>ENA-OQDU01000089-OQDU01000089.1-human-gut-metagenome-genome-assembly--contig:-NODE-89-length-9461-cov-0.969788_pt1 | contig 9461 bp, 11 predicted proteins | sample MGYA00242789_ERZ504623 | MGnify/ENA primary metagenome ERZ504623 (study PRJEB26092, sample SAMD00036335) | human gut metagenome | host: Homo sapiens | study: EMG produced TPA metagenomics assembly of the... | reverse complement strand
CGTCCCGGTACTCGCCGACAAAAAGACTGAAGGTGAAAGGGAACAGGGAAGGAGACCCCTACGGAAACCGTTACTACCGGGCACTGCGCAGCGTACTGAACTGGGTGCTGTCTCACCGCATCGTCTCGCTCTGCGTAGGGTTCGGTCTGGTCGCCGTCAGCCTGCTCTGTTTCCGCACCCTGCCGCAGGGTTTCTTTCCGGATATGGATTACGACCAGCTCTATATAGAGTACAAACTGCCGGAAGGGACCAACAGCACACAGGTCGGAGAAGACCTGCACGCCATAGAGAATTATCTGCTGGGACGCAGCGAAATCACCCACGTCACGACCTCGATAGGCGGCACGCCCAGCCGGTACAACCTCGTGCGGAGCATCGCCGACCCGTCGCTGGCCTATGGAGAACTGATAGTGGACTACACCTCGCCCGAGGCACTGACGGCCTCTTTCGACGAAATACAGACGTACCTCAACGCCAACTATCCGGACGCCTACGTGCGGTTGAAACGCTACAACCTGATGTACAAGAAATTCCCGATTGAAGTGGAATTCAGCGGTCCCGACCCGGCCGTCCTGCGCGACCTGACGGCCCAGGCCGCCGCCATCATGGAGGAGAGCCCCTCGCTTCAGATGGTGACAAGCGACTGGGAGCCCAAGGTACCGGTACTCATCGTCGATTACAACCAGCCCGTAGCCCGGAATATCGGCCTCAGCCGGCAGGACATCGGTCTCTCGCTGATGAGCGCGACAGACGGCATCCCGACGGGAACATTCTATGAAGGGACGGAGAGCAAGACCATTTACATGCGCTGCGTGGACCGCGACGGGAATCCCATCGAATCGCTCGAACACACGCCCGTATTCGGACTCATGCCTGCGACCGCGGGTCTCGACCGCCAGACGGTCGGGGGATTGCTGACAGGCACCCTGTCCGAGGAGGAGGTGCTCGCCTCCCTGCTCAGTACCGTTCCCCTCAGCCAGGCGGTCAACGGCGTACACGTGGAGTGGGAAGAACCCGTAGTCATCCGCCGGAACGGGGAACGGGCCATGCGGGCGCAGTGTATCCCCGTACCGGGCGCAGCCGTCGAGAACGCCCGCGCCTCCATAGCGGAACAGATAGCATCCATCGAACTGCCCGAAGGGTACGACATGAAGCGGGAAGGCGAAAAGAGCGCCAGCAACGAATCCATGAAATACCTGTTCAAATACTATCCGCTGGCCGTCATCCTGATGATTGCGATACTCATCGCCCTGTTCAAGGATTACCGGAAACCGGCCATCATCGTCCTGTGTCTGCCGCTGCTCTTCATCGGCGTGATTTTCGGCATGATGCTCTCGGGCAAAACGTTCGGATTCGTGGCCATCGTCGCTACGCTGGGACTGGTCGGCATGCTCATCAAGAACGGCATCGTTCTGATGGATGAAATCACGCTTCAGATAAACGCCGGCAAGGAGCCCGTCGATGCCTGATGGAGAGTTCCGGCGAGCGTTTCCGTCCCGTCATGCTGGCATCGCTCACGACCATCCTCGGCATGATACCCCTCTTGGGCGACTCGCTGTTCGGCCCGGCGGCGGTCGTCATCATGGGCGGTCTGCTGGTCGGAACACTCATTACGCTGCTCTTCATTCCCGTGCTCTACGCACTGTTCTACCGCATCCGGATAAAATAGTCCACACATTCACCGAACCATGAAACAGATACGAATCATCATCCTCGCCCTGCCGCTTCTCGCCCTGCCGGCACTCGCCGCCGGAGAGGAGGTCTCGCTCGACCGGTGCAGGGAGATGGCACTGGAGAACAACCGCCGGATAGCCATCGCACGCCAGGCCGACGAACAGGCCGCCTACACGGTAAAAGCCACGAAGGCCAACTTCTTTCCCAAATTCTCCGCGGGCGCATACGGTCTCTACGCCTCGTCGGCGAACGATATGAACTGGCCCTCGGCGACATACGGCTCTTCGACCCAAGTACTCTGGAGGGCATCGTTCCCCCCGCCCTCGAACCGTGGCTCGACCGGCTCTCCCTCCTCCGCCTGCCCGAGCTGTCGCTGAAGCTCGACCTGAACAACTCCTATCTGGCCGGCGTGAGCATCGAACAGCCGGTTTACATGGGGGGCAAGATACACTCCGCCTACCGCATGGCCCGTATCGGCGACGAGCTGGCCGCCCTCAACGTATGCCTGACCGAAGAGGAGGTCATCGTCGAAACCGACCGGGCATACTGGACCTACGTCCAGACGCTCGAACTCCGCAAATCCGCCGGCGCCTACAAGGCGGTAGTGGAGGAGTTTCTGCGGACGGTGAGCAATGCCGTGGAGGCCGGCATGAAGTCGCGCAACGACCTGATGAAGGTACAGGTACAGCTCAACCGGGCGGAACTGCAGTTACAGCGGGCCGACAACGGTGTCCGGCTCTCCCGGATGAATCTCTGTCAGATGGTCGGACTGCCGCTCGACAGCGACATCGTTCCGTCCGAATCGTTCGGCGACGAAACCGCCCCGGCCGCAGCTGGAACCGACATCACGGCCCGGCCCGAATACACCATGCTGTGCAAGCAGGTCGAGCTGAAACGACAGGAGCAGCGTTTCATCCAAAGCGACTTTCTGCCGTCGGTAGGAGTTCGGGGAGGCTATAACTACACGTACGGCATGAAAATCAACGGCCGGCCGCTCTTCGACAACGGCGGATTCTCGGCCATGATAGCGGTTTCGATTCCCCTGTTCCACTGGGGCGAGGGCATGAACAAGGTCCGCGCGGCCAAAGCGGAAACGGCGATGGCCGAACTGCAGCGCGACGAAATGGCGGAGAAGATGGAGCTCGAAGCCCAACAGGCGCTCAACGCCGTGAACGAATACATCCTCGAAGTCAGGCTGACCGAATCCGCCCTTTCGCAGGCGGAGGAAAACATGCAAACGAGCGGCAACTTCTACGAGGCGGGCATGGAACCCATCTCCGACTACCTCGAAGCCCAAGCGATATGGCAAAACGCCTCGGCAGAATACATAGCGGCCCGGGCGAAACTCGCCATCAGCCGGTCGGAGTACATGAAAGCCGCGGGACTGCTGTAAACGGGCTCCGCAAAACGGAAAATGCGCGGGGAGACGCAGGCTGCGTCTCTCCGCGCATACAATCTCTCTACCTGCCGGAGATTCCGGGAGGATACGGTACCGGTACGGATAATTTCGCTACCTTTGCGGACGGAAAATCGCACACCGACGCGACCCTGTACCCGAACGACAACGGCCAAGCCATGAAGAGAAAAGACCTCATCGTCATCGTCTGCGCCCTCGCGCTGCTCTCCCCCTTCTTCCTGTTCCCTTCCGTGTACGAATTCTACAAAGAGTTCAACGCACAGCATGGAATGGTGATGAGTTTCATCAAATTCGCCCTGCTCTCCACTTTCGGCGAATGCATCGGACTCCGGATAACCCACGGGGTTTACAACCGCCCCGGTTTCGGCATTGCACCACGTGCGCTGGTGTGGGGCATTCTCGGTATGGGCATCAGCATGGCCATGACGATATTCGCCTCGGGAGTCCCGGTCTTCCTCGCCTCGCTCGGCATGGAAAACGCCCCGGCAGCGATGGCCCTGCCGCTGTCGTGGCAAAAAGTGTTCGTCGCATGTTGCATATCGGTGGCCATGAACACCATCTTCGCTCCCGTATTCATGACGCTCCACAAGGTGACCGACACCCACATACTCGCTACGGGCGGAACGCTCCGCGGTTTCTTCACCCCGCTGCACATGGGCGACACGCTCGCCGGACTCGACTGGCACCGACAGTGGAACTTCGTTTTCAAGAAAACAATACCGCTTTTCTGGTACCCGGCCCACACGGTAACGTTCCTGCTGCCGGGCGACGCAAGGGTACTGTTCGCCGCGCTGCTGGGAGTGATACTCGGCATCCTGCTGGCCGTGGCCGCCCACCGGAAGTGAGCAACGCCGCCGGTTTGGAGATTGGTGAAAATAGCCTATCTTTGCACCGTCTTTTACACGCCCTTTCATGCGCCGGCCGTGCAGAGACAACGGGGTGTAGCGCAGTCCGGTTAGCGCACCTGCTTTGGGAGCAGGGGGTCGTGGGTTCGAATCCCGCTACCCCGACAAGCCCTAAGAAACTGGCAATTACAGTTTTTTAGGCTTTTTCATTTGCGTTTCCCCTATCCTTTTTATCGCCACACATTAGGTAATGAATAGTCAAAACAGGTAAATTTGAGGCAAATCTTATGCAAGATTCAAGCAACAAGCGCGGTCGAACTACTCCTTGACAAAAGATACACAGCGTGACAAAACATACCCACCCAAAGGGAGGGTCAGTCACCGAGACAACTTGCTTGTCCAATAATCGCAGCACCTTGCAGACAGCAGGGAGCGCTATTCTCCGGTTATCTCAATCAGATTATTTTCCGGCCCGAGAATACAACTCTCGTAATAACCGTCTCCCGTCGTCCTCGGTCCGCTAAGTACCTCGTAACCGTCGCTGCCGAGCCGACAGGTCAGTTCGTCCACCGCCTCCCTGCTGCCCACCCCCATCGCAATATGGGCAAGACCGCAACGCGGCGACGGCCCCACATCGTCCGAAAGACCGGGGCAGGTCATTATCTCCAACCGCGAACCGTCGCCGAAAACGAGAAAATACGACCTGAAACCCGTACGGACATTATGGTACACGGCACCTGCCGAAGCCCCGAAATAGTGTACGAAAAAATCCCTGACACACTCGATGTCATGTGCATAAATGGCAACGTGGTCTATTCTCATACTTCCTGTTACACATTGACGGACCACATGCGGCCCGGGGACCGCGGTCTGTCCGATACTCCGTCGTCCTGTACCCGGCTGGAACGGATGCCTCGACAACTATTTACCGCAATCGACCGCTATCTTGATTACACCGTCTGCCCTCTCCTCGAAAAGACGGTATGCCTCTCCGATACGGCTCAACGGGAAGCGATGGGTAATGAGCGGCGTTGTGTCGATTCTACCTCCTCGAGAAGACGGAGAATCTCGGCACAGTCGCAGCCATCCACCCCTCCCGTCTTGAAGGTCAGGTTTTTTCCGTACATTTCCGGCAAAGGCAGCAACTGCAGTCTGTCATAAAGCGCGACAACCGTGACGACGGCATTGGGACGTGCACACTCCCACGCCAACCGGAACGTATCGGTTCCTCCAGCCACTTCCAGCACCGCATCGGCCCCTCCATGGTCGCTGTGGCGAAGCACGAAATCCCGGCACTCTTCCGAGCCGGTCACCAGCACGCCGGGATAATGCTCCTTCACGAAACGGGCTCTTTCCGGCGAATTTTCGCAGACGATGACACGCTTCGGCCTCTTCAGCATCACGCAGAGCAAGGTGCACAGCCCCGTAGGCCCCGCCCCGATGACCAGTACCGTATCCTCCTCCGTTATCTCCGAAATACGGGCAGCCCAGAATCCGGTAGCAAGCAGGTCTCCCACGAACAGGGCCTGTTCGTCGCTCACCGTATCGGGAATACGGTTCAGACCCCGGTCGGCATAAGGGACCCGGACATACTCCGCCTGACCGCCGTCGATACGGCATCCCAACGCCCAGCCCCCCTCCGGGTCGGTGCAATTGTTCACATAGCCGCGGCGGCAGAAGAAACACTCGCCGCAAAAGGTCTCGACGTTCACCGTCACCCTGTCACCGACCTTCACCGAGGCAACCTCCGCCCCCACCTGCTCCACCACTCCCACCATCTCGTGTCCGACGGTGATGCCCGGCACCGCACGGGGCACGCTGCCGTGCTTGATATGCAGGTCGCTCGTACAAATACTGCACAGCGTCACGCGTACGACCGCATCGCGCGGCCCCGTCAGTTCCGGTACCGGCTTATCCGACAGTCCGAATTTCCCGTGTTCGATATAAGTGTATGCCCGCATGGCGAAAAATCCTTTCGACAAATTTAGCCATTTTCCGCACACGCAGAACATCCAGGACATGCCATCGGCACCGAATCACTCCCCTTTCCAAAGGGATGCCCGCTCCCGCCGCAATGTACCGCCGGAAAATATTTTCAGCACCGGATGCAACAAAACGCCCCCCTTCCGCATCCTATTAACAAAGGGGAGCGCCGAAGAGGCCTGCCCGAAACCGCCACAATGGAAAAGTCATGAAAACACGCCTTTTATCCGGACTGCTTTCGCTGCTCGGATTCTCCGGAATCGCCGCATCGTGCAACAACGAAGAGTACCAATCCGCCGGCGAATACGGCACGCCGTACGCCCGCTTCACTTTCAAAGGGACCGTCACCGATGCCGAGGCCCACTCGCCGCAGGAGGCATCCGGGTAATCTCCCGCAGCGCAGAGGCACCGGAGCTGACCGATACGGTCTATACAGACCGGGCCGGCGCATACCTTATGGAGTTCGAACACATCTTCCCGAACGTAGAGAAGGTCGAACTCCGGGCCGACGCACAGGAGAGGGAGAACGGCATTCTGTTCGAGGAAGCCCGTCACACCATCATCATAACGGAGGAGGATTACACCGGTCGGGGGGAAGGCAGTTCATGGAACCACGGCACCGTCACGAAGAGCGTGGATTTCGCTCTGGAGCGCAAAAAATGAAAACGACGTACCGATAATTCCGGTCGGAGCTCCCGTCCGCGCAATCATTTAATCGACAATTATTAATTTTGCCGAAAGATTCGACAGGAACGTACACGCTCCCCCTTTACGAACCGCACACATACGACATGAAAAACGTTTTCCGTTTACAATCATCGCTATTGACCGTTCTGGTGGCGGCGGTACTGCTTGCGGGCGGATGTTCGGCCGCAGCGGACGCCCCGTCGGAAAACGGCGGCGCCAGGCCGCCTGAGGAGGGAAAGCACCATCGCTGAACATCTCGCTCGACGGGAAGGTCGGCTGGATAAACGAATCGGGCAACGTCGTCCCGATATACGGCATCAAGGTCACCATGATAGACGGCGAAGGGATACGCACGGACTCCACGCACACCAACTACAACGGCCGGTTCCTGATAGAACACGCCGCCGTGGCGGTCGGAAATTCCTGGGAGGCCCGGCATATCTATGTCGAGATAATGGACGACAGAAGCCGGAAGACAAACTCGGGAAGCCTACCTACAAATACCGGCGCATCCTGAAAGAGATAAACTCCGCCCCAAACAACGAAGCCTTCCTCACCATGGACGACATCATCGTGGAGAGGATAGACAGCGAATAATGCCGGAGAGAGGATGAAGAACGGCTTGGGAGTGCGCAGACGGCTCGCACTCGACATATTCTCCAGTATAGAGGACAAACGCATCGCGGCTCACGAACTGCGTACCATCATGTGGGAGGCTACCCTCCGCTGCAACCTCGCGTGCCGTCACTGCGGAAGCGACTGCCGCAGCGAGGCCGCCGTACCCGACATGCCCGCCGCCGATTTTCTCCGGACAATCGATACGATAACCCCACATGTCGTTCCGAATCGGGTTCTCATCGTCATTACGGGCGGAGAGGCCCTGATGCGGCGCGACATCGAAGAGGTCGGACGGGCCCTTTACGACCGGGGGTATCCGTGGGGCATCGTCACGAACGGAATGCTGCTCGACGAACGCCGCCTGGAGTCGCTGCTTCGTGCCGGCCTGCATACGGCTACCGTCAGCCTCGACGGTTTCGCCGAAACTCATAACCGCATACGGCGGAACGAACGCAGCTACGAACGCGCGCTCGGCGCCCTCCGGCTGCTCGCCCGTCAGCCGGACATCCTCTACGATGCCGTGACCTGTGCCAATGCAGACACCCTCGCCACCCTGCCCCGATTCCGGGATTTCCTGATAGCCGAAGGGGTGAAACGCTGGCGCATCTTCACCATCTTCCCGGTAGGCCGCGGCGCAGACGACCCGAGTCTGCAACTCGATACGGAACAATTCCGCCGTCTGATGGAGTTCATCCGAGATACGCGCCGCGAAGGCCGCATCGCGGTCAATTACGGATGCGAAGGCTTTCTCGGCCGGTACGAAGGCGATGTACGCGACACGTTCTACCACTGCAGCGCCGGCGTATCCATCGCCGGCATCAGGGTAGACGGCGCCATCTCGGGATGCACGAGCATTCGGGCCCGCTACGACCAGGGCAACATTTACCGAGACGATTTCATGGACGTATGGAACAACCGTTTCGCACCATACCGCGACCGCGAATGGATGCGGCACGGTGCGTGCGGGAATTGCCGCGTATTCAAATATTGCCGCGGCAACGGGATGCATCTGCGCGACGAAACGGGACAACTGCTCGTGTGCCATTACAAGAAACTGTTATGACCTATGGAATATAAAGTAGAGAGAGACGGCACGCTGCTGCCGTTTCTGTTGGAACGCATGGAAGGCAGAAGCCGCAGCTCCGTGAAATCGTATCTGACGCACGGACAGGTCGCGGTGAACGGATGCCATACCACCCGCCACGACACCCCGCTGACAGCAGGCGACAGGGTTACGGTCACAAAACACCGGACAGCCGGAACACTGCATCACCCGATGCTCCGCATCGTGTACGAAGACGAACGGCTGATAGTTGCCGACAAACGGAACGGATTGCTTTCGGTCGGTACCGAAAAAGAGCACCGCAAAACCGCCTTCTACATCCTGAGCGAATATATCAAAAGGAACAATCCCGCGGCCCGGCTCTTTGTGGTGCACCGCCTCGACCGGGAAACTTCCGGTCTGATGATTTATGCCAAAGACAAGCGGACACAGGAAATCCTGCAAAAGAACTGGAAAACCATGGTGCTCGATAGACGCTACGCGGCCGTCGTGGAGGGGCGCCTGCCGCAGACGAAAGGAACCATCGCCACTCTCCTCCGCGAAGACCGCAACCGCAAAGTCTGGGCCTCTTGCAACGGTACGGGAGAGGAGGCCGCCACGGACTATACCGTCCTGCGGGAAGGGCGGAACTACTCCCTCGTGGAACTCTCGCTCCACACGGGCAAGAAGAATCAGATACGGGCCCACATGGAATGGATGAAAACACCAATAGCCGGCGACAAAAAATACGGCGCACAGACCAACCCGGCCGGACGCGTCTGCCTGCACGCCTACAAACTCTGTTTCATCCACCCGACAACAGGAGAGCGGCTCGATTTTTCCACAGGGATTCCCCGTATCTTCGAAGATACGGTCGTCTGACCTGTTTCCCGGTCAGAAAACGAGAACCGGACGACAAACGTCGAATGATGCGTACGCTTTGCCTGTCCGTATCTTCTTTACCCGTGTCCCGTCCGCTGCATACCCGGCTGGCATCAGCCGGCATCCCCCTGCCCCGTAACGGCGTACCCTCCCGGCAACAGACCAGCAGCAAGAAAAACGGACCCCAACTAAAAAAATCTTCCGACGTTTGGATTGCATCCGGATAATTTATTATCTTTGCGTCGCTTTTAAAGCGGGATGTAGCGCAGTCCGGTTAGCGCGCCACGTTCGGGACGTGGAGGTCGAAGGTTCG
>ENA-OQDU01000086-OQDU01000086.1-human-gut-metagenome-genome-assembly--contig:-NODE-86-length-9523-cov-1.027778_pt1 | contig 9523 bp, 12 predicted proteins | sample MGYA00242789_ERZ504623 | MGnify/ENA primary metagenome ERZ504623 (study PRJEB26092, sample SAMD00036335) | human gut metagenome | host: Homo sapiens | study: EMG produced TPA metagenomics assembly of the... | reverse complement strand
CTACGTTATTCATATCCGGGCGTATTTCATTAATCCTGCAAAATTAATTAACTTTGCATGCCGTTGTATTCCCCCGTCCGTTTTAGGCCCGCTTTCGGGCAAAGGGGGCCCGCAGGCACTTAAACCCCTATATCCGATTCATGAAGAACATCAGGAACTTCTGCATCATAGCCCATATAGACCACGGCAAAAGCACCATTGCCGACCGGCTGCTCGAAGCGACCAACACCGTATCGCAGCGCGACCTGCAGGCGCAGGTACTCGATGACATGGAGCTGGAGCGCGAAAAGGGCATCACGATAAAGAGCCACGCCATCCAGATGGAGTACGAGCGCGGCGGCGAGAAATACATCCTCAACCTCATCGACACGCCCGGCCATGTGGACTTCTCCTATGAGGTATCCCGTGCCATCGCCTCGTGCGAAGGGGCGCTGCTTATCGTGGATGCCACGCAGGGGATACAGGCACAGACCATCTCCAATCTCTATCTCGCTCTCGGACACGACCTCGAAATCATCCCCGTCGTCAACAAGATAGACATGGAGGCTGCCATGGTCGAAGAGGTCAAGGACCAGATAGCCGACCTGCTGGGGGTGCAGCCACGAGGAAATCATCGCCGCATCGGGCCGCACGGGCCAGGGGGTGGACGAAATACTCGAAGCCATCGTGGAGCGCGTTCCCGCCCCGAAAGGCGACGAGAAGGCTCCCCTGCAGGCGCTTATTTTCGATTCGGTATTCAACCCCTTCCGCGGCATCATCGCCTACTTCCGCATCTTCAACGGGACGCTCCGCACGGGCGATGCGGTGAAGTTCATCAACACGGGTCACGAATACGACGCCGATGAAATCGGCGTTCTGAAACTGAAACTCGCCCCCCGGCAAGAAATCCGGGCGGGTGACGTGGGCTACATCATATCGGGCATCAAGAACTCCCGCGAGGTGAAGGTGGGCGATACGATAACCCACGTAGAAAACCCAGCACCGAAGCGATAGCCGGTTTCGAGGATGTGAAACCGATGGTCTTCGCGGGCGTCTATCCCCGTGGAGGCCGACCAGTACGAAGACCTGCGCGCCTCGCTGGAGAAGCTCCAGCTCAACGACGCCTCGCTCACGTTCGACCCGGAAAGCTCCCTCGCCCTCGGATTCGGTTTCCGCTGCGGCTTCCTCGGCCTGCTCCACATGGAAATCATCCAGGAGCGCCTCTACCGCGAATTCGACATGGACGTCATCACCACCGTACCCAATGTATCGTACCGGGTGACGACGAAAAAGGGCGAAACGGTTTACGTACACAATCCTTCGGGGCTGCCGGAACCGACCATGGTGGACAAAATAGAGGAACCATACATCGAGGCCCAAATCATTACCAAGAGCGATTACTTGGCAACGTCATCAAGCTCTGCATCGACAAGCGCGGCTCGCTCCGCAATCAGGTATTCATCTCGCAAGACCGGGTGGAGGTGACGTTCGACATGCCGCTGTCGGAAATCGTATTCGATTTTTACGACAAGCTGAAGAGCATCTCGCGCGGTTACGCCTCGTTCGACTACCACCAGACGGGGTACCGCGAGAGCCGCCTGGCGAAGCTCGATATCCTGTTGAACGGCGAACCGGTGGATGCGCTCTCGTCGCTCATCTATCAGGACCACGCCTACGATTTCGGCCGACGCATGTGCGAGAAGCTCAAAGAGCTCATCCCGCGCCAGCAGTTCGACATCGCAGTGCAGGCGGCCATCGGAGCGAAAATCATCGCCCGCGAGACCATCAAGGCAGTCCGCAAGGACGTGACCGCCAAATGTTACGGCGGCGACATCTCCCGCAAGCGCAAACTGCTGGAGAAACAGAAGAAAGGCAAGAAGCGCATGCGCCAGATAGGAAACGTGGAGGTACCGCAGTCGGCATTCCTCGCCGTCCTCAAAATGGATTGACATGCGGAGGGAACGGCCGACGTCCGGCAACCGGCCGAAACGACGTTCCGGAGAGACGAAAGATAACAACCGCCTTCCCCGTGGCGTTAGGCGGTATCGACCCGATGAGGGGCTATATAAATAATTGGCCGACAAGATGTCGGAACGATACCGCACCAAGCTATTGACGGAAATGTCCGGTGTTACCGGCATACCCGAACAGTTGAATATACCGATTCGTTAGGGGGACTACCCTAACTCTTCATACCTGTTGCACGATGGGAATACGCAGAATATTACTAACGGTTTCGGCAATAGCGGGGAGCCTGCTCCTCTGCTCTTCGGGCAAGGTACCGGCCGACGGTACCGTATCCGCAGCGGCGGAAAGTACCGCACGCGACCTCCACAAGACCCTGTACGAAACCACGGGCATGGAGGAAGAGGTATCGTACGCCGCATTCGACGAAGCGCTTACCGGCTACGAACGGATAGATTCCCGAAAAAAGGAGATTCTCGTATTCGTGGATTTCAGCAAGCCGTCCACACAGGAACGGCTTTACGTCATCGACATGAAAAACCGCAGGCTGCTCTACAAATCCCTCGTGGCCCACGGGCGCGGCAGCGGTGACACCTATGCCACCTCCTTCTCCAACACCCCCGGTTCGCACCAGAGTTCGCTCGGATTCTACCTGACGCTGAACACCTATCAGGGCCGCAACGGTTATTCGCTGAGGCTCGACGGACTCGAACCGGGCATCAACGACAAGGCATATGAACGGGCCATCGTCATCCACGGCGCGGATTACTGTACGAAAGCGTTCCTGAACACGGCGGGCCGGCTCGGCCGCAGTTTCGGCTGTCCCTCCCTGCCGAAAGAGATAAGCGACAAAATCATAGACACCATAAAGGAGGGAGCCGTCCTCTTCATCTACGCCGATGACAAGGAGTACCGTCTCAACAGCCCGATTCTCTCCGACAGCGAGACGTTCGCCATGCAATAAACGCGACAGCACGGACTGAAAAGAGCGGCCATCCGCACCGGTCGTTGCCTCTCTCCCGGTTATACCACTTGAAGCACGACTTTACCGTGTACTCGGCGGCCGGGGTTCGGGTCGAGCACATAGTTCCACGCCTTGCAGGCATCCCGCAGCCAGAAAACGGCAGCTATATCCACAGTCACATGATGTCCCTCGACAAGCTCCGCGATACGGGCCAGGTCGCGGGCGTTGGGTTCAACCCCCATGGAGACAGCTTCGATACCGCATTCGCGAGCCAACTCTTCCTCCGCTTTTCCGACCAGTGTCACAAGCCGGCCTCCGGGCCGTACCACGCCGTAGGAACGTGCGAGCGTGTCGCCCCCCACCAAGTCAATGACAAGGTCCATGTCACGTGCAACCGCAGCAAAATCCTCGGTACGGTAATCGATGAATACGTCCGCCCCCAGCGAAAGGACGAAATCGCGGTCGCGCCCGGCGGCCGTGGCATAAACCTCCGCTTCGGTATAGCGTGCGAACTGCACGGCGAATGCGCCGACCGCACCGGCTGCGCCGTGTATCAGCACATGCTGCCCCTTCCCCAGCCTGCCATGACGGTAAAGCGCCTGCCAGGCGGTCTGCGATACATAGGCCGCAGCTGCAGCATCCACATAGGAGAACTCCATCGGTTTGACGACCAGCTGCGCCGGGTCAGCCTCGACATATTCGGCATAGGCTCCGCCGTCGGTACAGCCAACACCATATCGCCCGCCTCAAAGCCCTCTGCTCCGTCGCCGACCGCCTCGACCGTTCCGGCGAAATCCATCCCCGGTATCCAGGGGAAAGCAGGAGTCAGGGTACTTCCGGCCCGTCCGGAAGCCCGTTTCCAATCTATCTGGTTCACGGAAGCCGCATGTACCTTCACCAATACGCGCCCGACTCCCGGGGTCGGTTTCGGTGCGCTTTCATAAAACAGTTCATCGGCCAGTCCGGGGCCGTGCATCACAATCGCTTTCATAATCTCGGATATTAATCGTATCTGCCATCAAGGGGAGCAAACACCGTACCAGCCGGACCGTATCTCCTCCCCTCCCCGGACAGCGATACGGAAGAGCTCCGACAGAGGCACGGGAAAAGGCACAGAGTTACTCGAACTGATTGCAGTAGAGCCGATAATAGTACCCCTTGCGGGCCATCAATTCGGCATGGTTCCCCTCCTCGATGATTTCTCCGTTTTCGAGGACGAGGATACGGTCGAGGGTACGCACGGTGGAGAGCCGGTGGGCTATCACGAAACTCGTCCGCCCCTCCATCAGTTTGTCCAACCCGCGCTGAATGAGCATTTCGCTCCGGGTATCAATGTTGCTGGTCGCCTCGTCGAGCAACAGTACGGAGGGATTCGCAACCGCGGCACGGGCAATGTTGAGCAACTGCCGCTGTCCCTGGCTCAGGTTCTCGCCGTCGTTCTCCAGCATGGTATCGTACCCGTGCGGCAGCCGCTTAATGAAGGAGTGGGCAGAGGTCAGCTTCGCCGCACGGACAATGTCGTCATCCGTCGCATCGAGGTTGCCGAACCGGATATTGTCGGCTACCGTTCCCGTAAAGAGATGGGTATCCTGCAGCACGATGGCGAGCAGCTGCGCAGGTCGTCCCGCGCAATACATTCGATGCGCACCCCGTCGATGGTTATTTCGCCCGACGCGATATCGTAAAACCGCGGCAGCATGTTGAGTATCGTCGTCTTGCCGGCCCCCGGTAGCTCCCCACGAGCCCTATCCGTTCGCCGGGACGTACGTGCATCGACACATGCTTCAACACCGGCTTGCCGGGTTCGTACGAGAAACAGACGTCCTTCATGCAGATGTCGCCCCGGGCGGAAGCCATGCGCACCGCCTTCGGCACATCCGGGGCCTCGGAGGGCTCGTCCATAATCTGGAAAATGCGTTCGGCACCGGCAATGGCCGCCTGAATATTGTTGTAGAGCGATGCGATATCCGTAATGGGGCGTCCGAACTGCCGCGAATACTGCAGAAACACGGCCAGACCTCCTACATCGAATCCCCTGTAAATGGCGAGCAGCGCCCCCACTATCGTGACGACCACGAAATTCAGCGTGTTGAGATTCTGCATCACGGGCATCATCATGCCGGAATAGAGCTGTGCCCGGCGCGACTTGGCATTCAGTTCCCCGTTCAGCACCTCGAACCCCGACTCTGCCTGCCGCTCGTGTCCGAATACCTTCACCACTTTCTGGCCGCTTATCATCTCCTCGATGTAACCGTTCACCTGCCCGAGCGTTCCCTGCTGGGCAGCGAAATACCTGCGGCTGCGACGGGATATGAGATTGGCGAACAGGAGCATCAAGGGTACCACGACGAACATGGCGAGCGTCAGGAGAGGACTGATGACGAGCATGAGGACGAAGATGCCCGCAAGCGAAAGCACGGCGGAGAGCATATCGGCCAGGTTGTCGGTGAGCACCTCCGTCACTCGGTCCATGTCGTTCGTGTAACGGCTCATCACATCACCGTGCGGATGCGTATCGAAATAACGCACGGGCAGGGTCTCCATCTTTCGGAAGAGGTCCATCCGCAGGCGGGCTGCCGTCCGCTGTCCTATCCGGTTAAGCATCCTGTACTGCAGCGCGGCCGCAACGACTCCTGCGAGATAGACTGCCGCAAGTACCGCCAGCATACGCATCAGACCCGACACGTCGCCCGGCATGATGTAATCGTTGATTATCGGCCTGAGCATATACGACCCCACGAGGCTGGAGGCTATCGTAATCACCACGAGCACCAGCACCACAGCGAGCTCCCCCTTGCTACGCGCAAGGTACGCGACCAGGCGCCGGAACGTTTTTCGGCCCTCCTTCGGCCCCACCGCACCCTTCTCTCTTCTGCCGTGTACCATATATCGCTCAGAATGTAAGTTGCTGTGAATTGAATATCTCTCTGTACACGGCCGAATCCTCCTTCAGCCGGGCCGGCGTACCGTACGACTCCACCTTCCCGTCGTCGAGCACCAGTACCCTGTCCGCCTCCTCCATCGTTTTCACCCGCTGCGTCGAAACGAAAACCGTCGTCCCCTCCCCGAGGTACTCCCGCAGGCCACGGCGTATCTTCAGCTCCGTTTCGGTATCCACAGCGCTCGTACTGTCGTCGAGCAAGAGGATTTTCGGCCGGCGCAGCAGCGCACGGGCAATACAGAGCCGCTGCTTCTGCCCGCCGGAGAGATTCACCCCGCCGCGCCCCAGCACCGTATCGTACCCGTCCGGGAACGACATGACGAAATCGTGGGCCTGCGCCGCCCGGGCAGCGGCTTCCATCTCCGCCGGGGAGGCATCCTCCCTGCCCCAGCGCAGGTTATCGGCTATCGTACCGCTGAAGAGGACGTTGTTCTGCAACACCATCCCCACCTGCGCATGAAGCTGTGCCAGAGGATAGTCGCGTACATCCGTCCCGTCGATGAGCACTTCGCCGCCGGTCGTGTCGTAAAGACGCGGAACAAGCTGCAACAGCGTACTCTTGCCGGAACCGGTCGCTCCCGCCACAGCCACCGTCATGCCCGGCGCAACGCTGAACGAGATGCCGTGGAGCACGTCGGTCTCGCCGCCACCGTACCGGAAAGAAACGTTGCGGAACTCGACGGCACCGCGGCGAACGACTGCCGAAGCGCCCGGCGAGTCCTTCAGCGAAGGCTCCGTACCAAGCACCTCCAACACACGGTCGGAAGAGGCCGACGCACGGGCGATGTTCATGATTATCATGGAGAGCATCATCAGCGACATCAGTATCTGCATGAGGTAGTTCACCAGCGAAACGAGCTCGCCGACCTGCAGTCTTCCGGCCGCCACCCGCTCTCCCCCCACCCAGAGCACCACAATCACCGAAAGGTTCAACACGAGCTGCATCACGGGGAATATCGTCACGATGATGTTGGACGCCTTCACCGATACGTCGCACAAATCCCGGTTGCTTGCCGAAAACTTGCGCGACTCGTATCTCTCGCGCACGAACGATTTCACCACCCGCATGTTTATCAGGTTCTCCCTCACGTACGGCGTTCACGGCATCCACCTTCTGCTGCATCTTCAGAAAATAGGGAAATCCCTTACGCAGAATCAGATATACGCTTATCCCGAGCACGGGTATGGCTCCGGCCACTATCAGTGCAAGGCCGGAATCTATCCGCACCACATAGAAGAAGGCCATCACGAGCATCATCGGCGAACGGAGCAGGATGCGCAGTCCGAGCAGCACGACCTGTTGCAGGCGCGTGACATCGCCCGTCAGACGCGTGATGAGCGAAGCGGAGTTGAATTTGTCCATTTCGGCGAAGGAGAACTCCTGTATCTTGCGGAACAGTCTCGAACGCAGCTCCGTAGCGAATCCGACGGAAGCGTTGGAAGAGACGAACACATTCGTGATGTTGGCGAGCAGCCCCGCCACCGAGATACCGAGCATCCAGATACCGATGCGGGTAACGACCGCGATGTCGCGGTGCATGACTCCCTCGTCCACAATGCGCGCCATCAGCATGGGCTGGAGCGTCTCGCAGACGACGAAGACCAATACGAGCACGGGGCACACCACGATGCTCCACTTGTACCTGCCGAGTATGTCCCAATACGTTCTTATCATACGGCCGCCCCTCCGGACGTCGGGGCCCTCTTTCCTGCAAAAATAGCGAATCGGCACAGGATGCGTACCGTCGGTTCCGAATTTCCTGCAAAAATACGGTCACACACCTCGCCGAAGCCCCGCTCCACGACACATGCCACCAACCTCCTCCCCGCGCACCGGCCCGAACCACCGCTCCCGGACACAAGGATGCCGCCGCCCGGAACCGAAATTCCCGCTGCGGCGGCACCGCGGCCCGTACCCCCTCCGGGCAGGGCGATAGGTCGGAAAGGCTATTTATGCTCCTCCTCTTTTCTGCCGAAAGCCGCCTCCACTTCGCGTTTCTTTTCCAGACGCTCCTCTACGGTGGGTTTCTTGCCATCCTTTACGAGGCCTTCCACCTCTTTCTTGAAATCGCAGCCGCAACCGCAGCCTTTTTTCCCGTTCTCTTTCTCTTTCATAATCCGATATGTTTTGTTAATTTCAAAACCGTTCCGTCTGCCGACGGACGGCGTCTGTCCGGTGAATGTACAAAATGCGTACAAAACTGTCGTCCGCAGCGAAAAACTTCCGGACGACGGGAAGAGCCGCAGCGGGCCGCAACCGCCCGGGCCATAGGAAATCGTTATGCCGCCATCAATATTTACCTGACAAACAGGATGCCCTGCAGCCGACAACAGGCACAGTCTTTGCCACACCTAACCAAAACAAGAACGCATTCATCAAAACAACTTTTATTATGGAAAACGAAATGAACATGATGCCTCGCATCGGCGACCCCGCACCGGCTTTCCGGGCGGCAACCACTCAGGGTACGATAAACTTTCCGGTCGATTACAGCGGCCGTTGGATAATCCTGTTCAGCCATCCGGCGGACTTCACCCCGGTCTGCACCTCGGAGTTCATGACCTTCGGCAAGATGCAGAAAGAGTTCGAGGAACTCAATTGCCAACTGGTGGGACTCTCCGTGGACGGGCTGTCGAGCCATATCGCATGGCTGCGCACCATCAGGGAACGGATGCATTTCCGCGATATGGACAACATCGAAGTGCAGTTTCCCCTCATCGACGACGTATCCATGAACGTATCCAGACTGTACGGCATGATACAGCCTGGCGAAAGCGAAACCAAGGCTGTCCGCGCCGTCTTCTTCATCGACCCGAAAGGAATCATCCGCACGATAATCTACTATCCGCTGGCTCTCGGCCGGAACTTCGACGAGATAAAACGGGTACTCATCGGTCTGCAGACGGTGGATACCTTCAACGTGGCCCTTCCGGCCGACTGGCGGCCCGGCGACGAGGTGATAGACCCCAATCCCGGCAACATGAAGGGAGTCGAAGAGCGCTGGGAAAAATCGCAGAAAGCCGACAGCGGTGTCAAATGCTACGACTGGTTCTTCTGTACGAGGGAAATTCCCTGCGATGAAATTCACAAGAAAATAGGCAAATAATCCCTCACGAAAACGGAACTCCGCACGGCGGCACGTATCCGACCTACGTGCCGCCGTCCATATATTTCCCTTTCCGGCCGAAATTCTCCGGAACGGGCTGCCGTTTTAGCAGACGGAAAAGGTTCCGTATCGGGAAAATGGGTTACTTTTGTCATTCGCTTATGCAGACCATGGAACCCGTCACAGGTTGGATAATATACCCGCGTTACACCGCCGACCGCAGCGACAACGCTTTCGGCTGGCTCGTCGGCGAGGCGGCAGCGGCCGGCATGCGGCTGGAGGTGCTCTTCGTCGAAGAGCTTTCCGTCGTTTACGGCACCCGCTGCGGCATCTTCCACAAAGGGAGGGAAGTCGTCCAGATGCCGGAATTCGTCATCATGCGGACCTACGACACTGTTCTTTCGCGCTACTTCGAACGGCTCGGAGTCCGAGTGATAAACACGGCCGCCGCCATGGAGCTATGCAAAAACAAAATGCTGACGCATGAGGTGCTCGTCGCGGCCGGTCTGCCCACTCCCACCACGGTCTATGCCGAGGGGGCCGAATATGCCTATCCGGAACTGGCCG
>ENA-OQDU01000085-OQDU01000085.1-human-gut-metagenome-genome-assembly--contig:-NODE-85-length-9529-cov-1.049458_pt1 | contig 9529 bp, 7 predicted proteins | sample MGYA00242789_ERZ504623 | MGnify/ENA primary metagenome ERZ504623 (study PRJEB26092, sample SAMD00036335) | human gut metagenome | host: Homo sapiens | study: EMG produced TPA metagenomics assembly of the... | reverse complement strand
GACTCGATATGAGGGGCGCCGCGGTAGCTTTCGTATGCATCGAGCTTGGTGACATTGCCTTCGGTATCGACGATAATCATTCCGCCATGGGACCCGTCATGGATGAACAGCACGCCCTGGTCGGAAATGCACATGTTGTCGGTCATGTAGTAAACCGCCTCCGGATAGGGGCCGAATTCGTAAACATCTCCCGTCTCCATGTCGATGATGGTCGGGGAATACTGCCACGAATCGTCCGGGGCGATGGAGGGCACGAATCCGCCCACATATTTGCCGTTCGGAGAGATGGCAGCCCCGGACTGGAAGGTTTCCAGCCGACGGTAACGGGCAAACTCATTATCCTTCGCCAACTGGTTTACCGTAATCTGCTGCACGGCCTGTCCGGCCTCGACGGTAACGGTCGTACTCCGTTCGGCACCGGTTTCGTTGTCTTCGACGGTCAGGGTAAGCGTTTTCCCGTCTTCGCTCTTTTCTGCTTTCAGCCACGAAGCACCGGGAGCGACCTCATAATCCGCAGGCGAAGCCTTGACGGTGATTTCGAGCGGCTGATTCTCTTCGCCGAGAAAAGTACACAATACCTGGCTGAGATTCACATAGTGGAACGTCTCTCCCTCCGTAGATTTGCAGCCCGTGCATGCCGCCAGGGCCAGTACGACGGCAAGGCCTTTGGATAAAATTCTTTTCATTGTTGGATAGGTTAACAGTTAATATAAACAATTGTCGGCGGTCTCCGCATTCCGACCATACTTATACAAAGGTACGAAATGAATCGTATATAAATACGCTATGTTTAAATAGTAACGTATTTATACCAAACCGCATGTCTACCCGAAAATAACAAAATATATACGCAGGACAGAGGCTATCCCCCTCCGAAATACATAATCATGCAGTCCGACGCGGCGAATGAACTTCAGACAGTCACCGCCGGCCGCCTCCTGCAATTCGAGTAAAAGGGCGACGGTACTCCATTTCTTGGCACGAATCCCGGCACAATGAATACGGCCGCCCGCCCATACCCTCTGTGCCCGGAGGGCAGCACAGGAACATACCCGGCGCCGAAAGAGAAGAAAGCCCCCTCCCGGCAGGCTCTGTCGGGAAAACGGCCGTCGGACACACTCCCCGCCCGACACTGCCAAAAGGGACGGCCGGAAGATTGTCATCTTCCGGCCGTCCCATCAATATAAGGTTTGCTGCAATCGTATGCCTGCCGCTATTTCGCCAACGACGGAGCGAGGTACCAGTTCGGCGCAGAAGCTACGATACCCTCCGTCTCGAACGTAGCGCCCCACCAAATCTCCTTGTCAGGCGTCAGGTAAACGAGGTATCCCGAAGGCATATAGATACCGTACAGGTCGAGAATATACTGCTGGAGCGTACCGAGGCTCTCGCCGGTCTCTATCTTCACTACCTGGCAGCTCGACGTGTACAGACTCGGCGTACCGATGAAACCGATGCCGTCGTCCGTTACTACCATACCCGAACCGTCGCCATACTCGCTCATGATGTAGGTCTTGTTGTTCTCTACATCATAGAATGCAGGAGAAAAAGCCTGTTCAATACTGTTGCCGTCATCCACAGCGGTTTCGGTACGGAACGTACCTGCAATCCACCTGCCGTTGGGGCTTATCTGATACTGGCCTGCCCAGCTAATCATACCGTCCACGATATTATAGTCGTAAGTTCCTCCGTAACCGTCGGGGCGCTGGATGGTGGTCACTTTGCGGACATCCTCACCCACGAAATGTACGTTCCGGTCGGCATCCCAATAAATCATACCGAAATCTTTGTTATCCCACGTGGTACCGTAAATGATGGAGTGGTCTTCGGAGAAGCCGCGGGCCATGAGGTTGATTTCCCCGTCTTCGTACGGCCCCCTGAAATTCTCCTCCGGCAGGGGCAGCATGGTCGCCGTTCCATTTTCGACAACGAACGGCCTGTAATAACCGTCCACCTGGTCCCATCCTACCCAGAAACTGCCGTCGGCGGATATGTTGGAAATACCAATCGCAGCGGTATTCATACCGGGAACTTCCAAGACATAATAATCCTTTTCATTCACATCGAATACCTTTATGCCGCCGTTAGCCTCTATTCCATACAGAATTCCGGTATCGGTCATGCAAACGACCGAAGTCAGGAATACGAGTGATTCGGGATAGGGGCCCAATTCGATACGTTCGTCCGTTTCGAGGTTGATGAATACGATATAAAAGAGCGCTCCGGCAGATTCGTCACCGACCGAATAGTAACCGCCGACCCACTTGCCGTTCGGGGAAATCACCGACGAGTGCAGGTCGGCCAACTTACGGAATCGCATGGGGAGGTCGTCGTCGCTGAGCTGAATCACCGTAATGGTCTGCTCCGCCTGTCCTGCGGTTACGGATATCGTGGTGGTTCTCTCCATACCGTCCGCATTGTCCGCTACGGTAAGCACGAGGTCATTTCCCGATTTCTCGGCGGTTACCCACGAGGCACCGGGCGTAACCGTCCACTCCGCCGGAGAGGTTTCTACCGTAATAGTAAAAGGTTCGTTGCCAGCGCTCTGGAAAGTACATGCTGCATCGCTCAGATATACGTACTGTTTTTCGGAAGTTCCGTTCTCCGTACATCCTGCCATGACCATGGCCGTAATGCCAAGCGCCAAACTGTTTTCGATAAGATGTTTTTCATAGTCTGATATTAGTGTAATGGAATTGCTGCTCTAACCTGATGCCTCTTCACGGAGAGGAACGGCGCAAATGTAATAAGAAAAAATAATATTTAAAAACACTTATGCCCGAATAAGAATATTTTTAGCGAAGTATTGCACGGTTTTTACATGAATAGATATTTATAACACACCCACCAATATTATATATTTATCCGAATGCGGTTTGTATAAATAAAACGGTGTGACCGCTCCGAATAGTAGTGACGAGAAGGATAAAGTGTCGGGCACGGCGGCAACCATAGCATACGAAAAAACGGGGCCGCTGACAGCGGCCCCGTGATTCATGCAATACCTGTTCGGATTATTCCGGGAGATAGAACGGTTCGCTCAGAGCAACTTCCTCTGCCCAACCGCCCTCTATCGGGCCGTTCTCGTTCATGGCCAGCACACCGATGTAGAACTTGGCACCCGCTACGAAATCGGGAATCGACGGGTCGATTACATAGTTGTTCTCAATCGATTTCCTATTATAGCACCATCCGAGGCTCAGATAGGTCGTAATCATCTCGTTCTTCAGGGCAGCCATATCATGCTCTATCTGGTTGTCCCAATAGTCGCCGCTGATGATATCGTAGAAGTAAGCCCTCGTGTTATCCGAAGTGTAGTTGATAGCGATGTTAAAGCCTTCCATCGTCACGTCGGTCACCGTGATGGTGAAGTCGCTTGCATCGGGCAGCGCTGCATTCGCGTTGAATGCCGGCGTGGAGTTGGCGTACTTCTTCACGAGGAACGGCTTGTACATTTCGTCGTAAGCTATTACATAAACATCCAGCGGATTCTCGAGTTCGAGGTCGGTAGTAGTGGCTGCTGCCTCCAGCACCTCATTGGTAGCGGACGTGATATACGTCCCGGCCCCTCCGGCACCGATGTTGATGTCCTTCCAAGCATCGAACATGTCGAGCGTCAGACCCTTCCAGTTGTTCACGCCGAACATCGTTCCGTCCGCAGCGCCTTCGGTCTGCTGATAAAGAACGAGCTGCTTGCAGAGCGCGTTGGGAGTTACGGTATAGTTCTGCATGTAGAAGTCCTTGGCACCCTCCGTATATACGAAGTTCGGTATCTCGTCGCTGCCCTCTGCATAGGTGGTGAACGGAATTTCGAAGAGCTGGGTATCGCGGCCGCTGCGGTCCTGACCGACGCAGTAGAATACATACTCGGTAGCGGGCTCAAGGTCGAAATAGTTCTCGGCCCAGTCGAATACCTCCGACTGCGTCTTGATGCTTGCCAGTTCGTCGTTCAGGAAAGCCTCCTTGTCGGCTGCTGTACCGAGCGCATACTTGTAGGTGTAGTAGTCGTTCGTATTGGTGATACGGAACGCTGCGCTGTTATCGCCTATATAGTAGGTTTCCACAACGAAATCGGAAGAAGCCGTCTTGAAACCGTGAGCGCTCACGGGACCGGCTGCGCCGTCTTCGTCATAAGCCATCGCATATACGACATAATATTCGCCGGCCTCCAGGTCTTTCCAGGTGTGAGTAATCTCCTGGTTGCTCGTTTCGGTCTGCATACCTACGATGTCACCGTTCTCGAAGTTCTCGCGGTCCTGCTCCGAGCCGATAGCGTAGTTGAACTTGGCAGTCTCTTCGGTAGGCACGAACTTAACGGTTACGTCGGAAACGCCCGGAGTACCTAGAATCGATAGACACGGTCGGTTCGCCGATAACTGTTACGCCTCCTGCGTTCTCGTCACCGCCACACGCGGTAAGCAGCAGACCCAGGGAAGCGACCATCAAAACACACGGTTGAATCAATAGTTTTTTCATCTGTCTTTGAATATTTAGTTGTTTTAGGAAAAACACTTCATGTATTTCCGTTTATAAAAGGGTTAATTCAATTCACTTGTTCCGCAACACGGAGAACCCCGACGCTGTCCGGCTCCTCCTTCACATTACAAATATATTTACATTTTTTAAAATCCCAATTTTGTCGGTGCAAATCATTCGCTGCACCGCATTAATTTCCGGCGGCTGCGAATCCCCGTTCCCGCCGTTCCTCCCGCTTTTTTTCTTTAAAACACAGTCCGGCAAGACCTTAAACGGTACGGCGGCCTTCACAATACTAACGCGGCCGAAAGCCGGTTTAGTATGACGCAGGCCGCAGAATAGCTTCCTGCGCCGCTTCCGTACGGATGCAGACGACCGTTACTGCCTGCAAATATATAATTTTTTGGCTATACGCTATCATCCGATACGACGAATCCCACAAAATATCGTTCCAGCCGATACGGTAACCGGTACGGATTCCACCGGCAAGGCCGCCGGAACGGGTGTCTGCCGGGAACCGCAACGCACCGCGGCCCGCCCCTTCCGGGACAAACCGCCGCAATCGGACAGGACCGGCGGCCGCAGAAAAATCAGGGGAAAAGCTCGCAGAGCCTCTCCCCTGAAAATCCGGCGTTCCTTTCCGGCCGGGTACGCACGACGCGCACCGCGGCGGGCAAAGAGCGGAGCGGCGCTATACCACACCGCCGTCATCCTCACCGCCGCCTCCCAGAGGAGGTTCGGGCGGATTATAGGTAACGGTCATATTGAACGTTGCGGTGCAGGTACCCGTGATGGCGTTTCCGGCATCATCCGTGAAGTCGAAAGTCAGCGTGTACACCTCACCGTTCCGCTGTACCGTCATCTTGCCGCCTGCCAGCGGAGCCTGTGCGACCGCCGCATCGTTCTGCGTATCGAAATACCAGCTTCCCATCGGGAAAATCGGGTCTACGACACCGAGATTGTCCTGACCGTACGTAATGGTATTCGGCTGGTTGTCGCTGTTCCTTACAACCGTATATTCGCCGTCGGGCAGATAATATTCGTTATCGTCGTTGTGCGGTATCTTCGTCGAGTAAACGGAGAGCTTGAGTCTGTTGCCGCTTCCCCGGTACACATAGGGCCATCCCGAAGTGTCGTATTCGAGTCCCGTCCCCCAGATATACATATCCCACGTCGCGGAAAGACGGGTATCTCCGCCGTCTGCCTCGGGAGTATTCGGGAAGAAATCCACGTTGCAAATCACATTCGTCATATCCGTAATCTCGACCGGCCCGGTCAGCGTCGAGAGGGTCGGACCGCCCTGTTTCACCGTGATGGTAATCGGTTCGAGTTCCTCGGCCGTCGGCGTGATGACCACATACCCCGTACGCTCCGGGCACCCGGTTCGTCGTTCGCATCTACCCCGATGCCGATATAAGCCTCGTCGTCGTTATTGACTACGGTGAGGTTAATCCACGGCACCAGATTGCCGGCTCCGTCCGACGTTCCGGCCGTCCAGTCGGTCAGTACGGCCTCTACGTTGCACCGGTACACGCTGATATCGTTATAGCGGAACGAACACTCCAGCGGGTCCATCGTAACGCTCAGCGAAGGCTTGATTTCCTTGCCGTTCTGGGTTACGGTCACACTCTTGGCGGCCACCGATTCGTCGCTCGGCGTCACCACGATGCGGGTAGCACGCGGCGAAGTGGAGGGGTTGTCGTCCACCGTCACGGTAAACTTGCCGTCGCCGGCCTCCACATGAGCCAGGTACCGTCCGCCTCGGGTGCTGCCTTCCAGGTCATTCCTTCGCCGTCCAGAACGACGGTCACCTCCTGTGCGGGAGCGCTCTCACCCACGAATTCCAGTTTGTCGGGCGTCAGGGTGAACTCCACTGCCACGGCCTCGCCGGCCTTCTGCGTCACGGTTATCTCCTTCGCCTTGACCTTCGCCGAAACGGCCTCGACGGTTATCTTGCCCACACGCTGCTCGGGGCCGTTGTCCGTCACGGAGACGGTGATGCCGTCGCCCGAATCCGTCTTCACGGCCGTAAGCCATGCCGCCGCCGATTCCGCCACGGTACATTTCCACTCGACATTGGAGGTCACCCCAACGTTCTGTGCGGGACTGCCGACCGCTTCGAACGTCAGGGATGTCGAACCGACCGTCAGTGTTGGTTCGCTCTCTGTCGGTTTGTCGCACGCCACGAACGCCAATGCGCACGCTGCGGCAACCAATGAAACGATTTTTTTCATAAGGTTTGCAATTAAGGGTTTAAAATACGTCACTATATAACGTATATCTTCGATACAAAAATATATTATTTTACAAACTCTTGCAATCGGCAGCCCCATTTTCTTACAGAACCAGGCGTCCGACGGGCCGAAAAGAGCACGGACTGCGTAGATTTCACACATCGGCCGGAAAGCGTCTGAAAAAAGCGTTCCGCACCCAATCCGCCGGCCGCCGCCGAAAAGAGGCCGCCGGCCGGATTTCCGGGCAGTCACGATACCCGGCACAGCCGACAGCCATCCCGGCGGCGCGTCCGAAACGGCCGCGAACGAATCCGGCAATACCCGAAAGCATGTCCGGCACCGAACGGCGAACGACCGGACATGAACCGGGCATACGCCCGGAGGCCGCTCCGTTCCGACATAAAAACAGGCATCCCGCAAGGGGATGCCCGACGATACGCACCGCTGCTGTCTCACGCCCCGGACGCAACAACCGCCGGCCGGGCCGCAGGGTAAAATTACTGTCCGAAACCGGGGTCCGGGTCTTCCGGTTCCTCGGGTTCTTCAGGTTCCGGAGCCGGATTCTCCCAGAAATTGACATTCGATTCGGTGACCTTGGACACGACAGTTCCGGTGATATCCCATCCCGCATCGTCCTTGAAGTTCATCTCTATCGTATAGGTGTCGTCCGCGCCGAGGGCAACATTCATGGTACCCTCCCAAATCGGGGCCGACTCGGTAATCTCCCCGTCTTCGATATGTACGTACCACGAATGCGAGATACGGATGGTCAGGTTATTCGCCTCTCTTCCCTGTACGACGGTGAAAGGCACCCACTGCTCCTTGCTGGGAAAGTAGTCGTACCACTGCACATCATACACGCCGTCCGGAATATAAAAGAGTTCGTCGTCGTTGTAATTGATGCGGGAGGTATAAAAAGCGAGTTTGAGTACGTCGCCCGTTCCGGAATAGACGTACGTGCCGCCGTCCAACGTACGCGTGAGCCCGGCACCCCACAGCTCGCATTGCCAACTGGATGCCTGAGTGGAGGTATCCCATTTCTGAGCCGGCGAGAGATAATAGTAGAAACCGCCGGCCGGATTCATATCCTCCAGCGTCACGTGGTCGGTCAGGCTGGAGAGGAACTCTTTGCCGGGGCCCTGGGTTACGGCTATCGTAATGGGCTCGATGCCCTCCGTATTGGTACGGATGACCACCTCGCCCGAACGCGCCTCCAGACTGGAGTTGGGCTGTACCCTCACGACGACGTTACCCGAAAGCTCCTCGGGCAGCCTGGAGACGCTCAGTTCTATCCATTCGGCCGGATTGCCCTCGGCATCTTTCGCCTCGGCAACCCAGGTACATGCCACCGCTGTCACCCGCAGCATCCTGCTGGCAGTCTCGTTGTAGGCGAACTCCATGGCATCGGTAGGAGAGACCGTCAGCGAAGGCACCTCTTCGGCAGGCTGCTGGGTCACCCTTACGCTCTTGGCCGCAACACCCTCCCGGTCGGGAGTGACGATAATGTTCGCGGCACGCTGGAGTTCCGTATCCTCGTAGGCATCCACCGTCACGGAGATTTTATCGCCCGATGCCTCGACATGAAGCCACGAGGCCCCCTGCTCGGCGGCGGCCGTCCACGTCAGCCCCTCACCCACGGCAGTCACCGTAACCTCCTGCGGTTCGGTGCTGTCGGCCTCGAATTCGAGCGATACGGGATTCACCGAAATCGAATACTCCGTCACCTCGCCGGCCTCCTGCGAAACCGTGACGCCTATCGGCTTCATTTCCGGATGGTCTGTAGCCGAAACGGTGACGGTACCGCTCCTCTTTTCGGCAGTCTCGTTGTCGCTCACGGTCACGGTAAGCGTTTCCGCATCGGTCTTGGAAACGGTCAGCCACTCCTTCGCAGCGCCGGACACCTCGTGCGTCCACTCCACGGCGACGGCTTCCACGGTGAGAGTTTGACTCGCATTACCGCTCGCGGCAAATTCCAGAGCCAAAGGATTTACTTTTAAGGAAGGCTGTTCCTGCGGTGTCTCCGTTCCTTTACATGCAACGAGGAACATGGCAGCGAATGCTGCAAAAAAATAAGAATTTTCTCATAATAGAATTTAGTTAAAGGTTGTGTGTTGTCGGTGCATACCGTTTGGTAAATATACACATTCCGAATGTTTATCGCAACTTGCAGGCGATATTTTTTTCTCCCGGATACCGCAGGGCGAAAAAGCGCCTCCGGAAAAACGGAGACAGCCCTGCGACTGCATGTCGCAAGGCTGTCCGTTTCCGGCCGTCCGGCGGATGGTCCGGCAACCGTTACTGCCCGAAACCGGGGTCGGGGTCGGGGTCAAGGTCAGGGTCGGGCTCCACGTCCTCTCCCGGCTCTTCCGGGAAGAAGTTACAGCTCGCCTTGGTTACGGTACCTTTGGCTGTACCGGTTATCGCATTGCCTCGGTCGTCCACAAAATCGAACGTGAATGTATAGGTATCGGGACCGTCCACCGCCACGGTCATGCTGCCTCCCGTCAGCGGGCCGGCCTCCGCAAATCCGCCGTCATCCACTTTCATGTACCAACTGCCGGACGGATAGGTCAAATCTTTCGTTTCCCTTCCGGCTTCGACGGTATAGGGCACTATGTCCGCCTTATTGATGATGGCATCATACTGTTTCACACGATACTCGCCGGCAGGCAGGGTAAACTCCTGGTCGTCATTGAAAGGAATATTCTCCGAAAAGAGCTTCAGATAAATGCGCGTACCGCTGCCGAGGAACGATTGGTTGCCAAACAGCTCGCTCTCCTGAGAAACGCCGCTGCTCCACATGTCCACTTATCCAATAG
>ENA-OQDU01000084-OQDU01000084.1-human-gut-metagenome-genome-assembly--contig:-NODE-84-length-9580-cov-0.994076_pt1 | contig 9580 bp, 13 predicted proteins | sample MGYA00242789_ERZ504623 | MGnify/ENA primary metagenome ERZ504623 (study PRJEB26092, sample SAMD00036335) | human gut metagenome | host: Homo sapiens | study: EMG produced TPA metagenomics assembly of the... | reverse complement strand
GACCACTTCCTCGGCAAACGTATTCCATTCGCCGCATGCAGGGCATTTGCCGAGCCATTTGGGCGCTTCGTACCCGCAGGCCGTACAGAATATGCTTTTTTTACCTTTGCCATCGGAGGGTATGCTTTCGGAGTTTGTTTCGATTATCGGAGTTTCCGTTTGACGGCTGCCGGATTGCCTGCGGCCAGTGAGTCGTCCGGGATGTCCCGCGTGACGACACTTCCGGCACCGATGATGCAGCGGTCGCCGATTTTTACTCCCGGGCAGACCACGACGCCTCCTCCCAGCCAGCAGTCTTCGCCTATCTCGATGGCCGCTCCCCGTTCGATGGGTTTGCGCCGCTCGGCGGCATCCATCGGATGAATCGGGGTGTAGAGTTTGCAGTCGGGGCCGATGAGCGTGTGGGCGCCGACGGTGATGCCTCCCTCGTCGAGGAAGGTGCAGTTCGCGTTGATGTAGACCTTCTCGCCGAGGCGGATGCGGAATCCGTAGTCGCAGAAGAAGGGGGTGATAAGTACCGACGAGGGGGCCCGGTCGGGAATGAGTTCCGTGAGGGCCTCCGTGTAACGGACCGTGTCGAGCCAGGAGGTGGCGTTCAGTTTCTCGAGCTTGCGCCGGGCCTCCCGGTTCAGCCGGCTCACCTCGGGGTCGGTGATGTCGTGCATCTCGCCCGCGAGCATCTTTTCCAGTTCGGTCATGGCGGAAAACTATTTGATGAACAGCCGGTAGATGTCGTTCCCCGTGGCGTAGATGATGAGCGTGAAGAGAAGAAGCATGCCGGCTATCTGAGCGTACGTCATGAATTTGTCGCCCGGTTTGCGGCCCGTGATGACCTCCACCAGCAGGAAGAGCACATGGCCGCCGTCGAGTGCCGGGATGGGCAGGATGTTCATGACGGCGAGGATGATGGAGAGTAGGGCGGTTATCTCCCAAAATGCCGGCCAGTTCCATTCGTCGGGGAAGATGCTGCCTATCGAGAGCGGACCGCCGAGCGATTTGTAAGCCTCTGTCTGGGGACGGAAGACCAGTTTCAGTTGCTTCCAGTAGCTTCCAATCTCTTCGCCGATGCGTTTCGTGCCGGCGGGTACCGCCTGCCAGAAGGTGTAGTCCATCGTGTGGATGGGCGTGACGGCCAGCATGTCCACTGCCGCCCCTATTCTGCCGTCGTCGGATACGCGTACCGGGAGATGTCTGACGACCGATGTGCCCGCACTGTCGCGGACGATGCCGACTTCGGCCACGGTGCCGCTGAGCTGCGGGAGCCGTTCGGTGTATTGGTCGAAATAGGCGAGCGGTTCTCCATTGAGTTCGACGAGGCGGTCGCCCTGCCGCAGTCCGGCCTCGGCCGCACCGCTTCCTTCGACCACCTGTCCGATGAGGAAGGGATAGCGCGGCGAGATGAAACCGGCATCCTGTGCGAGGTCGTTCACCGAAACCACCGGTGTCCGGAACGTTACCGTATCGCCGTCGCGGAGCACCTCGACCGTATAGTTCTGTTCGAGCAGCAATGCGATGCGCAGTTGGCGGAAGTCGTCGTACGTTTCGCCGTTCACCGACAGGATGCGGTCGCCGTCACGGAAACCCATCTCCTCCCCCTGGGGGCTGAATACGTAACCGTAGGTCATGTCGCGCGTGGAGAGGTAACTTTCGCCCCATTTCCAACTGATGCCGATGTAGATGACCAGGGCGAGGAGAATGTTCATCAGCACGCCGCCGACCATGATGAGCAGGCGTTGCCAGGCGGGTTTGCTCCGGAATTCGTCCGGCTTGGGTTCGCTCTTCATCTGTTCGGTATCCATGCTCTCGTCTATCATCCGGCGAGCTTGACGTATCCGCCGAAAGGTATCCAGCCGATTCCGTAACGGGTACCCCGGCGGGTGAACGATGCGATGGGACGGCCAAAGAAGAGTTGGAACTGTTCGACGCGCACCCCGAAGATGCGTGCGAAGAGGAAGTGTCCGAGTTCGTGTATGATTACCAGCAGCGAAAAGCTGAGTATGAATTGCAGTACCTTGATAAGTATATCCATAAGCGTCGTCCTCTGTCGGTGCGGGTCCTTTGGCTGTCGGCCGTCTCTGCCGTTACGGTAAGTCAAACGGTGTAAACCCTGTAAAAGTATGTTCCTTCCTCCGCAAACCTTCCGCCTTTTTTCGCGGTCGTTAGGCCGTTGCCTTCATTGTCCGGATGTGTGGCCGCCGATGGGGTCACAGCATGGCCGATACCATGCCGCGCACTTCGCGGTCGCATGCCGTGTAATCCTCCACGGTGGGCGAGGGGAGAAAATCGGCCCGTTCCAGTGCCCGTTCGATGAGCCGCACGATGTCGCTGTAACCGATGCGTCCTTGAAGAAAGGCCGCTACTGCCACTTCGTTCGCTGCGTTCATGGTGCAGGGAGCCGTTCCTCCGCGTTCCAGGCATTCGTATGCGATGCCGAGCGCCGGGAACTTGTCGCCGTCCACCTCCTCGAAGGTCAGCGAAGGGGTTCGGGCGAAATCGAAACGCTGTCCGCCGTAATCGGGCCTTTCGGGAAAAGTGAGTGCGTACTGTATCGGCAGACGCATGTCGGGTGTGCCGAGCTGGGCCTTGATGGCACCGTCCGCGAACTCTACCATGGAGTGTACGACCGACTGCGGATGTACGAGTACGTCTATCTTCTCAGCCGGGAGTCCGAACAGCCAGTGCGCCTCGATGACCTCGAAGCCCTTGTTGACCATGGTGGACGAATCGACCGTTATCTTCGCGCCCATGCTCCAATTGGGGTGACGAAGTGCCTGTTCGACCGTCACCTCGCAGAGCCGCTCTTTCGGAGTGTGCAGGAAAGGGCCTCCCGAAGCGGTCAGGATGAGCCGGCGGGCGGGGGATACTTCGCCGACCAGCGACTGGAAGATAGCCGAATGTTCCGAATCTACCGGCAGGATGGCCGCGCCGTTCCTGTCGGCGGCTTCGATGATTTGCTTGCCGGCTATCACGAGGCTCTCCTTGTTGGCGAGGGCGAGTTTTTTGCCCGTCTCTACCGCAGCGAGCGACGGCATCATACCGGCATACCCTACCAGGCATTCACCACGACGTCGGCGCTGTCGCCCCGGACGACCTGTTCGATGGCCTCCGTACCGGCATAGACCTTGACGGGCAGATGGGCGAGGCTTCCCGCAGGTCGCCGTACCACCGTTCGTCGGCGATGACTACCGCATCGGGAGCGAACTCCTCTGCCTGCCGGGCGAGCTTTTGCCAATTGCTGCATGCGGTGAGAACCGCAATTTCGAACCGGTCGCTGCGGGCACGTACGACGTCGAGCGTCTGTTCGCCTATCGAACCCGTCGAGCCCAGCAATGCTATCCTTTGCTTCATGGTCGTGCTATTGGAATATCACATATTTCTCCGGGTCTGCCGGGTGGCCGTCGGCCCACAGCTCGAAGATGAACTCGCCGGAGGGGCGGGTGGCGTTGTCCACGACGCCCGGTTCCACGTAGCCGATGACCTCTCCCGTCTCGACACGGTCGCCGACCCGCTTGAGCAGTTGGGAGTTATGCTTGTAGAACGACAGGTAGTTGTCGCCGTGCTGTATCTGTATCGTGTTGCCGTCTTCGGGTGTCCACTGGCTCATCACCACCGTGCCGGCCTGCGCCGCAACGACCTGTTGCGCTCCGTCGGGTACGATGCCCGTTCCGAACATGTTGCGTCCCGGGTCAAACCGCGAGATGACCTCCCCTTTCACGGGGGCGATGAACTCCATGCGCCGGACGACTGCTCCGGAGGGGGTGACTGTGGCATTTACCAGGCGAACCGTCCGTCGCCTTCCAGTTGTGCCCGCAGGAGCGAATCGGCCGCAGAGGGCGGAACGAGCGCCTTTTCCGATGCCGGCGTATCGTCCCGGTCGGTCGGTCGGTCGGCCAGCGGCGTCTTCCCTTCCATGATGAGCGCCACGTTATCGCTGTATGCCTGCATGATGCGCAGGCTGTATTCGAGCGAGTCTATCCGCTCGATGTTGGCGAGGAGTATTTCCCGGGCTTTTTTACCCGGATAGCCGGGCAGTGTATCGAGTATCGGTGTGTACACTACGGCCGTCACCACGACGGCGAACATGACCAGCAGCACGCCGAGTACGGCCAATACCATCCGCATGGGACTGATATACATGTACCATACCTCCTGTTCGAGCTCCCGGTCGCGGACGCTCACCCGGTGTTTCTTGGTGAAGTTTCTCAGCAGGTAGCCGAGGCCGGTGCGTATCTTGTTGTCGTTTTTCTGTTTGCCCATGTGGCGGTGATTGCTTTACAAAAGTAATAAATTAATGCGAGTTTGTCGGTCGGAGCTGCGGATTTGTGACGCTTCGGGCCGTTTCGTCTCCGGGTGCGGGATTTTGTCCGGCAGGGTTTCCCGGTTCCGGTTGTCGTGGGATGGCGGATGTACGCTGCCCGGAAGAGCAGGAGGCCGGGAGCGGAAGCGGCCGAAACGAGAACCGGAGCACCCTACATTGGGGTGCTCCGGTTCTCGTCTTTCTGCTGTCGCGCGGACGGTCTACGCCTCCTCTTCGTGGTCGAGCTCGTCGGAACGAGGATACGGCCGCAGTATTCGCATACGATGATTTTCTTGTTCTGCCTGATTTCGAACTGCCGCTGCGGCGGTATCCGGTTGAAACAGCCTCCGCAGGCATCCCGCTTTACGGTAACGACGGCCAGTCCGTTGCGGACGTTGGAGCGGATGCGGGAATAGGCCGAAAGCAGCCGTTCGTCTATCTTGGCCCTCGCCCGTGTCTCTTCTTCGCGCAGGCGTGCCATTTCATCGGCCGTCTCCATGTCGATGCTTTCGAGTTCGGAACGTTTCGCTTCGAGGTCTATTTTCCGCTCTTCGAGGACGGCGGCGGCATCTTCGGTCTGTTTCTTCTTGACCTTTATCTCCGCGGTGTACTCCTTGATGTGCTTGTCGTTGAGCTGTATCTGGAGTTCCTGATACTCTATTTCCTTGCTGATGGCATCGAATTCGCGGTTGTTGCGGACGTTCTTCTGCTGTTCGTTGTATTTGGCTATCTGTATCTTCGCCTGTTCGGTGTCCTCCTTGGACTGTTTGACCTGCAGGTTGAGTTCGTCGATTCCGCTCTTGATATTGTCTATGCGCGTCTGGAGTCCTGCCACTTCGTCTTCGAGGTCCTGTACCTCGGTCGGGAGCACCCCCTTTATCTTGTTTATCTCGTCTATTTTGGAGTCGATTTTCTGGAGGTCGTAGAGCGCCATTATCTTCTCCTGCATCGAATAATCGACAGTGTCTGCCGTCCTTCTGCTTGTTGCCATATGTTTTGTCGTTATATGCTTTATGTCAAATAGTTCACCGGATTGACCGACCGCATGCTCTTATGAAGTGCAAAAGTAGGCATTTTTTTTCTAATAATTTCATAGATAAGGTCGATGGCGCAATATTCGCTCTCAAAATGTCCGATGTCTGCAATCACGAGTTCGCGGTCGGCATCGAGGAAGTCGTTGTATTTGAAATCCGCCGAGAGGTAGACGTCGGCTCCCGCCCGTTTGGCGGCGGACATCATGGAGGCTCCGGCTCCGGTGCAGAGCTGCGCGCCGAACCGTCGGCCGCGTGATGCCGCTGTACCTTATGCACTTGAGAGAGAGCCTGTCGCGTACAGTCCTCAGGAACTCCTCCGTCGGCAGCACGTGTTCCGGTTCGCCGACGATTCCGAATCCCGAACCGGGCATCTCCGTGGCGGTGGGTTCGAGAAGTATAACGTTCCGCAGCCCCAGAAGATTGCCCAACATCCGGCTCATGCCTCCGGGCGCTGTCGAGGTTGGTGTGGCAGGCGTAGAGCGCGATGCCGCGGCGTACGGCTTCGGCCACCGTGCGTTCGATGTAGCTGCCCCCCGGTGAGGCGTTTCAGCGGATGGAAAATGACCGGGTGGTGGGAGAGGACGAGGCCCGCTCCCACTTCGGCGGCTTCGGCAACGACACTTTCGGTCGCATCCACGCAAATCAGGGCGCTGTCGATTTCCGCTTCGGGGTCGCCCACGAGGAGCCCCGAATTGTCGTAACTCTCCTGAAGGAAGAGCGGGGCGGCCTCTTCCAGAATGGCTGTTATCTCTTTTACTTTCATTGTCGGTTCGGATTGTCGGAATAAAATTCGGTCGGACGTACGCCTTTGCCCGGTGCGGGCAGTCCTGCCCGCAGTCCCGGTGTCAGAACAGGGTCTGTTCGATGGCCTGTACCCTCGGTTTAGGCTCCTCTTCCTGCGGGGTCTCCTCGCCGGCAGTTTCGCCGGCGAAGGCGGCACGGGCCGATTCGAACCCGTCGTCGTCGGCCGTTCTTCCCGCCTGCATCAGTTCCAGCGGAACGGCCACCTCGAAGAGTACCTGTTCCTCGAAGGGCGGCCTGGTATCCGCCGTGGCAGGGGCCGGTCTCTCCGCTCTCTCCCGGGTCTCCCCGGTCGGCTGCACGGCAGATTCGGGAGCACGGTCGCCGCTGCGGCCGTTCCCGTTTTCGTCCCGGTGTCCGTTTCTCCCGCTTCGTCCCCCTTTCCGACGGTTTCCCGTTCGGATTGCTGAGGGACAGCCACGGGCTCTTCGTCGCAGTCGTCGTCCACCACTGCCCCGCCGTAGGCAAGGTCCTGTTTGATTTCGAGCAGAATGGCGCGGATGTTCATCAGGTGTTCGGTAATCTCCGCATCGCGGTCCACCTCCTTGCGGTAGTCCCGGATGTACTTGCGGGCTACCTCGATTTTCATCTTGCGCTCCTTGAGCAGATGGTAGATGATGCGGATGTTGTCCACATCCTTCGGCGTGAAGAGGCGGTTCCCCTTTTTGTTCCGGTGCGGTTTGAGAATGTCGAACTCCTGTTCCCAGTAGCGCAGCAGCGAAGGATTCACGTCGAACATCTCCGCCACTTCGCCCATGGAGTAGTATATCTTGCCCTTTTTGTGGTTTATCTCCTGCATAGGTGGAAATTGGTTGGTAGTGGATGAAAACGCCGCAATTTACGAAAAAACGCGCAACCCGCGTAACGATACCGGCGGAGAAAGGTGTCGCTGTCCCGTGCGGAGCGTCCGTCCCCGGTTGCGGCGGTTGCCGTTACGGGACGTTTTCTCCCCGGACGGTACAGCTCGTGTAGTCCACCGTCAGTGTGTCGAAAGCGGTCGCGAAATCCGTGCCCAGCGAACCGGCCTCCGAACCGGCCGTGGCACCGGCGCTTCCGGATGGCAGTACGTCGATGTCGCGGAGTGTGAAAGGAACGCCCTCCAGCGTGAATTCCACGGAGGGAAGCCGGTAGCATACATTCTCGGCGACACCGGCGAATCCCCCGATGCGCACCGTATCTTCGACGCCGCAGGAGTCTACCTGTTCCCGAAAGAGTTCGTAATATGGGGGGTAGAGGGTCGTCGCCACGTTGCCCGTATCGAAATGGAACAACAGGGGGATACCGTCCGCATGGATACGGACGTAGGGCTGGAAGCTGTTCAGCATCATGTTCGCCATCCTTTCCGTTCCGTCCGCGTGCAGCGTCCGTTCGGCAGGAAAGACGATGTGCCGTGTGTGGTTGTCGATGGTGAAGCGCTCCGCCTTGCGCATGAAGGCGTTGCCGAGCACCGCGCTGATGACCTCGATGGTGTCCGTCGCCTGGTCGGGCGGAGATATCAGAAAAACGGGGTTTCGCATCACGATACCGCCCACGGCGAGGCTGTCGGCCACGCCGAGTCCGACCCACCCCCGGCCGATACCCGCGACGGGAATCGAGTCGGCAATCATCCGTATTCCGTTCTCGCGGGCGAACCTTTCGGAGACGAAGTTGAACTGTGCTGCGCCCGTATCGAAGACGAAATCGCGGACGTTGCCCCCGATGTGTACCGGTACGGTCATGATGCGGCCGCGGCCTACGCTGTCGAGCCGGTAGGGTACGCAGGTGCCGCCTTCGGGCATGACGAGCTCCGGGGCGGACGTCCGGCCAGGGCGTGCCCCGTGCGCCGGAAAATCGAGCTAAAAGCAGTTCGTCAGGCAGACTGCCGTCTGTATCGGCAATGAAGTCGTCCGTGAGTTCCGCCGCAGCGGCGTACCGGTCGAGCATGAAGAGGTCGAGCAGGGCCATGAAGACCATGCTCGTCGCATTGTCGGGCCCGAGTTCGTCGCCGTATGTCTCCAACAGTTCCGATACGGCTGTGAGGGCATCGGCCGGCCGGTTGAAGAAGGTGCCGACCAGTGTTTCGGCCATCCCGCGCACGACGGGCGACGCGATGCTGTCTGCCTGTCGGGGCAGCACTTCACGCAGGGTGAAATAGTCGCCGGAGTTCAGCAGTGCGCCGATTCGTGCATCGGCATGCTGTCCCGCGGCCGGTACGGTGACTATCGCGGCGGCGAGCAGAAACAGCAAGAAAGAGAGTGTGTATTTCATATGGCGGCGATTCATTAGGTTCTGTCCGTGTGCGGGACGGAACGCATCTTCGCAAAGATAGCGAAGCCGGCGTTGCCGGACAAGAACGAAAAGCCGTTTCGGGGGGCGTGATGCGTGTCATATTTTCATAACTTTGTTGCGTAAAAGATTTTTGGTATGGTACACAAGATAAGAGGCAAGGTGGTGCGCGGCAACAGCATCGGGCGCAAGCTCGGTTTTCCTACCGCCAACATTCCCGTCGCGGCGGAGATGCCCGTGCAGGACGGAGTCTATGCGGCGGAGGTACGCGTGGGCGGGGCACTTTACCGGGCCATGGTCAATATAGGAACGAGGCCTACGGTAGGCGACGGTGCAGGCCGTTTCGCGGAGGCCAACCTGTTCGGTTTCGACGGCGATATTTACGGTGAACCGGTGGCGATATTCCTGCTCGGTTATATCAGACCCGAACGCCGTTTCGCCGGCCTCGACGAGTTGCGTCGGCAGTTGGCCGATGACCGACTGGCTGTTATAAAATATTTTAATAATGTAGGGCTTTGATTGCGGATATCGGTTTATTGGTTGGGTGTGTTTTGGTGTTTATTGTATAATTAAGACGTTGTTATGCGTGTATTTTATTAGATAGTAGGTATATATTAAAAATATTAAAAAAATAGAGATAGAATGTTCTTGGATAAGTCGATACCCTATCGGGTGGCTGATATGTCACTGGCCGGTTGGGGCAGGAGAGAGATAGAGATAGCGGAGAAGGAGATGCCGGGGCTGATGGCCGTCCGGCGCAAGTATGCTCCGCAAAAGCCGTTGGCCGGCGCCCGTGTCATGGGGTCGCTCCACATGACCATACAGACCGCGGTGCTGATTGAGACGCTGGTCGAGCTCGGTGCCGATGTGCGCTGGTGTAGCTGCAACATCTTCTCCACGCAGGATCACGCCGCCGCCGCCATCGCGGAGCTCGGCTACGCCAAGGTGTTCGCATGGAAGGGCGAAACGCTTGAGGACTATTGGTGGTGCACGGAAATGGCCCTGACGTGGCCCGACGGTTCCGGCCCCGATCTCATTGTGGACGACGGCGGCGACGCCACCCTGATGATCCACCTCGGCGTGGATGCGGACCGCGATCCTTCCGTGCTCGACAAGCCTTGCGACTCCAAGGAAGCCCGCGTCCTTATGGATCGCATCAGCCTCGGCCATAAGACCAATCCCG
>ENA-OQDU01000083-OQDU01000083.1-human-gut-metagenome-genome-assembly--contig:-NODE-83-length-9673-cov-0.966478_pt1 | contig 9673 bp, 10 predicted proteins | sample MGYA00242789_ERZ504623 | MGnify/ENA primary metagenome ERZ504623 (study PRJEB26092, sample SAMD00036335) | human gut metagenome | host: Homo sapiens | study: EMG produced TPA metagenomics assembly of the... | reverse complement strand
AAAAGCGATACCACTCCTCGTTTCCTTCCTTTTTGCTTTTCCCGTCTGGAGCGGCTACTCCCCAACAGGAGTCCGCCACGTTGCATGATGCCGACGGGGTACCGATGATGGACTACGGCGACTCCAAACCATACACCATTAACGATATAAAAATTTTCGGCGTCAAATACCTCGACCCCGACATACTGACCGCCTCTTCGGGACTGATGCGGGGCGAAACGGTCTACATACCGGGCAACGCCATCTCCCAGGCGGTATCGCGCCTTTGGAACCAGCGTTATTTTTCCGACGTGAAGGTGATAGCGGAACTGCTGCCCGACGACATGGTGAACATCGAGATATACCTCCAGGAGCGACCGAGGGTATACAGATGGGGATTCGAAGGGATTCGCAAGGGCGAAGCGAACACCCTGCTCGAAGACCTGAAACTGAAAAGAGGGTCGGAACTCTCCGACTACGTGATAGACAAGAACATCAAACTCATTCAGAAACACTTCTCTGGCAAGGGTTTCCGCAATACGGAGGTAACGGCCCGGATAGAGAACGACTCCGTGGTACAGAATGCGGTCAATGTCACCTTCGTCGTGAACAAGAACAAGCGGGTGAAGATAGGGGCCATCAATTTCGAGGGAAACGAAGTCTTCACGGACAAAAGGCTGCGGCGCACACTGAAAAAGACGCATCAGGTCAACCCCAACATCTTCCAGAGTTTCAAGCTCAACGAGACCGATTACGAAGAGGACAAGGAGAATCTGCTCGACTTCTACAATTCGCAGGGATACCGTAATGCCGTCATCGTGCGGGACTCGATGTACGTTATCAACGACAAACGCATCGGCATCGACATACAGATAGAGGAAGGCGACAAATTCTACATCCGCAACGTATCGTGGGTAGCAACAGCCAATACTCGACCGAACTGCTGCAAGCCATGCTGGGTATCGAAAAGGGCGATACCTACGACAAAAAGACGCTCCACAAACGGCTTGGCATCGGCCGTGAAACCGACATCGAGGACATGTCGCAGATTTCGTCGCTTTATCAGAACAACGGATACCTGATGTCGGTCATCGAGCCTTCCGAAATAGTGGTCGGGAAAGACTCGATTGATTTGGAAATCAAAGTATTTGAAGGGAGACCCTTCACCATCAACAATGTGGAGATAAGCGGTAACCAGCGCGTGGACGACGAAGTGATACGCCGCGAGATATATACCCGTCCGGGCGAGCTCTACAACCGGGCACTGCTCATGCAGACGCTGCGGCAGCTCTCCCAGATGCAGCACTTCGACCCGGCCTCCATTATGCCGCAGATACAGCCCGTTTCCAACGACCTGGTCGACATCGGCTGGCCGCTGGTAGAATCGGCCAGCGACAAATTCGAGATATCGGGCGGCTGGGGAGCCGGCATGTTCGTCGGCTCCGTCGGCGTACAGCTCAACAACCTTTCGGTCAAGAATTTCTTCAAGAAAGGCGCCTGGAGGCCCTACCCCCACGGACAGAATCAACAGCTCGTCGTACGTCTGCAGACCAACGGTTCCTATTATACCTCTTTCATGGGCAGTTTCACCGAACCGTGGCTGGGCGGAAAAAAGCCCAATTCGCTGACCATCGCCGCCTTCTATTCGAACCAAACGAATTCGTACAGTTTCGGCGGTGTATTTTACAAGAGTGACAGCCACTTCCGCACTACGGGCGTTTCTGCGGGACTGGGACGCCGCCTGTCGCTGCCCGACCCCTATTTCACCCTCTATACCGAGCTCGGTTATACGCGTTACAACCTGAGAAACTGGGAGATGTTCTCGAATTTCGACAACGGCAATTCGAACATCTTCACCCTGCGGGCGGTATTCGGGCGCAGCACCGTAAACAACCCCATCTATCCGAGTTCGGGTACGGACTTCTCGCTGACGGTCACGCTCACTCCTCCCTACTCGCTTTTCGACCGGAAAGACTATGCGAACATGCCGGCCAACGACCCCGCCAAATTCAAATGGATAGAGTACCACAAATGGCAGGCGAAGGCACAGTGGTTCCTGCCGCTGACGCCCGACCAGAAACTCGTGCTCATGGCGCGGGCGGAGATGGGATATCTCGGATACTACAACAAATACAAACAGTCCCCGTTCGAACGGTTCGACGTGGGCGGCGACGGCATGACCGGTTACAACATCTACGGTTACGACGTCATCGGCCTGCGCGGGTATTCGGACGGCAGCCTGACGCCCTACGACCCGCAGGACCCCTATGCGTATGCCAACGTTTATAACAAATACACGCTGGAACTCAGGTACCCGTTCCTGCAACAGCCTGCGACCCATATCTATGGTCTGGTATTTGCAGAAGCAGGTAACGGATACAGGAACTGGCAGGAATTCGACCCGTTCAAACTGCACCGTTCGCTCGGTGTCGGCATCAGGGTATATATCCCGTTCATCGGGATGATAGGCCTCGACTGGGGTTACGGATTCGACGGTACGGCCCGCTCCTCGAAACCGCACGGAGGGAAACTGCACTTCTCGATGGGTATGGATTTCTAAAAGCGCAGTCGGTCGAATAGATACTAAAACCATAACGTTATGAAAAAGTTATTGATAATCGCAGCCCTGGCGGTATTTGCAGCCGCAGGCACGGCATCTGCACAGAATTACATGGTAGTGAATACCGAGACCATCTTCAAATCGATGACCGCATACAATCAGGCGGTAGAAGAGATGGATGCTGCCGCACAGCAGTACCAGCAGAACATCGACAACGCCTACGCCGAACTCGAAGATATGTACGAAACCTACATGTCGCAGAAGGCGTCGCTCTCCCAAAGTGCCCGCCAGCAGCGCGAAGAGACCATTCTGAACAATGAAAAAAAAGATAGCGGAATATCAGGCGAGCATCTTCGGTGAGGACGGCAAGATGACGCGGATGCAGGCGGAAAAACTGGAACCCTACCAGAAAAAGGTGATGGAAACCATCTCCAAGTACGCCTCCGACCACGGATATTCGCTCGTACTGGATATCTCCACGAATCCGCTGGTGGTCTATTACAATCCTGCCGTAGACAAGACACAGGACATCATATCATTATTAAAATAACAACCTGAACAATGAAAAAAATCATTCTGACTCTTGCGGGATTCCTGTTCCTGTTCTCCGCATCGGCAAACGCGCAGCAGCCGAAATTCGGTTATATCAACCTTCAGGAGGTAGTAAGCCTCATGCCGGAAAGGACCGAAGCCCAAACACAGTTGCAGAAGATAAACGACGACTATGCCTCCATGCTTGAACTGATGCAGGTGGAATTCAACAACAAGGTACAGGAGTACCAGAAGAACATGTCCACCTACTCCGATGCCGTAAAACAGGTAAAGGAACGCGAACTTCAGGACCTTGATACCCGCATGCAGGAGTTGTACACTACGGCCAACAAAGAGCTCGAGACCAAGAGCAACGAACTGATGGCCCCCATCATCGAAAAGGCCGAGAACGCCATCAAGAAGGTAGGCAGGGACAACGGCTTCCTCATCATCTTCGACGATCGATGCGTCCTATGGCATATTACGATGAAAGCGCACTCGTCAATGCCCTTCCTCTCGTAAAGAAGGAGCTGGGTATCGCGGAATAACATAACAGGATAGTCCCAACTGCAAGGCGTCCACCGAAGTGACGCCTTTTTCGTATCCGTCCGTTCCGCCCGGCACCTGCCCTTTTCCTCCCATGTTACCGGCCGACAGGAAAACGCAACACCGCTCTTTCCGAGCATCATGAATTGTTCGCATACTTCCATCTCACCGACCGGCACGGTATGGCATCACGAATGGAATGCAGAACCGCCATATCGGCCGGAAAACCGATACCGGCACAAACGGGGAGAAAACACCCCTGTCCTCTTCCCGACCTCTCTCCCGCCATCCGCCTGCTCCGGCGGTTCAGGTCCGGACGTCACAAGAGAGTTGTCCCGGTCTACATACAAAAATTTCCGCACGCTTTAAAGCGTGCGGAAATTCGGCCCGAAACTATCCGTTTCCGTTAGTCCCCCTACTGTCCCTGCATCCGGAGACGCTTGACGTATTCACGGGCATCGTAGGTGATATCGTCATCGCGGTCGCGCCACAAACCGTCCTCGATGATACGCAGCCTGTATTCATCGATACTCTCCGTAAGCGGGAAGCGGGGCTGCGGTATTGCCTCGTACTCCACTCGCCGGGAAGCCTTTATCCGACGGTCGAACACCTCCCGCTTCGTAGGTCGGCGGTCGCCCTCCCACACGAAGTTAGGAAGTCGCTGCGGCTGCGCTTCCGGTATCAGGTTCATGGGATAGATGGCATAGACCGGGTCTCCGCGAAATATTATCTCCTCTATCTCCTGACCGGAGATGATGAACGTAATGTCGCACACTCCATCACCAGAAAGCCTGATAGGCCCCCGTCTCCTCGTCCTGCATGTAATAATAGGTCTGGGCATTCCCTACCACATTGGTACGGTAAATCTCGTTGTCGCGGAACAAGGCCTCGATAGTCTTGCCCGTAATCTGGTTGTAATGGTCGGCGTCGAGTTCAGCGCTCATGACGGGATTGCCGTGCTCTTCGCCACCGGTAAAGACGGCATGGTCTATCACCTCATCCTTGATGTAAACGACCGTCCGGTCGGACTTAATCTGGTTATCGCCGTTCCACATGACGGGGTCTTTATGCAGATGAATCGTCGTATCGCGCGAAAACGAGACCAGCGAATCGCAGACGGCCTGCAAATCCGAACGGAAAATCTTCACATGATGATATCCGACTATTACGCGCTCTTTCTCCTCTTCGGCAGTTGCCTCCCCCCTCGGTATCTCCTTCCGGAACTGCTTCGCCGTCAAGCGTATCGTCTGTTTCCTCTCCGTCCTCCACGGTTGCGACGTCTTCATCCGCCGTTTCTGCGTCCAACTCCTCCGTACCGGTTTCGGCGGCAGTTTCCCCGTCGGTTGTCTCCGCCGGTCGTTCGTCCGCCGCTGCGGCCTCACGCCGGGCCGCCCGGCGCTCCTCCCTGGCTTTCCGACGGGCCTCACGACGTTCCCGTCGAAGCTGTTGCCTGGTCGGCACCTGCTCTTCCGAAACAGTCTCCTCTGCCGACGCTGCAACGACCGTTTCCGTTACCATCGCACCTCCGTCCGTTTCCGAAATCCCCGCTTCGGCCGTTCCCGTCAGAGCATCCTGTTCCGCAGACCGTGCCGTACCGTCCGTACCTGCCTCCGTCGCCGAAACCTCTTCCGATACACCGGTTTCCGGAACCTCCCCATCCCGGGCAATCTCCTCGTCCGGCAGCACGTCTCCACCGGCAAGGCCATCCCTGCCTTCGGTCGCTTCTTCTTCCGACGACGCCATATCCTCCGCCTCGTCCGAAACGGAAAGAGGCTGCTCCGTCGAGGCTCCCGTAATCAACTCTTCACCGGTATCGACCGGTTTTTCCTCCACCTTGTTGCCGATATAATCCGCACTGTATATGCTGGTACTGTCGATTACATACATGAAAATGGAGTCGGAACGCATGTAGAGGGAATCCCCCTGCTCATAAAAACTGATGACCGAAGGGTCTTCCGTGAGCATGGCATCGCCGCGCATTCCCCAATACCGGCCGTAATCTCCAAAAGCCAGCACTTTCTGCCCCTCGTCCAATATCTGGATGTTGCGCCGCAGCACCACATCGTCGCTGTCGGCCCGGTAATCCATATCGTCGGCCCATATCTCCTGGTCTTCGGAGAGCACATAGGCATCGGACATGAAATGATAATGGTCGGTACGGGTATCGTACCACCCGCTGTTGGCACTCAGTATCTCCTCCTTCTCGTTCCAGATATAGGTCTTGCGGTAAAAAGTCGCTATCTCGGTATCCATATTGAACCCGAGCGAATCGGAGACTATCAGATAGGTGGAGTCCCTCAGCTCGACATTGCCCACGCAAACGGCATCGCGCGTAGAACCGTAATAGTAACCACGGTCCGATTCGAGCAGCATCCGTCCCTGGCTCATCGTTCCGCCGCCGTAATACTCACCCACATTGTCGAGGGTATTGTACTTGAAGTGATAGGTATAAAGCACCGCCTGCCCGTCTATCATCTTGATGAGCGGCGAGAAGACCTGCGCCGTATTGGTCAGACGGTCGTACAGTACCCGGTCGCCATAGACATACGTACTGTCCTTGTTTATCAACACGTTTTCGAAACACTCTATCCGGTTCTCATCGTAACGCACGGCACTGTCGCAAAGCATGACGGCCCCGTTGTGGTAGGCCACCACATTGCCTACGAAGGCGTGCACGGTGGAGTCGCCGCCTATCTGTATGGGGAACATCCGCTTGGACTTGATGTTCACGATGGTGCGTTCTCCCCGAGGTTTCGCGACGGTATCGCCCTGCACCGTATCCTGCCGCGGGCGGGCGGGAGCCGGCCGCAGCGGCGAAGGCTCCTGGGCGAATGCACTGAAAACAGCAATGCCACGCCCACCGAAATGATGGTATTCCGCAATCTCATCCGAACGCTACTTTACCCAATGTTTATTCACGAAGTCGCCGTCGCGGAATTCGGGTTCGATACGGATGTACAACCCGTCTATCTTCCCGTCGAGCCACTTCTCAAACTCCTCCTCCTGTTTGGTTTGCAGTGCCAGGGCCTCTATCTGAAGGTAATCCTCGTTCAGGCTGGCGGGATGGGCCGGAATGACCTGAATAAGTTTGACGATTTTGTTAAGCTCGTTGTTGCGCAGGTCGCGGGATTGAAATGCCGGCGAAATCTCCCCCTCTTTCAAGGCGCTTATCGCAGGATAGTCCGTCCGCAGGTCTTCTCGGAGGAATTTCGTGGTAGAGTATCTCGTATCGCTGACATGCATCAGTTCCAGCAACTCGTGATTGGTCACGATACCGCCGTTCTGGCGCGAATACTTATCGTCGGAATACTTCATCGCGGCATCTTCGAATGTAATGGCTCCGCCGCGTATTTCATTGGCCAGGCTGTCGAGGAAGCGCCCCCCCTCCGCCAGTTCGTCGGGCGTATAGACCGGCCGCAGCAGAATATGCCGGCACCGGTACCGGTCGCCGTTCTTCTCGACGAGCTGGATGATATGGAATCCGTACTCGGTCTCCACCACCTCCGATATCTGACCGGGCTGCAGCTTTTCGAGCGCATCCGCAAAGGGCTGTACGAACTGATTCAGCGACATCTCCATTTCACCGCCCTGCATGGCCGTACCGGGGTCCACGGAGTACATCCTCGCCAACAGGTCGAAACGTGTTCCGTTGATGACACGCTCCCTCATGTCGAGCAGCTCTTCGCGCACGCGCTGCTTCGCCTCCTTGCTGGAGGTGGGATAACGCACTATCTGGGCATATACGTACTGTTCCGGTACAATGGGCAGGCTGTCCCGGTCGAGCTCCCTGTAAAACATCTCCACCTCGCCCGGTGTTATCTTCACCTTGGAGATGACGTCGCTGCGCATCGCCTGCGCATAGTACATCTCCTCATATTTGCCCTTGAAATCCTGCCGTATTTCATAATAAGGCATACCCATTTCGGCTTCGAGTGCCGCCGTCGAACCGGCCTCCTCGGTCATCATCGCCAGACGTGCCTCCACCTCGGAACTGACCGCATCGAGGTTTATCTGCACCGAATCTATCAGAGCCTGGTTATACAGCAGTTTCTGCACCAACAGTCCTTCGAGCGCCTCGTTCATCGGGTCGCGGTCCGACGTGTACCCCTGTTTGCGCCGCTCTTCGACAAGTACGTTGCGGGCCTCCACCAATTCGGAATATTTGATGGCCGAATTGCCTACGACAGCCACCACCTTATCGACGGTATATCTTTCCTGGGCTGAAACGGTGCCTGCACACACCATGAAACAGATGCAGGCCGCGGTCATTTTCTTTAGCATGCCTATTCTCGGTTAGTTTTCAAATAAATCTTCAACGTATGGTTTTCAAGGGCCGCATGATAGAGGCTGTCCTCCATCCGCCTGACGGCATCGCTCCCCCTCTTGTTGTAAATGATGTTCCTCACCACGTTCTCCACCCATTCGAGCGGCGCCTGCTGTCCCTTGGCGGCATGGTCGGTTATCTGTACATAATACTTGTAGTCACCATCGGTAAGTTCCTCTATCCGGCTGCCCGTCAGGAGATAGTCGTAACTCTTTCCCCTTACGGTCGGCAGGCGGTTCAGAAATTCGTCGAACCCTACCCACTCATCGAAAACGGTCAGCGTCAGACCGTTTTTCACCGCAAGGTCGAGAAAATCCTGCTGCCGCTCGGCATTCGGCGACCCCATCAGCTCCTTCAGCTTGGTCCTCAGCCGGAACGATGCAGGCAAACGCACGATGCGTCCCTTCACGATATCGCGGTCGAGTCGGAATTCCGCTGGTGCATGGCATAATAATCGGCCACGAGCGAATCGCTGACGACCGTATCCACCCTATCCATATAATAACGGTCGAGCCGGTACGTCAGCAGGGAGTTACGGTAATCCTCCACCATTGCATCGATATTGACGCCCGTTTCGGCCAGCACACGCTCCGCCTCCTGCAGCTTGACCTGCCGGCGGACCCAGGTCTCTACATAATTCTCCACCATCGCCAGACTGTCCTCTCCGGACATACCCGCCGGAACGGCCGCCGTCACATCCTCTTCGGTCAGCACGGTCTTCCCGACCTGTGCCACGACATCGGACGACAGCAATCCGCGGCCCCGGCATCCTGCCAGAAGCATGCCAGCCGCCATCACCAACGGTAATATCCCTTTTCCCACCATCTTCCGCGACTTAAAAACACCAACGGCCGCAACCGTTTTCTATTCAACGTAACCGCAGGCCGAATATTATTCCGGCTCCGTCCTATTACCGGCAGTTTCCGGCTCCGTTCCGGCCTCTTCCCGCACCTGCAACCGGCGCACAATGGCGACGGCCCCCACGACGAGCAGCACGACACACGCCCCATAAACTGCATAGTAGAGCGCACCGCCTCCGAGCATGTCCCGCACGGCCATATCGGCACGCTCGGGACCCAACACTTCGAGCATGAGGTACGATATGCCGTTGTTCAGGGCATGCAGGATGATGACCGTAAGCAGCGACTTCGTTCGGAAATAGATATATCCCAATATGATACCGACAAGAAAGGCATTGATGGCCTGCTGGGGAATCATGTGGAACACGCCGAAGAGCAGTGCCGAAAGCAGGATGGCTTTCGCAGCGCCGTCGCGTTCATTGATGGAACCCTGTATGAGGCCCCGGAAAAGCGTCTCCTCCATGACCGGTGCCAGGACGACCGTCATCAGAATGGACCAGCCGCCCGTACCTATATATTGGTTGAGCTGTTCGAGATATTTGTCCGGAAAAAGTTCGAGCAGCGGTTCAATAACCACACCGGTAACGAAAATGAGCACGATTCCCCACAGAATGAGGGGAGCGCTTATCCTTCCCGCATGCATGTTCAGCACATTGGTCGGTGCCTGACGCGTCCGCCGCTGTACAAGAATGAAAGTTATCGCAAGCCCATCTGCAGGAAGTAGGTCAAAGCATTCACCAGCCCCGTATTCCACTCGGTCAGCCACGTCAGCGCCCCGCCTACGAGACCCGCCGCGAGCGACGACACCAGAATGATGCCTATCATGGCCAGAATGTCGATGCCGTTGGGATAGATACGACGCTTCATCTCCTT
>ENA-OQDU01000082-OQDU01000082.1-human-gut-metagenome-genome-assembly--contig:-NODE-82-length-9694-cov-1.448103_pt1 | contig 9694 bp, 8 predicted proteins | sample MGYA00242789_ERZ504623 | MGnify/ENA primary metagenome ERZ504623 (study PRJEB26092, sample SAMD00036335) | human gut metagenome | host: Homo sapiens | study: EMG produced TPA metagenomics assembly of the... | reverse complement strand
TGCCCGACTCACGCAATACCCCGTCACGGTAGCGATGATAGTCACCGTTTATCATGCCGTCTGAAAGTTTCACGTGTTCTTCGTCAAGCCCTCGTATAATGCGATATTTTCCCTGCAACGGCCGTTTACTGTCTTTTTTATAATATACTGTGCGGTGTGCATCATCCGTCAGGGGCTGCAAATCATTCCATTCTACTGTTTGTTGTGCGGAAACCGTGCCGCAAAGCAACAAAAAAATGTATAGTATCAACATTCTATTCATATGTCGTATATTTTTATTTTTCGAGGTTGATAATGTTCTGTGGCAAACTGATTTCAGGGGGGGCAAACCGCTTATTATATTTATTTTGAAGAAATTTCTCCATTCTTATAGCTTTGCTATAAAATAAAGCATTAATCCAACTATTATATTCACTCTTCAAGTTTACTTTTCACCAATTTCAGGAATTCCTCCTTAGTCATGAACCTGTCGAGAAAATCATTCAGTCGTCCCTCATTGGTTACTTCCGTGAAAAATTCCTCATGATCCGTACTCCAGACGACAGGATTCTCAGGGTCGTTATCTGACAGGCAGATGAGATAGTAATTGGGATAACCGTCCGTATAAAGCAGCTCTACAAAATCCGGAGTGGCACAATTTGAATACTTGATGATTTCACCCAGCTCTGCATTATCCGTAAACCAACCATTCCATTCTTCAAAATCCGGTGTCCCTTTTTGGAATGGCGTAAAATGGTCTGGCAACCCAAAACAGTTGGCGGCGAGGTTCTTCATCCAAGGTAAAGAACGTATCTGTCATTTCCTTATAGAACGCCTCCCTGTCAGAATTGAACAACTCCATATGCTCATCCACCCAATCGCCCAAACCTTCAATCGGCTCTGTATCTTCGGCAGCCAGCCAGGGCGTGTCCACCGGTTTAAGGAACAAGGCCGTATCGAATGTAATGGCACAGAGATCCTCTTTCAGTGAATTCCCTTTCAGGTTTGCTACGTTGCCGCCCAGTAGCCTGATTCTGTCTGTTATTTCCTTTTTCATGAGTGCCGTATAATTTTGTTATTATTTTTGTTTGAGATTCACATGCCCGGACAGCCATTGGAAATATTTCCAGTCTTCCTTGAAAATCTTTTCCCCTTCGAGCATATAGGCGCGGAGAAGAAATTCAGTTGCATTGGTTTCATCCTCCATTTCCAGATAGTTCTCGCCAAGGCGCAGCAGGATGAAAGGATTGTCTGTCTCTCCGATATTGTAGCATTTGCGGAAAAACTCCAGCGACTTGCCGTAGTTCCCCATCATGAAATGGGCGTCACCGATTGAGCCGACGAGCCAGAGATATGCTTCCCAGTCTTCCTTCGGTTCAGGAGGATGTCCAGTGCCTCTTGGAAACAGGAGATGGCTTTCGCGTAATCTTCGCTTTCCATCGCCTCATTTCCCGTTTCTGACAGTTCTTCGATTCTGTCGTACAGTTCATCTGAAAGTTCCATATTCCTCTATTTTTCTTTGATATTCTTTGATGCCCACATCCCGATATCCTGCTTGCTCAATGCCGCAGCCATCAGGTCGGGGAATTTGTCAGGCGTACAGGCAAATGTGGGAACACCCAGACCGGCAAGATACTCGGCATTACGCTTGTCGTAGCAGGGCGCCCCGTCATCGTTCAGGGCCGGAAGCACAATCAGCTGCACACCGCTGGCCACAATGGAGGCGAAACGCTTGCGCATCTCCTTCTCGTCACCGCCTTCATAGAGGTCGGTCACCAGTACCAGCACAGTGTCCTGCGGCCGTGTGATCACACCCTGACAGTAAGTCAGGGCCCTGGCTATGTCGGTTCCTCCGCCGAGCTGGACACCGAACAACAGGTCAACCGGATCCTGCAGGTCATCGGTAAGGTCAACGACCGAAGTGTCGAACACCACCATACGCGTATTGACGGACGGCAGGGAGGCCAGTACCGAACCGAAGATGCCGGAATATACGACAGAGGTTCCCATCGAACCGCTCTGGTCGAGACAGAGAATGATGTCCTTCAGAGCCTTGCATTTTCTGCCGTAGCCTATCCTGACTTCCGGAATGACGGTCTTGTACTGGGGCTGGTAGTTCTTCAGGTTCTTTATGATGGTCGTCTTCCAGTCTATCTCGTTGTAACGGGGATTGCGCCTTCTCGCCGAACGGTTCAAAGCACCGGTGACGGCCTGCTGGGTCGGGGAAGAGAGCTTCCGCAGCAGGTCATCCACGACCTTGCGTACAACCTGACGGGCCATGTCCTTGTTCTTTTCGGGAATGGCCCTGCCGAGTGACATCAGTGTAGCTACCAGATGTACGTCAGGGACAACTGTTGCCAGCATCTCCTTCTCGGTAAGCAGCGAATCGATATGCAGACGCTTGATGGCATCCCTCTGGATGACCTGCACGACGGTCTGTGGGAAAAACTCCCGGATATCGCCAAGCCAGCGGCTTACCTTTGGGGCCGACGACCCGAGTCCGCCGCGGCGGTCACTGTCATAGACGGCTTCCAGCGAACTGTCAAGGCGCTGTTCTTCCACCGTCAGCGTTACACCCGTCCCGTCAGCGGCATTCCCGCCGAGAGCCATACGCCATCTTTTCAAATATTCTGTTTCCATGTTCTGTTCCTTTTTTATCCGATTCCCAGAAGTCTGCCGAGCAGGGGTATTACTTTGGATGCATCCCCGTCATTGCAGGAATGTTCCCCGGAGGCGATTCCGGTATCGGTTCCGTTCAATTCGAATCCTTTGGCCTTCTCGCCGAGTTTGCGGCGCTCGGCTGTAGTGAAATTGCTGAATGTACGTCTGATCACCGGCAGCAGTTCTATGAAATTTGCGTCGCTCAAACCGCAGAGCCAGCCGTTCACGAGCTGCCACAGGTTGTCGTCCAGCAGCAGTACCGAACCTGATGCACGCAGGAATCCCTCAAACCAGTATGCGATGTCGGAAGGTGCGTTGCCCACCGATGAATAGAAGCTCAAGGTGTCACGCATCTCTTCACGCGATATCCTGCCCTTGTCGTAGAGTATGCGTGCCGCGTACCCGGAGAGCAGCGGATGCGCTCCTGATGAATTGCGGATCTGCTGCACGAACCCATACCACATGCCGTTCAGCTCTTCGTCATCAAGCGTGGATACGGCATAGTTGGTAGCCGACAGGTGTTCAAGAAGTTCTCCGGCTGCCTCCTCGTCGATGTTGATGCAGACGAGCAGACCTCCTGCAAGGATACGTGCCACCATGGCCCGGAGCATGTTGCCCACCTTGCTGAAATCCAGATTGCGGACATCGCCGTAACGGACGATGTTCACCAGGTCGGGAACCGCTTCCATCATCTCCACAATGTCTGTGGATGCCGCCGACAGACGGTCAAGACGGATGGTCATCGCTTCCACAAGCTCCGGAAGGTTGGCCGGAATGACCCGGTCAAGAAGTCCCGTCAGTTCGGGGATTCTGGTGATTCCGGTCATGCGGTCGGAGACGTACTTCTGCACGGCTTCCTCCACGGTATTGCCCCAGACTGCCCGTTCTATGATGCAGACAATCTGTTCCGGTCTATGGTAAAGACTCCATTTTTCCTTGAAAGTACCCTTGCCGCCTGCGGTTTCCGGCTTGGCCCAGTCTATGTCAAGCAGGGCCAGGCGGTGGAAGAACAGGCTGCGTTCCAGGTCGGTCTCCTTGCGCAGGTCAAGTGTCATCTCCTTTATTTCCGCCGTGAAAGGAACACGCAAGCGTTTCTGCTGCCGTTCCACGTCAATCAGGAGAGGGACTTTGGGTACCGCTTCCGGCACTTTGCCCAGACAGTTGCCCACGATGAGCGATTCCCTGACGAGCTGCAGCAGCATATCGTCCCCGAAGCCCATTACGGTGGTCACCGCCTCGTTGTATTCCTCAAGCGTCGGGGCGGGCAATCCACGCAACGCAGCTGTCGTCTGCGCCAGACGGACTGTCTCGATTACGTGGGCCACCGAGATGTCCATGTCCTTCTTCCTCAGAAGGGCCGCTATACGGCTGACCCACCAGGTGCCGTCATCTTCCGGATGATGCCACAGGTAATGATACCATCCCGGAGAGTCTATGCCGGCCCCGTAACCGCTGCGGAAGGTGAGCCTGTCATACGTCCACGGAATCCACGTGCATTCCGCCTTTACCTTCGGGAGCCCTTTCAGCAGCTCGTTGTCATCCTTCACCTTCGGCATATTCTCCAGTGCCGGGACATGCCATGCCCCGCAGATTACGGCTATGCACCCGAAAGGTTCCTTCTGGGCCGCTCGTATCATGCGACGCATCCACGCTTCACGGACAAGGTTCCTGCGGGAGGTATGTTCCGGGAGGGCTTCCCTGAGCGCGGTCACAGCTTCCTTGACGGCCTCGAAGATGCCGCTGCCGTCTCTGCGCTGTTCTATGTTCATGTTCCACCACGATTCACCGTCAGTATAGCCGGCAGCTTCTGCCAGCAGGTCAAACGGATCACCCGGCTGTTTAATAGCTTCATCATCCGCTTCTACAGGCTCGTTGCCATCCTTCCTTTCCGCTTCGAAGGCAAGGGAATGGGCAAGCGGGAGATCGAAGAAGCGTAAGGTGACATTCTCCCGGAGAGCATAGCGCAAAGCCTGCCATTCCGGCGAGAAGTCGGCAAACGGATAGAATACGGCATTCTGCGGCACATCGGTTGATAGCCGAGCAGGGCTACCGGAGGCTTCATCTGCCCGTAGGAGACGAACGGCATGAGAGCCTCGGCCTCCGCCGGTCCCTCAAGCAGTATGAGGTCGGGACGGATACGCTCAAGTTCCTGCAGGATGTTCCGGCAGGAGCCCGGCCCGTGATGACGTATTCCCAATAGATGAATGTCTGTCATATTACTTGTCTCATGCAAAATACGTCAATCAAATCATATCTCTTGAAGCCCTGTAGATGTCTTTCCAGCCCTCACGGTTCTTGACCACTGTCTCCATGTATTCCTGCCATACCACTTTGTCCTGTACAGGGTCTTTCACCACGGCACCGAGGATGCCTGAAACGAGGTCCTCCGCATGGATCTGGCCGTCACCGAAATAGCCGGCCATGGCAAGGCCGTTGTTCACCACGGATATGGCTTCTGCCGTACTCAGTGTGCCGCTCGGGCTCTTGAGCTTCGTCTTGCCGTCGCCGGTGGCTCCCTGACGCAGCTCACGGAAAATGGTGACGACACGACGGATTTCATCAAGGGCAGGTTTCTCTGCCGGCAGCTGCATCACTTTCTCGAAGCTCTCCACGCGGCGGCGGACAATGTCAACTTCTTCCTCAAGCGTGTCGGGCAACGGAGGATGACCGTGTTGAAACGGCGTTTCAGTGCGCTTGAAAGGTCATTCACACCTTTATCCCTATTGTTGGCCGTGGCTATGATGTTGAATCCGCGGATGGCCTGCACCTCCTTGTTCAGCTCGGGGATGGGCAGGGTCTTCTCCGAAAGGATGGTGATGAGCGTATCCTGCACGTCAGAACCGATACGGGTAAGCTCCTCAATGCGGCCGATCTTGCCTTCCTGCATCGCCTTCATCACCGGGGTCTGTACCAGGGCACCCTCACTCGGCCCCTCGGCGAGAAGACGGGCATAGTTCCAGCCATAGCGGATGGCCTCTTCTCCCGTTCCGGCGGTACCCTGTACTATCAGCGTCGAATCGCCTGATATGGCTGCCGCCATGTGCTCGCTGACCCAGCTCTTGGCCGTACCGGGAAGACCGTACAGAAGCAGCGCCCGGTCGGTGACAAGGGTGGCCACGGCAATCTCCATCAGGCGGCGGTTGCCTATGTATTTCGGTGAAACCTCAAAACCGTTCTTCAGTATCCCTCCCATGAGGTAGGTGACCACGGATTGGGGTGACATCTCCCAGTTTTCGGGAATCGGGTTGGTCTCGTTCTTTTTCAGTTCATGAAGTTCCTCTGCAAACTGTTGCTCGGCATGTTGTCTCAGTAAAGTGCTCATATGAATATCAATATTTATTTTTCATTTAACAAAGTGTCTATTTCAGATTTAAGATCCATGAATTCCAGCATCTTCGAGCAGAACTCGTTCATGGACGGCGAAGCCTCCGCCGAAGAGGCGGCCTTGGCCTTGATCAGGTTCCTTAGATGTGACGGGATATGCATGGCAAGCCGTTCCGCCATGTCTGCGGCATAGTACAGGTAATCCTTTTTCAGAATCCAAGACATGACGCTGGAAGAGAATTTCGGGCCCCATGCCTCGTAGTCGTTGCCGTACCATGAGTCGGGTATGAATCCGAAATCCCGGACCGTTTCCGGCCAGCTGATTTCCTCCCGCTGGGAGGGAGTGAGCATCGCCACGAGTTCCGGCTTGCGCAGATAGGAAGGGTCTTCCTTCAGGGTGTGGAAAGCCCACAGCCCGTCCGAGAAGTTGAGTATCGGGTCCTCCAGCTCCAGGAACTTCCTGAAAGGGGGATGCTTGGCGAATTTTCTCGCGGCCTCTTCCTTACCGCAGCCATATACCTCGCACCAGAAACTCAAAGGCACCCGTTCGGCGAGCTGCCTCAGGATGAATTCGGAATCGCCCTCTTTCTTGTTGGAGCTTACCTCGGACAGCCCCATGGCCTTCATCTCCGGGGTGTATCCGATCTCGTCGTATGACCATCCGGTAAGCATGTTGTGTCTGATATGTCCACGCAGGAGTTCGCAGCAGCGCATCACCATGGCTGAATCGGGAATCATGCACAGAAGTTTCCGTGCCGTTTCCTTGACAATGGAGCTGCGGTCCGACTCCAGCACTTCCTGTATGAAGAGCTCGTCGGCCTTGCTGATGTTTATCCGGAGACATTCAAGCAGCTCGTTGCGCTGGTTGGCCGGTTCGCTCTTCCAGTCTTTCCGCAGCAGTTCAAGGGCTGCGGCAGAATCCTGCTGCCTGAATCTGGCAAGCATCTCCTTACGCTCGCCGTGGGTGGCCGTATCCCAAGAATCGGTGATCCCGCATTCCTCTCCGACAAGGCCCATCTGCCTGATCAGCCATAAGCCTCTGTTCCCGACGAGATTTTTCAGCAGCCTGCGTTCTTCAAACCGCAACGGATTGTTGCGGTCATAGGCACGCCGGATAAGCGGCTGGAGGTATTCGGGCGAAATGATTTTTCCCGACCCCTGCGCCAGACGGTAGGCGTAGGCTAGCATATAGCGTGTACCGTGGAGTCTGGAAAAGAGTTGACTCCGGTCCTTGTCGAAATACGGCAGTTCCTCTTCCGGGGCTGTTTTCACGGGGACAATGCCTTCCGCTCCGGCCGGTTCCCATCCGGCACGCCTGTAGGCGAAGGCGGATGCGGCTGTCATGTACAGGAACGATTCCGTGTCTTCGGCTTTCCCGTGGATCCCGTCAACCAGAGTCTGAAGGGACTCGGGAAAGGCTCCGGGAACGAATTCACGGTTGGCTGTTCCAAGCAGTGCAGCCTGTATGATAGGTTCAGTTACGTTCATCTCTCCAAGTATGATATTCTTTGTTGTACCAAATGGATTTCAGTTCCCATATATCCCCGTTTACAATGACCAGCGAGGCGAACGGATTGCCGCCGGTAATGGCGAGGATGTCGATGAAGGTTTCCTCGGGCATCGCCACACGGACGGCATTGCCCGCGTTGTCCAGCAGCGTGTAGTCTTTCCCGTTACGGGCAACCCTCACGTCATCCACAAGCAGGGGGACGTCCTCGAAAAACGGATTCGTCAGCATGGCCGTGCGGTACACCGCGGCAGCCTGCTTCAGGTTAGGGCTGCACGCCGGCACAAAGTTTTCTTCCGCGAGTACGGACTCCCGGAACAATGCACGCCGGCATGTACCCGTGCCGTTGTAAAAGCATAGCGCCCCTTTATAGGCACTGCCCGGAATCCAGTTCTCGGTGGAAAAGGTACCGGCAACGGCAAAACTCAGGTATCTGGCGAAAAGTCTGCTTTCCTTTCCGTAAAACCAGTAGATGTCGGTATTGATATCGTTGACTTTACGGGACTGCTTGTGAAGCACGAGCCAGCTGTCCGCCACCGGCTCTCCGGCAAGGACGTTGTCCTTGGACTGGGGATATCCGATCTGCGTGCGTATCTCGTCCTTCCATTCTTCGGGAAGGCCGTCCATGTTTCTGTAGCTCTGCATGAGCAGGTACAGCCTGCCCATGCTTTCCGTCAGGTCGGATTTCCAGCTTTCCGAGTCGAAGTCTATAGCCTCCATGGCTCTCAGTCTCCCCGCAAGTCCCGGTGCCTGGGCATCCACCATCCTCCGGGCCATGTTGTCAAACAGGGTATAGGCACGTTCCGGAACATTCAGGAATCCGTTGCGCACCAGGTCCTTCATCCATACCTCAAGGTCGGATATGCCTCCCAGTACCTTCTGGTGCCGCTTCTCCTGCCTCTTGGCCTGAGCCGCTTCATCCACAGGGGTTTCGCTTTTGGCTTTCTGCTCCTTCTTTTCGGCCTTCTCCGTTCTTTTGGCAAGCCACGCCGTCACCCATTCCGGCTCTTCCGCCTGCGTGAACTGGTCAGGCTGGCGGGCGTACAGCAACAGCAGGCCAAGCCCATGCTTGCACGGGAATTTGCGGCTCGGGCAGGAACACTTGAACGCAATGTCATTCAAGTCTATCACCGTCTGGTAGGGATTCTTTCCGCTTCCCTGGCAATGACCCCAGACGGCACGTCCGCTGCATTCCTTCAGTACCCATTTGCTCAAGGTCGCAAGTCCTTTGCCGGCCTTTACAGATGAGTCGTCGGGAGCGAGCTGCAATATCTGTTCTTCTGTCAAGTTCAATGGCATACGCAACAAGTTAATTGGTCATTGGTAAATCATTCCCTGTTCCCGGCTGCATATTCTCCCGTGTTGATGTCAAGTACGGGACGCTTGGGCTGTATCAGCGCGTCTTCGTATTGGCATTTCCACTGGATGCTGCGGTCCATATCACCGTCTTTGATTCCATCGATGGTTTCTCCCGAATCTATTTCGTTGCCGCTTGTAAGCAGATAGGAAGCCACGTTGTAGGCATGGTTCACTATCCAGTTCGGATCAAGTCCGCGGAAGTGGTACTGCAGGTCAGGCAGGAACAGCGTGTTCATCCCGAGTGTATCGACCAGCATGTCGTCGGAACCCTGAATCGTGAAGAAACGGACGTTTACGGCATAGCGGATGAACCGGTCAGGACCTTCTATCTGATTGCCGCGGATTTCCTCCGCCTCGAACAGTTTCCCGCTGCCGCTGAAGAAGAACGCTTCGCAGGACAGGAACAGTTCGGCGAGCACTTCAAGGTAGTCCATTTCCAGATTGGCACGTTCCAGAGAAGACAGGCCGCGGGCAAGGAAGTCCGTAGCGAGCATACTGTACCGGCATTCCTCAAGGATACGGTCACGGCTTTCCTGGCAGTCCCACATCTGGCTCCGGGTGAAGTCGTCCACGGTCTTTCCGTCAAAGTCCATGCACGAAGTCATCAGGAACTGCACGGGTGCTTTCCCGTCCTCAAACTCCACCATGTGGTCCAAAGCTGTGATGAAGACAGACTTGTCATCACCTTCGCGGCATTCTACATTGCCGAAATGCTTCCGGCATACATCAGCCACCCTCTGCGTATCCGGCAATTCAACCGGTTCCTTGAACAGAAGGTTTATAAGTAAAGGTCCTCCGGGCTGCAGTTCCTTTGTATTTAGGTCTTGTTGAAATACTTGATTCATATTGAAATGCTTTTGAATG
>ENA-OQDU01000081-OQDU01000081.1-human-gut-metagenome-genome-assembly--contig:-NODE-81-length-9771-cov-1.195666_pt1 | contig 9771 bp, 9 predicted proteins | sample MGYA00242789_ERZ504623 | MGnify/ENA primary metagenome ERZ504623 (study PRJEB26092, sample SAMD00036335) | human gut metagenome | host: Homo sapiens | study: EMG produced TPA metagenomics assembly of the... | reverse complement strand
CAACCGTCATATCAGCACTTATTTTATTTTTAAATTATTAATTTAACTTTTTGTGTCATGAACAAAAAATTTCTAAGCTTATTTTCTGTGCGGGGCATTGGTGTCCGGTTCGGCAGGGATGTTCGTGTCCTGTAAGAATTACGACAGCGACATCGCCAGTCTGGACGACCGTATCACCGCTGTCGAGAAATCGGTCAGCGAACTGAAAGCGCAAATCAGCGCCGGCGCTGTCATCACCGATGTGACTCCCACCGAAAACGGCGTCAAGGTAACGCTGAGCAACGGCAAGACCTTCGAACTTACGAACGGCAAGGATGGTGCCAACGGCACCAACGGCTCGAACGGAGCCGACGGTCAGGACGGCAAGCCCGGTTCGGTAGTGACCATCGGCGACAACGGCAACTGGTTCATAGACGGTGTAGACACCGGTTACGCATCCAAGGGTGACAAGGGCGACCAAGGCGACAAGGGCGACCAAGGCGACCCTGGTGACAAAGGTGACCCTGGTGACAAAGGTGATAAAGGCGATACCGGAGATAAAGGTGATAAGGGCGATACCATTTACTATTATCCGGGCACCGAAGGCGAGGAGAACGGCTTTTGGGTAGAGGTGACCCGTGACGGCGTTACCGGCAACGAAACGAAACGCATCCTCACCGAAACGTGGCTGCCGCTCGGTACCGTAACCGCAGTATGGGACAGCGAAAACGGTTACCTGACGCTTTACAACGTGGATGGCGCTACGGAAGAGGAACCCGTACGCATCCCGCTCTATACCCATCTGCAGTCGATTGCTTTCGTGCCGCAGGTTATCGACACGAAACTGGGTATGGGCGTGATTGACTTCTACACCATCACCCGGGCAGGTGAATTCATCGCTGCCAACGACGCACAGGTCACCTACCGTCTGAATCCGCAGAACGCAAAGGTTTCCGATATCGAGTGGTCGTTCATCGACCGCACGGTTGAAACCCGCGTTGCAGGCGACAACGCCGACCTGCTCACCATCGTCTCCAGCGAAGCGGGCGAACTGGGCGGCATGAACTTCACCGTCAAGGCCAACGACGCGCTGAAAAGCCTGAAGGAGAATCAGGAAGCCATCGTAGCCCTGCAGGCCCTCAATACGGAGAACGATACGGAAATCGTCTCCGACTATGCAGCGGTGAAGGTGACCGAACTGAAAGATTTCGTCATCATCAACAAAACGAAGCTGAAATACGACGAGCAGCAGAAGGTGGACTATGACGAATCCGACATCGTAACGCTCGGCTGGACTACTCCCCGCCTCGACGAAGCTGCCGATGCCTATTTGAAATACGATGCGTCAATCGACCTCCACACCGTCGTGGAAACGTATGCCAAGGAGATTGAGAAGGTACTCACCGATGCGACCGTACGTTTCGAACCCATCTACGAGTTCCGTAAACCCGCCTCGTACATATCGCCCGAGGACGGCAATACCGACCAGCAAAAAGTTCGTAACGCTCGACGAGAAGACCGGCATCGTGACTGTGGACAAGGAGTGGCTCGCACAGGGTACCGCAGCGGTAGGCCGTACCCCCATATTCGAAGTATACGCGTTCGTGAATGACAAGGCAATCGCCAACGCCTACATCAAACTCGAAATAACCAAAGACGACGTCGCTCCGGAAGACAAGGAGGACTTCGAGAAGACCTGGAACATCAACCACGGAGAGGCCATCGAGTATGCGGACATCGACCCGAACACGGGCTATACCGAACACTACGACTGGGCTACCTTCAACGCCGAAATACTCGATGTACTCGGACTGACGATGGAAGAATTCTCCACGAGGTACAACGATGCCGAGGTAAAATACATAGACCCGGTAAACGGTCCTACGACGCAAATGCCCGACGGCGTAACCATCGACTCGAAGAATCCGGCGGATGTCAATACTTCCACCGAGCTGGCAAACATCCTCATTACCAACAAGGCGAAATTCGGCGAGAAGACTTTCACCCTCACGTATCCTGCGAAGAACAGGAAACAGGACCCGAATATCGTCATCACGCTCGACTACAATATCGAACATGACCTGAGCCACATGCCCGCACTGAACCCCGACTACCTCATCGCCGGTGCAGACCAGACGGTACAGGTTAAAGGCCGGGAAGTAGCCGGTGCATGGAAGCTCGAAGCCGAAATGAAGGAATTCTGCGAAAACTACCTCAACGGTTACGACGTACTCGCAGGCAACCATACCGGTCTCTCCTTCCGGTTCGAGGACAACAGGCTCGAGAACGAAGGTGCCGAAATTACCGGTACGGAGTGGTCCGACCAGGTAATCTCGCTGACCACTCCGCTGACACAGAACGAATCGTACAGGGAGTACAAAGTCGAGATGGTTGCAACCTGCCAGAACGGCGAATGGTGCGAAAAGAGCTTCACCGTACGCTTCGTAAGGCCCTTCAACGCGACGATAGCCGCCGTCGAGCTCCGGACGCTTACCGCTACGGCTGACGAGGCAGACATCGCCGACCTGGTAATCATCAAGGATACGGACAACAGGGTAGTATACCAGAACGGCGAACTCACGACGCTCGGTACGGATACCTACAAGCTGAATGCCGCAGACCTGAGGTTCGAATACTCGCTTGAATACACGGCCGACAGCGAAGCATCCTTCGGCGGCGGGCTGACGATTGACCCTGCAACCGGCGTACTGACGTGGCTGAACAAGGGCGGCGACCTGCAGACCGACAAAGACGCTACCGCCGTAGCCGTTATCACGATACCCGACCTCGCCGCAATCAAGGCGACCGGCACCGTGACGGTACTCTCCACCGAGAACAGCAAAGAGTAGGCAATGACGAAAAGGCTATGGTTGCATAGTCCGGTTTTAGGATAATTAATGTTGGTGCCGGGGTCCCGAAACGGGGACCCCGGTTTTTTCATCCCCGCAGCTCGAAGTTCGTTCCCGGCAGGGCGCCTTGCTCCGCGAAATAGGGAGCGAACAGACACGACAAGAGCGAACAGACACGACAAGCGCAGGGCGCATACTCTTCGGTATGCGCCCTGCACTGTCATTTCTCTTTGCAACAAGCAATCTGCGGAGCTATTGCAGTCCGTTGGCGTACATCTTCACGTCATCGACCGTTATCGTATTCTCGCACAGGATAACGAGGCGCTCCACCACGTTGCGGAGCTCCCTGATGTTCCCCGTCCAGGGCAATTTCTGCAGTTCGGCCAGCGCTTCCGCCTCTATCTTCTTGACAGGCACGTTGTATTCGCCGCATATCGTCTCCAGGAAATGGTCCACCAAGATGGGAATATCGTCTATGCGCTCGGCCAGCGTCGGCACACGGATGATGATGACGCTCAACCGGTGGAAAAGGTCTTCGCGGAACTCGCCGCGGGATATTTCGCGGGGAATGTCCTTATTGGTCGCGGCCAGAACACGCACATTCACGTCGATGTCGCGGTCGCTGCCAACGCGCGTTATCTTGCGCTCCTGCAACACGCGCAGTACCTTCGCCTGCGCCGGCAGGGACATATCGCCTATCTCGTCGAGGAACAACGTTCCGTTGTGGGCCTGCTCGAATTTGCCCTTGCGCTGCTTGACGGCGGAGGTGAAGGCCCCTTTCTCATGGCCGAACAGTTCGCTTTCGATAAGTTCGGAAGGAATGGCGGCGCAGTTTACTTCGACGAACGGTCCGTCACGCCGGCGGCTCTTCTCGTGCAGCCAACGCGCCACGAGCTCCTTGCCCGTCCCGTTGGCTCCCATGATAAGTACCCGTGCATCGGTCGGGGCGACCTTGTCAATCAACGTGTTCAGACGCTTGACCGGAACCGATTCGCCCACTATCCTGCCGACATGCGACCGCGCGGCACGCACACGGCGTACCGGGACAACCTCTTCCGGGACGGATTCGGCCTCGTCCGCCGCATCCGCCACGGCGGCAGGCGTCTTGGCCAGCCCCTTGCGCACGGCATCCAGCAGCCGGTTCATGTTGATGGGTTTCGTGACGAAATCGACAGCACCCTGCTGCATAGCCAGAACGGCGCTTTCCGGGCTGCTGTCATGCGACAGCCTTATCCACGGCGTGGAGGTTCTCAGCGGGGAATCGGGCTGTCCGCACAGCAACAGGTCGAAATGCCGGTTCGCATAGACGGTCATGCCGGAAATCGTGTCTTCGGCGACTTCCACCGCATGGCCTCATACTCCAAACGCTCTTTCAGAGTATTGCGCATGCTGCGCGAAGGATCTATTACCAGTATATTGGCCATAGTCGGAGGTTAAAATGTTACAGCAAAATTTGATTTCCCCAAAAAATCGCATTAACTTTGTACAAAGTTAAGTAATTAGTTTTTCTTGTCAAAAGACATGCTGTTATTTTTCTCCTACCTATCAGCATTTTGACCTCCTGATTTCACATATTTTACCGGACGGATGTCCTACCGAGGAACGGAGCCGGTCATTATCGTGAACAGGCGGTTGCCGTCTTGCGGCAGCGACTAATGATTCATTTTATGGAAAAAACTATAACATCTACAGGAAAAACCTGCAGCTGCCGGAGTACGGCCGGCACATACACCAGATGGTGGACAACCTGATGGCCATCGAAGACCGCGATGAACGCAACCGCAAGGCACGGGTGGTGATAAACGTGATGGGTAACCTCAACCCCCTCCTGCGGGACACCCCGGAGTTCACCCACAAACTCTGGGACCACATGTTCATCATGTCCGATTTCAAGCTCGACGTGGATTCTCCCTATCCCATTCCCACCTCGATGACGCTGACACCCGTACCGCGCCGCATGGACTATCCCGACGAAAAGGTGGGGCTGAAACATTACGGCAAATATGTCAAGAAGGTCATCCGTTCGCTCGAAGGGGTACGGGACCAGGAGGCCGTACAGGAGGTGTTGGGCGACATTGCCCGCTACATGCGCACCAAAAGTTACGAATACAATCAGGAGCACCCCAACAACGAGGCCATCATCAAGGAGATAAAGCGGATGTCGGACTACCGCATCAGCGTGGACGAGGATGCCCTGAGTCTGATAAAGAGCGAATACAAGCAGGCGCCGGTACGCAGCAAGAAACCGCTCTACGCCAACAAGAAGAACGGCAAGAACAACAAGGGCCCCCAGCGGCACAACTATTCCAAATAAGACGCATAGGGCTGCGGCTGCGGAAACCGGCACGTAATATCGCGCCGTTTTTCGCGTTTTCCTATCAATCGGGTTATCTTTGTACCCCAAACCGACACGTATGAAACACTCTCTTCTTGTACCCGCCCTGGCGGTATGCGCCGCAGCAGCGCTCGCCGTCTCCTGCGACAGCAACAGGGCGAAAGTGTCCGGGCGCATCGCCGGCCCCGAGCGGTGCATGGTGGTGCTCGAACAGATAACGGCCACAGGCGCCGTATCGGTGGATTCGACGGCCACGAACCGCAGGGGCAACTTCCGGTTCAACATCGAACTGCCTCCGAGCGGAACGACATTCTACAATCTCCGGATAGGCGAAGACAGAATACCCCTGTTCGTATCGCCGGGCGAGAAGGTCACCATCTCGTCGATGTACGGCAACCCGGGCGACTACATCATACGAGGTCGCGCGAATCCATCCTCGTCAAGGAGCTCAATGACATGATGAATGCCGGGGCCGGAAGGCTCGATTCGCTCTCCCCGGCTCATCTCCACGACCGACCGCAACGCCGCACGCCGGACAGAGTACATCAAGGAGTACGGCAGGGAGTACAGCCGTCTGAAACGCGAACAGATAAAATTCATCGTAACCAACAGCCGGTCGCTTGCGGCGCTTTACGCCCTTTACCAGCGACTGCCCGACGACAAGACGCTCTTCAACGGCAATTCCGACATCATCTACTACCGGCTCGTAGCCGATTCCGTCTCCAAATACTATCCCGATTCGCCGTACGTGGCCGCGCTCCGATCGCAGGTCGACATGGCCGACGCCAACGAGGAGCTCGCACGCATGGTCAGCGAAAGCATCTGCAATCCGGCTCCCTATCCCGACATCGCCCTGCCGGACATGTACGGCGACGTCCGCCGGCTCTCATCCATCGGGAACAAGGTCATTCTACTCGACTTCTGGTCGGCCGCAGCACCGGAGGCGGCGATGTACAACGCCGAACTCAAGGAGATTTACAGCCGATTCGCCGGGGAGGGCTTCGAGATATACCAAGTGGGAATAGATACCGACAAACAGGTGTGGATAAACGCCGTACAGGAACAGAGGCTGCCCTGGATTTCGGTATGCGACTTCAAGGGGCCGGCAGGTATCGCCCCGCGCGTGTACAACATCGACAAGGTTCCCGCCAATTACCTCATCGACGGCAACGGCGAAATCGTGGGGCGCGACATCCCGACCGACAAACTCGCCCGCGAGGTGGACAACCTCGTAAGGAGACTGAAATAAAAGGAAGCCATGTACTACTTCGCATCGGACATGCATCTCGGACTGCTACCGGCGCAGGAGTCGCGGGAACGCGAAAAACTGCTCATCGGATGGCTGCGGAGGGTTGCCGCCGATGCCGAAGCCATCTTCCTCGTAGGAGATTTGTTCGATTTCTGGTACGAATACCGGCGCGTCGTCCCGAAAGGTTTCACCCGGCTGCTCGGCACCCTGTCGGAGCTGACCGACCGGGGGGTGGAAATCCACTTCTTCACCGGCAACCACGACATGTGGGCCTACGGCTATCTCCAAACGGAGTGCGGAGTCCATGTCCACGACAAACCCCTCGAAACCCTGCTCTACGGCAAACGATTCTTCATCACCCACGGCGACGACATCACCGCCCGCGAACACGGATTCCCGACGCGGCTCATGAACCGGACTTTCCGGTCGCCCGCCGTCCGGTGGCTCTTTTCCCATCTGCTGCATCCCGACACCGCACTGCGCTTCGGATACGGATGGTCGTCGCACAGCCGCAAATCGAAGGCCGTCACGCACCGCTTCCTTGCCGAAGAGGAACCGATGGTGCGCTTCGCCCGCCGCTACTGTGCCCATGAACCGGTCGATTACTTCGTATTCGGCCACAACCACTGTGCCGAAATCTATCCGCTGGGCAACGGCTCCACCGCCGTATTCCTCGGCGAATGGATAGAACATCCCACCTATGCGGTACTCGACTCCACAGGCAGAGTCAGCCTCAAGCGATATCCCGACAGCGGAGAGACACAACAGGCCCGGAACACCCCGCAGTAGCAAGGAGATATCATCCACCCTCTGCAAAGACCGCACACGGCCGGACGGGGAGACAGTGCCTCCGGCGACGGTACGGAGAGAAGGCCCAATCCGACATACTACAAACCGAGTACACGATATGGCAAGCCCCGGCAAAACTGCGGGTAGCGCCGGATACGGAAAAACGTCCCCGGCAGCGATGCGCAAAGAAAACGGCCCGGCAGCCGCCACAGATACGAAAGCAAAAGGGAAGGATTTCAATCCTTCCCTTTTCGGCTTTCGTATCGTACCCTTTCCCAATACGGCCTCGACCGACGGGACAGGATACCGGTATCTCACTGGGCTCCCTTGCCCTGGATATAGGCGTCGATAGCCGCGGCCGCCTTGCGTCCCGCTCCCATGGCAAGAATAACCGTAGCCGCGCCCGTCACGGCATCGCCGCCGGCAAACACGCCCTCACGGGTAGTAGCCCCTTCGTCGTTCGCAATCAAACCGCCCCAACGCGTCGTCTGAAGCCCCTCCGTCGTGGAGGCGATGAGAGGATTCGGTGAGGTACCCAGCGACATAATGACGGTATCGCACGGAATTTCGAACTCGGAACCCGGAACCGCTTTCGGGGAACGGCGCCCCGACTCATCGGGTTCGCCGAGCTCCATCCGGATGCAGCGCACGCCCCGCACCCAACCCTCCTCGTTGCCGAGAATCTCGAGCGGATTGGCGAGCATCACGAACTGTACCCCCTCCTCTTTAGCATGGTGTACCTCTTCCAGACGGGCAGGAAGCTCCGCTTCGGAACGGCGATAGACGATATAGGCATCGGCCCCCAACCGTTTGGCGGTACGCACGGCATCCATGGCGACGTTGCCACCCCCTACGACCACCGTCCGTTCGCCCACATAGACGGGCGTGTCGGACTCCTCCAGATAGGCTTTCATCAGGTTGTTGCGCGTCAGAAACTCGTTGGCAGAGAGCACTCCGTTGAGGTTCTCGCCCGGTATCCCCATGAATTTGGGCAGACCGGCTCCGGAACCGATGAATACCGCCTCGAACCCTTCGTCGCGCATCAGGCCGTCGATGGTCACGGTACGTCCGACGATGGTATCGGTCTCGAACCGGACTCCCAGTGCCTTCACCTTCTCTATCTCGCGGGCCACCACCTTGTCTTTCGGAAGGCGGAATTCGGGAATGCCGTATTGCAGCACCCCGCCGAGCTTGTGCAGCGCCTCGAACACCGTCACCTCATACCCCATCTTGGCCAGGTCGGCAGCACATGCCAATCCCGAAGGACCGCTGCCGATTACGGCGACCTTGTGCCCGTTGGAGGCGACCGCCGCCCGCTGGCTGCTGCCGTGTTCCAATTCCCAATCTCCCACGAAACGCTCCAGTTTGCCGATAGCCACCGGCTCCCCTTTAATGCCGAGCACGCACGCTCCTTCGCACTGTGCCTCCTGCGGACAGACACGGCCGCACACCGAGGGCAGCGAAGAGTCCTCGGCAATGACCGCTGCGGCACCGGCCAGGTCACCGGCCAGCACCTTGGTAATGAAATTCGGTATTTTGATGGAAACCGGACAATGCGCCATGCACTGGGGCTTCTTGCAGTTCAAGCAACGCGAAGCCTCAAGCTGCGCTTCGTTCAGGTCGTATCCGTAACAAACTTCGTCGAAGTTCGTCGCCCTTACTCGGGGATTCTGTTCCCGCACCGGGACGCGGGGAATCTTGTTAGCCATACTCTTTTTTTTAGATATATTTATGCGGGCCGTACCCGCGTTATCCCTTCTTCACTCCATCCGGCAGAAAACCGCCGTACATTTTCGGTTTCCGTCATCCCCGGCCGATACGGCAACGGTGGTCGGCGACCGATTCCTTAGACTTGTACATCCGCTGACGACGCATCGCCTCGTCGAAATCTATCAGCGACGCATCGAACTCCGGACCGTCCACGCAGGCGAACTTCATCTTGCCGCCGATGCTCACCCGGCAGGCTCCGCACATGCCCGTTCCGTCTATCATCAGCGTATTGAGGCTTGCGATGGTCCTGATGCCGTATTCACGCGCCGCAAGGGCCACGAACTTCATCATTATCATCGGTCCGATGGTGACAATCTCGTCATAGCGTTTGCCGCGGTTGTCGATGAGGTCTTTCATCAGCGCCGTGACATTGCCGTGGAAACCCGCGCTTCCGTCGTCGGTGGACAGATAGAGGTTACCGGCCACTTTGCGCAGCTCATCGGTGATAATCAACATCTCCCGGTTACGGGCTCCCACGATGACATCCGCCTCGACGCCGTGTTCATGCAGCCATTTCACCTGCGGATAAACCGGCGCCGCACCCACGCCTCCGGCGATAAAAAAGGAACTTCCTGGCACGCAGAGCCTCCGGAGTTTCGTGTATGAACTCCGACGGCTGACCGAGCGGGCCGGCGAAATCGGCCAAAGCGCCGCCCTCTTCGAGGGCCACTATCTTACGGGTGGAAGCACCGACAGCCTGTATCACGATGCTGATTGTCCCCTGCTCCCTGTCGTAATCGGCAACCGTCAGCGGTATCCGCTCCCCGTCGTCGGTACCGCGGACTATCACGAACTGACCG
>ENA-OQDU01000079-OQDU01000079.1-human-gut-metagenome-genome-assembly--contig:-NODE-79-length-9837-cov-1.043460_pt1 | contig 9837 bp, 14 predicted proteins | sample MGYA00242789_ERZ504623 | MGnify/ENA primary metagenome ERZ504623 (study PRJEB26092, sample SAMD00036335) | human gut metagenome | host: Homo sapiens | study: EMG produced TPA metagenomics assembly of the... | reverse complement strand
CTGCAGAAAGCCGGGACACACCCGCAGCTCCCACACTCCCCCTCTACGCCCCGCACAAGAAAGTTCCCCCACAAGGGACTGTTTTATCCGCATTCTTACTACTTTTGTCAGGGAATGGATATGTGGCTGGACATATTTTTGCGGGGTATCCTCATCGGGCTGGTGGTTTCCATGTTCTCGATAGGGCCCGTCGGCGTACTCTGCATCCAGCGGACGCTGAGCAAGGGACAGCGTTCGGGCTTCTTCTCCGGGCTAGGGGCTGCGACCGCCGACACCGTCTATGCACGGTGGCCTTTTTCGCCATCGCATTCGTGCACGGCTTCATCGAACAGAACCAGTTGCTGCTGAAAATCATCGGCGGCGCGTTCGTCGTCGTGGTCGGCCTTTATATCTTTTTCCAGAACCCCGTGGTGCAGATACGCCGCAACAGGTCCGGCAAGGTCAGCCTGTGGCGCGACTTCCTCTCCATTTTTCTCTTTACCATCGCCAATCCCGCTATCAGTCTCGTCTTCGTGGGGCTGTTCGCCATGTTCGGCATCAGCAACGATGCCGGTTACATAAACGGCGTGGCCATGCTGGTAGGGGTGCTCGCCGGGCTGCCGATGGTGGTTCCTGTTTACGTTCGTGCTGAACATCTACCGCAAACGCTTTCGTCCCCGATACCTGCTCTGGATGAACCGCATCGCCGGCATCCTTATCATCCTGCTGGGAGTGACGGCGATAATCTCTTCCCTATTCAATATCCATTTCGATGAACTCATCCCGAAATAGCGCACAGGACAAGAAAATCGTGATAGCCATCGACGGCTTTTCGTCGGGAGGCAAGAGCACCTTTGCACGGATGCTCGCCGCCCGGCTCGGCTACATATTCATAGATACGGGGGCCATGTACCGTGCCGTGACGCTTTACGGCATCGAACACGGAGCGATACGGAACGGTGTTCCCGACCGGGAGCGGCTCGTGGGGATGCTCGGGGAGATAGCGATTTCCTTCCGGTTCAATCCCCGCCGGCAGGCGAGCGATATCTACGTCAACGGCGAGTGCGTCGAGGAGAAGATACGCGGTATCGAGGTCAGTGCGGCCGTCAGTTCGGTCAGCAGCATTCCGGAAGTGCGCCGGAAACTCGTGGCGCTGCAACAGCGGATGGGAAAGGACAAGGGCGTCGTCATGGACGGGCGCGACATCGGTACGGTGGTCTTTCCCGATGCGGAGCTGAAACTCTTCATGACGGCCGACCCGAAGGTGCGGGCCGTGCGCCGTTACGAGGAGCTTCGGGCACGGGGAGACGACGTATCGCTGGAGGAGATAGAGCGCAATATCCGGGCCCGCGACCGGGCCGACCAGGAACGCGAGGTCAGCCCGCTGCGGATGGCTCCCGATGCGGTGGTGCTCAACAACAGCGACATGACGCTCGCCCAGCAGATGGAGTGGATAGAACCGATACTGGAAGAGAAGATACGCGGTATATGACGGAAAGCCCGCTGCGGCGGGCAGGGTTCGTGTTATGGCAGAGGGAAAAGTACATATAGAGATAGACGGCGGGTCGGGGTTCTGCTTCGGCGTGGTCAATGCCATATCGCAGGCCGAGCGGTCGCTCGCCGGGGGCGGCGGGGTGGCCTGCCTGGGCGATATCGTGCACAACCGCCTTGAAGTGCAGCGTCTGGAAGCGATGGGCCTCCGCACGGTCCGGCATGAGGAACTTGAGGGACTGGCCGGCGGACGGGTGCTCATCCGGGCCCACGGGGAACCCCCTTCCACATATGAGAAGGCGGCCCGTCTCGGAATCGAGGTGATAGACGCTACCTGTCCCGTGGTGGCGGGGCTGCAGCGTACCGTGGCGGCGGCCTATGCGAGATGCAGGCCGCGGCGGCCAGGTGGTGATACTCGGTAAGCGCGGCCATGCCGAGGTGGTGGGGCTCGCCGGCCATGCCGACGGCCGGGCGGTCATCGTCGAGGGCCCCGACGACCTCGATGCGGTGGATTTCTCGCGTCCGGTCTATTTCCTCGCCCAGACCACGCAGAGTCTGGCACTTTTTCACCGGATGGCGGACATCATCCGGGAACGGACACGCTGTCCGGAGTCCGTGACGATACGCGACACCATCTGCCGGCAGGTGTCGAGCCGCGAGGCCAAACTGCGTGAGTTCGCGGGGAGATTCGATGCGGTCATCTTTGTCAGCGGGCAGAAGAGCTCGAACGGTAAGGTGCTCTACGGCGTCTGCCGGGAGGCCAATCCGAACAGTTATAGCATCGAAGACGCCGGAGAGCTGCAGTTCCGGTGGCTGGAGGGTTGCCGTTCGGTGGGAATATGCGGAGCCACTTCCACGCCCGGCTGGCTGATGCGCCGGTCGCGGAGCGTGTCGGCGAGATGGTCGGGACGCCGGAGGAGTGATGCCCGGCCGGTGCGGCGGAAGAGGGAATTTCATATAAAAACAGCATAAGACGATGAGTGCAGGACAATATATCCGCCGGGCGGCGGGTTATTTCATAAAGTTAGTAGTGCTGGTGGGACTGCTCTACCTGCTGATGTTCGTGACGGGAACGGCGCGGGTGAGCGCGGAGTTCTTCTTCCGGGAGCTGTTCACCACGCCGCGGGGCATTCTTCTCGTGGCGGCGCTGGCCGTGCTATCGGCCTTCTATCCGAAGTTCGGGTACGTCAGCCGCGAAGCGGAGGCCGACATCGTGGCCGACCGGGATGCCATCATCAATGCGTTCCATGCGGCGGGCTACGTGATGGCCGGCGAAGTTCCGGGCGAATTGATGACCTTCCGCGCCGGTTCGTTTCTCCGCAGGCTGTGGCTCACCTTCGACGACCGGGTGACGGTGAGGACCTTTGGGGGCGGCATCGTTATTGAAGGCATACGCAAGGAGGCGGTACACGCCCAGTTCAGGATAAACACATACATGCAGAACAGGAGTTATGGGAAAAGGGATTAAATATGGGTTGTGCGTACTGGCCGGTGCCGTCGTGCTGGCAGTAGCTACGGCGGCCGTTCCGCCGCCCGACGGGTTCCGGATGGGGCGCAACATGGAGGTGCTGGTCAATATGCTGCGCGACATCTCCCTTTTCTATGTGGACGACGTGGACCCCGACGAGCTCCTCTCGGATGCGGCCGCCGGCATGACGGCCGGACTCGACCCATATACCGTCTTTATCTCCGAGGAGGATATGGATACCTTCCAGCTCCTTACCACGGGCCGTTACGGCGGCGTGGGTTCTCTTATCCGCAAGAGCGGCGACGGAGTGGTTTTCGCGGAGCCCTACAAAGGCTCGCCGGCCGATAGGGCCGGTATCGTCGTGGGCGACCGGATTCTCGAAATAGACGGACAGGACGCTTCCGCCATGACGACCGAACAGGTGAGTTCGCTGATGAAGGGAGAACCGGGCACCCGACTGAAGATGAAGGTGGCCAAATTCTATACCGGCGATACGGTGCAGGTGGAGTTGAAACGGGAGATAATCAATATTCCCGGCATTCCCTACTACGGCATGTTGCCCGACAGCGTGGGGTATATTCTCAATATCGATTTTACGGACGAAGTGAGCAACGACATGCGCAACGCCATCATGTCGCTCCGGGAGCAGGGGGCCAAAGCCCTTATACTCGACTATCGGAACAACGGGGGCGGTATCGTGCAGGAGGCGGTCAAGATACTCTCCTTCTTCGTGCCGCGCGGAACCGAGGTAGTCAGCCTCCGGGGGCGCAATCCGGAGGAGAATGCGGTGTTTACCACGCAGCAGGACCCGCTCGATACGGAGATACCGCTCGTGGTGCTCGTCAATAACGGTTCGGCGTCTGCCGCCGAAATCGTGGCCGGTGCGCTGCAGGACATGGACAGGGCGGTGCTCGTCGGCCGCAGAACCTCGGTAAGGGGCTCGTGCAGTCTACCCGGCCGCTCGGTTACAATGCTTATCTGAAGGTCACCACTGCCAAATACTACCTGCCCAGCGGCCGCTGCATACAGGCCATCGACTATGCGTCGCGGGCCGAGGACGGTACGCTCAGCCATATCCCCGATTCGCTCATCACGGAGTTCCGGACGGCGGCAGGAAGGCGTGTCTATGACGGCGGCGGGGTGATGCCCGACGTCCGGGTCCCGGCCGAGTATGTGAGCCGTTTCGCCTACGTCGTCTACGGCAAGGGGTATATCCACGATTTCGTGGACGGCTTCATGCGGCGCAACCGCGACCGGGAGATAGTCCCCGGGAGTTTCGCGCTGAGCGATGCGGACTATGCCGATTTCACGGCGTTCATGCAGGACAAGGACGTGGAGTGGGAGTCCGATACGAAGCGCCTGCTGGCCAGGTTGAAGGAGTCGGCCGAGGCGGAGCGCTACATGGACAGCATCGGCGTCTATCTGGAGGGTATCGAGGCGAACCTCGACGACGATGTCCGGGCCGGCCTGCAGCTTTATCGGCAGGAGCTTACGGAGCTTATCGAGAACGAAATTGTCCTCCGCAGCGCTTACAATGCGGGGGTCGTGGAGCATAACATGGCGAAGGACCCCGACGTGCGCGAGGCGCTTGCGGTACTGAACGACCCGGAACGTTACCGGGAAATCCTCGCCTCGAAGGATACCGACCGAAAATAGGGGCGCCGACAGGCGGCGCAGTGCGCTATGAAGGCTAAATGGAATTTCATGAATATCGACCGCACCACGCTCTCTTTCCGCAAGAAAGTGGTGCTGATATCCTTCGGTCTCGCTATCGGGTGCGTTTCGCTGTGGTTCACCTCGAGCATGGCCCGTCAGTTGCGCGAAAAGGAGAACTACGAGGTGAGGCTCTGGGCGCTTGCCATCGAACGGCTCGGACAGTTCAATGCGGACGACCCCCTGTCGGCCTACATCATGGACAGCCGGAACAACATTCCCTTCATCCGTACGACCGACAATTTTCAGCGAGGTGCTCAGTTCCAACCTGATTCCCGACCGCATTCTCTACCATCCCGACCTGCTGAGCCGCAAGCTGGAACAGCTCGCGCGGGAGAATCCGCCTTTGGAAATCACGGCGTGGAACGGTTCGCGGTTCTACATATTCTACGGCAATTCGCGTCTGCAGAAAACGCTCACGGTCTTTCCGTTCGTACAGCTCGCCGTGATAGTCATCTTCATCGGTTTCGGGTTCCTCACCTTCCGCAGCTCGCAGGAGGATGAACAGAACAAAGTATGGATAGGCTTGCCAAGGAGACGGCCCATCAGCTCGGTACGCCCATCTCGTCGCTGCTTGGCTGGATAGAGTACCTCAAGACGCAGCACATCGACCCCTCCGTCGTAGAGGAGATGAACAAGGACCTCACGCGGCTGATGAAGGTGGCCGACCGCTTCTCCAAAATAGGCTCGGAGACGGTGCTGTCGCCGGCCAACGTGAACGAGGTGGTGGGCAGCAGCGTGATGTATTTCCGCACGCGCATCCCGCGTAACGTAACCCTGAGCTACAACGGACTCGCCATCGCCCCTGTGCAGGCGATGATAAACGGTGCCCTGTTCGAGTGGGTGGTGGAAAACCTGCTGAAGAACTCCCTCGATGCGCTGCAGGGGCAGGGGGAGATAGACGTGCGCATCTCCGACGACCTTGAATGGGTCTATATCGACGTGAAGGATACGGGCAAGGGTATCCCGAAATCCAATTTCAAACGTATTTTTGAGCCCGGTTTTACGACCAAGACGCGCGGTTGGGGACTGGGGCTCTCGCTTAGCAGACGCATCATCGAGGAGTACCACAAGGGGCGTATCTATGTGGTCGATTCCGAACCCGGCCGGGGGACGACCATACGCATCGCCCTTAAAAGGCTTTACGCATGACATTCGGGGCTGCGGGGGATACGACGGTGGTGCGGACGTTTCCGTACGGCGTTCCGGAGGGAGCGGACTCTCTCGTGCGGTTGTCGTTCGGAGCGGACGATACGGTGCGGCATGTCCCGGGGCGACTTCTGCCGACGGATTCCCTTCCGGAACCGTTTTCCCCGGTACTCCCTGCGGATACCGTATCGGCAGCCGACATTTATGGACCCGTCAGTTTCGTTCCCGTTGCCGGTGCTCCGGAGCCTTGCGGCATACCCGTTACTTTCGGTGTCGGGTATCAGATGCTGACGGTACTGCTGCTGTTGTTCTATCTGCTGCTGGTCTTCCGTGCCGGCGGTCATGCGGCGCGGATGATGCGTGCCGTCTGGGGACGTGGCGGGGAGGGGAAACACCGGCATGACGGCGACATGCCCGGAGCCGAGGTGCAGGCACTGATTCTAGCCTGCGGCCTGCTGATGTGCGGCTTGGCGGCGGTAAAATCTTTGAATTGTGGGAAGAGTGGCGGTGGCTTCCCTCCTCTCTGTGGGGCGGAGGGTGGCTCGTCGTGCCGGCGGTCATGCTGGTGCTGCTCGCCGTCATGGGGGTACAGTCGGCGGTCTTGCATGTCGTCGGGAAACTTACCTTCAGCACGGAATTCATCCGGATGCTTTGCGCCAAGCGTCTCTCGTTGTTCGCTTCCATGACCGTGACAGGAACGCCTGCGGTGTTGCTTGCGGCTCTCTCCGGCGGTGTGTGGGCCGATGTAGCGGCCGGCTTGTTTGTGGCCGTAACCGTCGCTCACTTAGCGCTCTATGCCGGACGCTCCTTTTTGTGGTTTATCGACCGAAAAGTTTCGATTTTGCTTTGGATTTTGTACCTTTGCGCCGTCGAAGCGATGCCGTTCGGCATATTTGCGGTCGGCCTGTCCAGGAGCTGGCCGGTATAGACGCAGTAGAACTTAAACAGGTTTGAGAGTTGAAGGTCAGGAACATATTGATTTCGCAGCCGGCGCCTGCCGTCATTGAAAAATCTCCGTTTTACGAAATTATCCAGAAATACAACGCCAAGATAGACTACCGGCCCTTTATCAAAGTCGTCGGTGTCAGCCTCAAGGAGTTCCGCAGCCAGCGGGTAGAGATACTCGAACACACTGCCGTGGTATTCACGAATCGCACTACCGTAGACAGTTTTTTCCGGATATGCGAGGAGGCGCGCATTACCGTGCCCGAAACCATGAAGTATTTCTGCAATACCGAGGCGATAGCTCTATCTCCAGAAATATATCGTCTACCGCAAGCGCAAGATATTCTTTGCGGACGGTAAGTTCGACACCTTCATGGAGTTGATTCTGAAACATAAGGAGGAGAAGTTTCTCGTATCGCTCACCGAACCGAACAACGGCGAGGTACCCGATACGATGGAGAAACTGAAACTCAATTTGTCGAAAGTGGTGTTGGCCAAGACCGTGGCAGCCGACCTCGAGGGGATAGAGCCTTCGCAGTATGACCTGATGGTATTTTACAGCCCGTCGGAGATTTCCACCCTCGTTTCCGCTTTCGGAGTCGAAAGTATTCCCACGGTGGCTACGTTCGGAACGAGTACCGCTTCCGCCGCCGCGAATGCGGGCCTGCGGATAGGAACCCTTGCTCCTTCTCCCGAGGCGCCTTCGATGGCCAAGGCGATAGATATCTACATAGGCAAGATAAACAGCGGCCAGGAGCTTTCGCCGGTGGTGGTGAACGGCAGCGGCAAGGCGGCCGAGTTCCTGAAAGCGCAGGAGGTGAAGCCGGGACGCAAGGCACGCCCGCGCAAGCCGGAACAGGCACCTGCCGACAAGAAGGCGAAACAGGCATAATACGGCCGGGAACCGGAAACAGAGAGACTGTTCGGTAAAAGCGTATGGCGCTTTGCCGGGCGGTCTCTTTTTTGTAATTTTGCATACATTCCCGATGGCGGTGCGTGCCGGAGAATATCGGCGTACGGATGTTGGTTTAGCGACGGATTGACATGGCGGAGAACGGACTGTCGCGGGCCGAACGGCTTCGCGGCGACAAATCCATAGGAAAACTTTTCAGGGAGGGACGGAACGGCTTCGTTTTCCCGTTCCGGTATTACTATCTCTGCGTCCCTGCCGAAGCGGGAGAACCGGCCGGTTCCCTGCTCGTGTCCGTTCCCAAGAAACTGTTCCGCCGGGCCGTGAAGCGCAACCTGCTGAAGAGGCGGACGCGCGAGGCATTCCGGTTGGAGAAACACGGGCGCAGCCCGCTGTACGGCCCGTGAGGAGCGCCTCCATATCGCGCTGGTCTACGCTGCGAAGGAGGAGGTCGGGACGGTGACGGCTGGCGCGGGAGCGTCCGGGCGGATTTTTGCGGAGATTGCGGCTGCGCGGGAGCGTCCGGCCGGACAGACCGGAGGAGGGGAGCAACGATGAAGCCCGCGGAGATAGCGAAAAGGGTGGTCGCTTTTCCCTTCATTCTGCTGGTGAAGTTCTATCAGCTTTGTATCTCGCCCTTTACCATGCCTTCGTGTCGCTACACGCCGACCTGTTCCGAATACGCCCTGCAGGCCATCCGGAAATACGGTCCCCTGAAAGGTGGCTGGCTCGCCCTCAAACGCATCGCCCGGTGCCATCCGTGGGGCGGCCACGGTTACGATCCCGTTCCCTGACGTTTTCCCTTTGCGGTATATTACTGTTTTTTGAGAAAATCAGATGTTTGTCTGGTTATTTGTTTTCTTTTTTATATATTTGAATATTGTTAACCTAATCTAAAACTAACCATAATGAGAACGTATTACATTTTCTTATTGTATTTGTTATTTATATTCTCAGGATGTACGAAAGTTGAAGAACAAATTGACTTGTACGTTTACGGATACGGACGATGAGTGTGTCACTACCAGAGCTTCCGTATTACCTTCTTCCAATCCGTACAGTTTGGATAATATTCAGAATGCATACAGAGAAGTGCGTGTGGCGGCGGGGCAATCTGCTGCATCTACTCCGACATTGAAGGCAACTTCATAAATATGTCAAGTTTTTGCCGCAGGATACCATACAGATGCATACTCTTCGTGACAGTCTCAGATTGACTTTATTTCCTTATCCGTTGGATATTGAATTGACAACAGAACAGATGGAGTATTACAGGCGGAATAAGGAGGGGCTTTACGGATGGCAGTATACGGTTGTTCCGGTGGATTTCCAATTTCCTTCCGGAATAGAAAGAAATGAATTGGGAAACTTATATATACAGAAAAGAACGCAAGGCGGATGGGGAACGCTCGAACCGAATGCAACGGAGGAGGGGCCTTTGCGTATCATAGGAGGACAAAGTAATCAGATTCCTGACAGTCAATGGGATAACGTGTTGAAACAGGCGATGATAAATGCCGGATATCTGACGGGGAGTACTTTGCCGCAAACGTGGACGGCGAAAGCAAAAATTACGTATACAGATGATAAACCGTTGGGGAGTACTACTTTCCCTCTTGAAAATGTTAAGGTAATTGCCAGAAATTTTACGGATATTCAGTGCGAGGGATATACGGATGCGGCGGGAGAAACGCCGGAATTGGGCGAATTTCGGTATCCGATATATTACGAGGTACGGTTTGAAGGGCCTGAGTGGATATTGAAAGACGGGGAATACGATGCGGCGGTTATTAATGTCAATAAGCAGAAAGGACCTTTGAATCTCTCTATTACAGCGGACAATGAGCGAACTTCGGCTTTTGCGGCTGTACATCTGGGGATGAATTATATTTTCCATCGGCAGTCGGAGATTGCAGTGCCTGATTACAGAAATTTATATAATGTGGCTGTCCTTTGGGATGATTATTGTCATACGGATGATTATATGGGGGGTATTTTTATGGAAGTCGCAACAATGGAAACGATATTAAGATTTGGGGTAAGAAAGGAGAAAATCAAGAGGAGGAACGTTATGAAATGACTTCTATTACGTTGCATGAGGTCGTGCATGCTTCGCATTACTCCAATGTAATGACAGTATATAATTCCTATGAACCATATTTCTCAGATAAAATGCTGAAAG
>ENA-OQDU01000078-OQDU01000078.1-human-gut-metagenome-genome-assembly--contig:-NODE-78-length-9861-cov-0.902096_pt1 | contig 9861 bp, 13 predicted proteins | sample MGYA00242789_ERZ504623 | MGnify/ENA primary metagenome ERZ504623 (study PRJEB26092, sample SAMD00036335) | human gut metagenome | host: Homo sapiens | study: EMG produced TPA metagenomics assembly of the... | reverse complement strand
AAGAAAAGAAAGCCGGCAAACGCATGAAGAAGAAAGAAGCTCGTCAAAGTACTGCTGGAATTCTTCCACACAAAGCAAGACGAAGTTATTATCCCTGAAATACATCTTTGAACAACTCCACCTCACCACACATCCGCTGAAGATGCTGTGCATGGACATCTTGTCCGAACTGTCGATGGACGACTACATCACAGAAGTGGACAAGCACAAATACAAGCTGAACAACCACGGCGTGGAAATGACCGGAACCTTCCAGCGCAAGAGCAACGGCAAGAATTCCTTTATACCGGAAGGTGGAGGCGAACCGATATTCGTGGCCGAACGCAACTCGGCACACGCCATGAACAATGATAAAGTGCGTATCGCCTTCTATGCCAAGCGTCGCGGACGCGAAGCCGAAGGAGAAGTCATCGAGATACTGGAACGTGCCAACGACACCTTCGTGGGTACCCTGGAAGTTGCCAAGTCATACGCTTTCCTTGTAACGGAAAACCGTACGCTTGCCAACGACATCTTCATCCCCAAAGAAAAGTTGAAAGGCGGCAAGACGGGCGACAAAGCCATCGTAAAGGTGGTGGAATGGCCCGACAAAGCCAAGAACCCCATCGGCCAGGTAATCGACATCCTGGGGCGCGCAGGAGACAATACCACCGAGATGCACGCCATCCTGGCGGAATTCGGCCTGCCCTATGTCTACCCCGCTGCCGTAGAGAAAGCTGCCGACAAGATACCCGCCGAAATCTCCGCCGAGGAAATAGCCCGACGTGAGGACTTCCGGGGTGTGACCACCTTCACCATCGACCCCAAGGATGCCAAGGACTTCGACGACGCCCTCTCCATCCGCAAACTGAAAGGGGGACTTTGGGAAGTAGGCGTACACATTGCCGACGTGACCCACTACGTGAAAGAGGGCGGCATCATAGACAAGGAAGCCGAGAAGCGTGCCACATCCGTCTACCTCGTAGACCGCACCATCCCAATGCTCCCCGAACGGTTGTGTAATTTCATCTGTCACTCCGCCCCGACGAAGAGAAGCTTGCCTACTCCGTCATCTTTGAAATGACGGAAAAAGGCGAAGTGAAGAACTCACGCGTGGTACATACCGTCATCAAGAGCGACCGCCGCTTCACCTACGAAGAAGCCCAGGAGATTATAGAAACCGGCAAAGGAGACTTCCAGGAAGAGGTGCTCCAACTGGATAAGCTTGCCAAAATACTGCGTGAGAACCGCTTTAAGGCAGGAGCCATCAACTTCGACCGCTACGAAGTGAAGTTCGAAATTGACGAGAAGGGCAAACCCGTCAGCGTCTACTTCAAGGAGTCGAAAGATGCCAACAAGCTGATAGAGGAGTTCATGCTGCTTGCCAACCGCACCGTAGCCGAAAAGATAGGCCGCGTGCCCAAAGGCAAGAAAGCCAAAGTGTTGCCATACCGTATTCACGACCTCCCCGACCCGGAGAAGCTGGACAACCTGGCACAGTTCATCGCCCGTTTCGGCTACAAGCTGCGTACCAGCGGTACAAAGACCGACATCTCCAAGTCCATCAACCACCTGCTGGACGACATCCAGGGCAAGAAGGAGGAGAACTTGATTGAAACCGTCTCCATCCGCGCCATGCAGAAGGCACGCTACTCCGTGCATAACGTGGGGCACTATGGTTTGGCTTTCGATTACTATACCATTTCACCTCGCCCATCCGCCGCTATCCGGATATGATGGTACACCGTCTGCTCACCAAGTACTTGACCAGGGAGGCCGCACCGTGTCCGAACAGAAATACGAAGCCCTCTGTGAACACAGCAGCAGCATGGAGCAGATAGCCTCCAACGCGGAACGCGCCTCCATCAAGTACAAGCAAGTAGAATTCATGACCGAACGCCTGGGACAGACCTTCGACGGCGTCATCTCCGGCGTAACGGAATGGGGACTCTACGTGGAGCTGAATGAGAACAAGTGCGAAGGCATGATTCCTATCCGCGACCTCGACGATGACTATTACGAATTCGACGAAAAGAACTACTGCCTGCGCGGACGCCGCAAAAATAAAATTTATAGTCTGGGAGATGCCATTACCATTAAGGTGGCACGCGCTAACTTGGAAAAGAAGCAGTTGGACTTTGCACTGGTGTAACCTCACCCCCTCTCCCCTCTCCGATAGAGAGGGGAGAGGAGAGCAATGAATTGAAAACTTGCGAAACTTGAGTGAAGTGAAATAAAGAATAACCCTACAATATTTAAATATCCCCACTCCCCTCTCTTTCGGAGAGGGGCCGGGGATGAGGCTTTGCACATGAAGACAATTACTATTACAGACCCTACACAGATTGAGGAAATTATCCGTAAATGCCCATACTGCATAGTGGGCATCACAGACCTTGAAGGAAACCCATATGCGGTTCCCATGAACTTTGCCTATCAAGACGGGGTAATATACTTGCATTCCGGCCCGGAAGGCAGTAAAGTGGAGATGGTAACAAAGCACCCGCAAGTTTGCATCACCTTCTGCGAAGGACACGAGCTGGTTTATATGCACCGGCAAGTGGCATGCAGCTACAGCATGAAGTCGCGCAGTGTTATCTGTCGTGGGAAAGTACACTTCGTGGAAGACATGGAAGAGAAGCGACGCGTACTCGACATGCTGATGAAGCAATATACGGAAAATGAATGCAAATATGCTGAACCCGCCGTACGCAATGTCAAGATATGGGAAGTAAAAGTAGAGAAAATAAGCTGCCGGTCATTCGGGTTAAGACCAAGCGAACTATAAATACCATCTGCCGGTCACCTGCTCCACATTGATGGAGCGGATAACCGGCAGAAATATTACTTTTACAACGGATATTCCTCAAATGCATACAACAGCGTCGAAAGATACCGTTCTCCCGTATCGGGCAGCAGCGCTACAATCGTCTTTCCTTCATTCTCGGGCAACCGTGCCAAGCGGGTAGCTGCAGCAACGGCAGCTCCCGAAGAGATGCCGACCAGCAGTCCCTCATACTTCGCCAGTTCGCGACCCGTACGGATGGCGTCATCATTGGATACCAGCAGCACTTCGTCTATCACGGCACTGTTATAGTTCTTCGGCACAAATCCGGCACCGATACCTTGTATTTTATGGGGACCGGGCTTCCCACCGGAAAGTACGGGAGAATCTTCGGGCTCCACAGCCACAATCCTTACCTTTGGGTTATTGGCTTTCAAGGCTGCACCCACACCACTCACTGTGCCTCCCGTACCTACACCGGCCACGAAAATATCCACCCGGCCGTCTGTATCACGCCAGATTTCTTGTCCGGTAGTACGCTCGTGCATTGCCGGATTGGCAGGGTTGTCAAATTGCTGTAGAATCAGCGAGCCGGGGTTGGCGGCTTTCAGTTCTTCGGCACGGGCTATGGCGCCTTTCATACCGTCGGCACCCGGAGTCAGTACCAATTCCGCACCGAGGGCTTTCAAAAGGTTGCGGCGTTCCAAGCTCATTGTGTCGGGCATCGTCAGTATCAGCTTGTAACCTTTGGCAGCGGCCACAAAAGCCAGCCTACGCCCGTATTCCCACTGGTAGGTTCGATGATGGTGGCACCGGGCTTCAACAGCCCTTTTGCCTCGGCATCTTCTATCATGGCAAGCGCCACGCGGTCCTTCACACTGCCGGCGGGGTTAAAATATTCCAATTTGGCGATAACACGGGCTTTCAGACGCTTATTCTTGTTATAATTATTCAACTCCAGCAAGGGAGTGTTGCCTACCAGGTCGGTAAGGCGTTCTGCTATCTTCTTCATAATCCAACTGTTTTTAAATTCCTCATTCCCCTAAGGGAAAAGACTAACAATCCGGAGTGGAACGAGGTATGTTATTTCTTACAAGACAAAAGTAGCGCAAAATTGGTTCGTAGAAAATACCACAAATATGGTAAATACGTACTATAAATGAGGGATATGTAGGATATTTGACGAGTATTTCCTATCTTTGTTGCCACTTTTAAACTTAAGGATATCATAATGAGTCCACTCAACTTTACCCACATTTTGACACAAGCAGTCGATGAGCTATCGGAAAGCGAATCATACAAAGGACTGTTTCACCAGCATACGGACGGCAACCCGCTGCCTTCGGCAAAAGTGCTGCGCGACATCATCGAACTGGCGCGAGCCATCATCTTCCCCGGATATTTCGGAAATTCTACGGTCAACAGCCGTACGGTGACTTACCATATCGGTGTCAATGTCGAACGCTTGTTCGACCTGCTGACCGAGCAAATCCTTGCCGGCCTCTGCTTTGCAGGCGACGGCGAATGCAACTGTTGTACCGAGCTCCAACGGGAAGAAGCCGCCTTATTGGCTGCCAAGTTCATCAGCAACCTGCCGGCAATGAGACGTACACTCGCCACAGATGTGGAAGCCGCCTACAACGGTGACCCCGCCGCACAGTCGTTCGGCGAAGTCATCAGCTGCTATCCGGCCATCCGCGCCATCAGCAACTACCGCATCGCACACGAGTTGCTCAAGTTGGGTGTTCCCCTCATTCCCCGCATCATCACCGAGATGGCGCACAGTGAAACGGGAATCGATATCCATCCAGGAGCGGAAATAGGTGGTTATTTTACCATCGACCACGGTACGGGTGTGGTAATCGGCGAGACCTGCATCATCGGCAACAACGTGAAGCTGTACCAGGGTGTGACCCTCGGTGCCAAGAGCTTCCCGCTAGACGAAGACGGCAAGCCCATCAAGGGTATTCCCCGCCATCCCATTCTGGAAGACAATGTGATAGTCTATTCCAACGCCACCATATTGGGACGCATCACCATCGGACAAGGAGCCACCGTAGGCGGCAATATCTGGGTGACAGAAGATGTTCCCGCAGGAGCAAGGATTGTACAGACAAAGGCCAAGAAGTAAGTCACAAACAACCAATAAACAATTAAAATCGTAAATAACTCAAATCAGCAGTTCAAGTAGTTAAATGGTTATCAGCCACTAATGAGAGAAACGAGTGACAACTACCCAGATTGCCGATTCACATAAAGTAAATGCATAGATGAGCGAACAATCTTTTGAAATGATTGCCAAAACCTTCCAAGGACTGGAAGAGGTACTGGCACAAGAGCTGACTGCACTGGGCGCCAACGAAATAGAAATAGGCCGCCGCATGGTATCTTTCAGTGGTGATAAGGAAATGATGTACAAGGCAAACTTCTGCCTGCGTACAGCCATCCGGATACTGAAACCCATCAACACTTCACAGCCAAGGATGCCGACGAGGTTTACGAACAGATTAAAGCCATCCGATGGGAAGACTATCTGGATACGGACAAGACCTTTGCCGTGGACGCGGTTGTATTCAGTGAAGAGTTCCGTCATTCCAAGTTCGTTTCCTACAAGGTGAAGGATGCCATCGTGGACTATTTCCGCGAGAAGACCGGCGAACGTCCCGGCGTGCGTGTCAACAAACCGGACGTGCTGCTGAACATACACATTGCCGAAACCAAATGTACGCTGTCTCTCGACTCCAGCGGCGAATCGCTGCACCGCCGCGGTTATCGCCAGGAAGCAGTAGAGGCCCCGCTGAATGAGGTGCTGGCCGCCGGCATGATATTGATGACCGGCTGGCGTGGCGAATGCGACCTGATAGACCCGATGTGTGGTTCGGGAACCATTCCCATCGAAGCGGCGCTGATTGCACGCAACATCGCTCCGGGCGTATTCCGCAAGGAGTTCGCTTTCGAGAAGTGGGTGGATTTTGACCAGGAGCTGTTCGACACGATATACAATGACGACAGCCAGGAACGTGAATTTACGCATAAGATATACGGTTACGACAACAGCCCGAAGGCAAACGAAATTGCCACACACAATATAAAGGCTGCCGGCGTAAGCAAGGACGTGGTATTGAAGCTGCAACCTTTCCAGCAATTCGAGCAACCTGCGGAGAAATCCATCATCATCACCAATCCTCCCTACGGTGAGCGTATCTCTACCAACGACCTGCTGGGCCTTTACTCCATGATTGGCGAGCGTCTGAAACATGCCTTTACGGGCAACACCGCATGGATTCTTTCTTACCGGGAAGAGTGCTTCGACCAAATCGGGCTAAAAGCCACCTCCAAGATACCTTTATTCAATGGTGCGCTGGAATGCGAATTCCGCCAGTACGAAATCTTCGATGGAAAGTACAAGGAATTCCGTGCCGAAGGCGAGGAGTTGAGCAAGGAGCGCAAAGAATTTCGTCCGGCTTCTGGGGAACGGAAAGAGTTCAAACCCGGAGAAAGACGCGAATTCCGTCCCCGATTCAGTGGAGAGAGACGTGAATTCGGTAGCGAAAGACGCGAGTTCAACGGCGAACGCAGACCAAGAGAATTCAAGGACGGCGAAAAGCGCGAATTCCGTCCGCGTGAAAGAAGAGAGTTCAAGGATGGGGAAAGACGGGAGTTCAGACCGAGGGAAAGACGTGAATTCGGTGGAGAACGCAGAACAAGGTCGGGTGAGTCTTACCCGGAAAGCAAAAGAAGAGAGGCGGGAAAGAAGGAAGAAGAATAACACGAACAATGACAAGGAGAATGAATGCAAAGAAAATAAGTAAGAGCATTCTTGCACTGCTGATAACAGTACCTGCTCTGCTTGCAACAAACGCTATGGCACAAGAACTGAAAAAGCCGACCCTGGAAGATCTGATTCCCGGAGGTGAGACCTACCACAAACCGGAAAACAAATCGTACCAGTGGTGGGGCGATGCCGCTTGTCTGGAACTTGGCATCGACAATATAGAAGGTACATGGGCTGTCAAAGGATTAGGTGCCAAGCCCGGAGAGAAATTCACTGCCATCACATTGGAAGAAGCCAACGCGCTGCTGGAAGAAAAAGACTTGGAAAACTGCGTCACTTTCATGCTGCAAAGGCTGTCAACGTACCCCGAGGCGTCAATCTGGGTATTCAAGTCCAAATAGACCCACTCCTGCTGCTGAACACCGGCAAGTACCGTGCCCTCGTCGACTGGAAGAAGAAAAAAGTCCATCTGGAGCCAGCCTTGCCCCACCCAAGCCGCAAATGAGGATTGGAACGAGGTAAGCCGCCATTTGGCTTATACTATCGGCAATAATCTCTATGTGATGACCGGTGACGGGCAAACCCTGAAAGTCACCAACGAACCGGAAGGTATCGTCTGCGGACAAAGTGTGCACCGCAATGAATTCGGCATTTCAAAAGGCACTTTCTGGAATCCTGCCGGGGACCTGCTGGCCTTTTATCGAATGAACGAAAGCATGGTCACCCCCTATCCATTGGTTGACATCACGACAAGAATAGCACTGGTGGATAAAATACGCTACCCCATGGCCGGCATGCTCAGCCATCAGGTAAAGGTAGGTATCTACAATCCGGCTACTCAAAAGACCATCTACCTGGACATGGGCGACCCAAAAGACCGCTACTTCACCAACATCACCTGGGCACCGGATGGTAAAAGCCTCTATCTGATAGAGCTAAACCGAGACCAAAACCACTCCAAACTGTGCCGGTACGATGCTGAAGCGGAAAGCTGCAACAAGTGCTCATCGAAGAGAGACATCCCAAATATGTGGAGCCGCAATCTCCCATTCTATTCCTGCCATGGGACAGCCACAAGTTCATCTATCAAAGCCAGCGTGACGGCTTCAACCATCTGTACCTATACAATACGGAAGGGGAACTGCTGAAGCAACTCACCTCCGGCCCCTGGCTTGTACAAGACATCGTAGGTTTTAACCGGAACACGAAAGAGCTCATCATCAAGAGTACGGAAATCTCTCCTTTGCAGAGCAACCTTTACGCTGTCAACCTGAAGAATGGCAAACGCAGCTTGATAGGAGACCCAACCGGCATGCACTCGGCACAAATTTCCGGTTTCATGGGAACTTACCTCATCGACAATGCCTCTTCGCCCACTTGCCCCCCGTATCATAAAACTGATGTCCACCAACCCGAAAAAAACAACGGGAACACACACTGCTGACAGCCAAGAACCCCTACGAAGGCTTTGAAATGCCCAGCATAGAAGTAGGCACCATCAAAGCCGCCGACGGCAAGACAGACTTGTACTACCGCCTGATAAAGCCTGCCGACTTCGACCCGGCAAAGAAGTATCCCGCCATCGTCTACGTATACGGCGGCCCGCACGCCAGATGATAACGAACGGCTGGATGAACGATGCCCGCGGCTGGGACATCTACATGGCAAACAAAGGCTACATCATGTTCAGCCTCGACAACCGTGGCAGCAGCAACCGTGGACTGGAGTTTGAAAACGCCACCTTCCGCCAGCTGGGCATCGAAGAGGGCAAAGACCAGGTGAAGGGCGTAGAATTCCTGAAAAGCCAGCCTTATGTGGACGGAGAGCGTATCGGAGTGCACGGCTGGAGCTTCGGAGGACACATGACTACGGCGCTGATGCTGCGCTATCCCGAAATTTTCAAGGTAGGCGTTGCCGGCGGACCGGTTATCGACTGGGGATACTACGAGATAATGTACGGTGAGCGCTATATGGACACTCCGCAAGCAAACCCGGAAGGCTACAAGCAGACAAATCTGAAAACCTTGCCGGTAACTTGAAAGGACATCTGCTCATCATACACGACGACCACGACGACACCTGCGTGCCGCAGCACACCCTTTCATTCATGAAGGCGTGCGTGGATGCCCGTACCTATCCCGATTTGTTTATCTATCCCACGCACAAGCACAACGTCCTGGGACGCGACCGTGTGCATCTGCACGAGAAGATAACAAGATATTTTGAAGAATATCTTTAATGTACAATGTACAATTTGCTATGCAGTGCGGGCGTGCAAATAGGGAGTAGATGGTAGAAGAAAGAAGAGAATAAAAGAGAGAATAAATCATTAAGTATAACAATCTGTACAACTTACCTGATGCCCCACAGCACAGACAAATTGTACATTGTAAATTGTAAATGAACCCATGAAAGTATTATTATTAGGCTCCGGTGGCCGCGAACACGCTCTGGCATGGAAGATTGCCCAAAGCCCGAAAGTAGAGAAACTATATATTGCGCCCGGCAATGCAGGTACAAGCGAAGCAGGCGAGAATGTGAACCTGAAGGCGACAGACTTTCCCGCACTCAAGGCCTTTGCCCTTGAGAAAGAAATCGACATGATTGTTGTGGGTCCCGAAGACCCGTTGGTACAAGGCATCTTCGACAGCTTCAAGGAAGACCCTGCCACCTGCCATATCGACATCATCGGCCCCACCGCCAAAGGTGCTACACTGGAAGGTAGCAAGGAATTTGCCAAAGGCTTCATGATGCGCCACAACATCCCCACTGCCCGCTACAAGAGCATCACCGCCGACAACTTGCAGGAGGGACTCGACTTCCTCGCTTCCCTCGAAGCGCCTTACGTACTGAAGGCCGACGGACTGTGTGCAGGCAAGGGCGTGCTGATTCTCCCCACACTGGAAGAAGCTCAGAAAGAGCTGAAGGAAATGCTGGACGGCATGTTCGGCGATGCCAGCGCCACGGTAGTCATTGAAGAGTTCCTCAGCGGCATCGAATGTTCCGTATTCGTGATGACAGACGGCCGCCACTATAAGGTATTGCCCGTAGCCAAAGATTACAAGCGTATCGGCGAAGGCGACAAAGGCCTCAACACCGGCGGTATGGGCAGCGTTACTCCCGTACCTTTTGCCAACGAAACATTTATGGAAAAAGTACGCACCCGCATCATCGAACCTACCGTAAACGGTCTGCTGGAAGAAGAAATCGGCTACCAAGGCTTCATCTTCCTGGGACTTATCAACGTGAAGGGCGAACCGATGGTGATTGAATACACGTCCGCATGGGCGACCCCGAAACCGAAAGTGTAATGCTGCGTATC
>ENA-OQDU01000076-OQDU01000076.1-human-gut-metagenome-genome-assembly--contig:-NODE-76-length-9997-cov-1.083789_pt1 | contig 9997 bp, 10 predicted proteins | sample MGYA00242789_ERZ504623 | MGnify/ENA primary metagenome ERZ504623 (study PRJEB26092, sample SAMD00036335) | human gut metagenome | host: Homo sapiens | study: EMG produced TPA metagenomics assembly of the... | reverse complement strand
AACCTGCCCTTCACGTTCCGGGCATACTCGACATAGCCGAACGGACCGAACATATCAATATCTCCGACGCCGATAGCCACACCGCCGGAGAAAGCAATCACGTTGCGGTCCGCCCGCCGCTCATCCCGGCCACCGGTCTGTGCCACGGCGGCTGCAACCGACACGCACGCCGTACATAACAGCAGCAAACACTTTTTCATGGTTCAAGAGGTTTCAGTCAAATGCAGCGGGTATCGTCCCGCCTCTCTTACCATGACGCCGCACCGGTCCTTTCCGTTGCACGGCTCCGCAAATTTCTATCCCACACTTCCTTCCAGGCTCACCGAAAGCAGCTTCTGCGCCTCCACGGCGAACTCCATCGGCAGCTTGTTGAGCACCTCCCTGGCATAGCCGTTTACGATGAGTCCCACGGCCTCCTCCGTATCCAGCCCCCGCTGGTTACAGTAGAAAAGCTGGTCGTCGCTTATCTTGGACGTCGTGGCCTCGTGCTCCACCACGGCACCTGAATTCCGCACGTCGATGACCGGAAAGGTGTGCGCCCCGCAGCGGTCGCCTATCAGCAGCGAATCGCACTGCGAAAAGTTGCGGGCGTTCTCCGCCCTGGGATTCACCTGCACCAGTCCGCGGTAGCTGTTCTGGCTGCGCCCGGCCGAAATACCCTTCGAAACGATGCGGCTCCGGGTGTTGCGCCCCAGATGTATCATTTTGGTACCCGTGTCGGCCTGCTGGAAGTTGTTGGTGAGCGCCACCGAGTAGAACTCCGCCGTACTGTTGTCCCCGGCGAGAATGCAGCTCGGATATTTCCAGGTGATGGCCGAACCGGTCTCCACCTGCGTCCACGAAAGTCGGGCATTTTCGCCGCGGCATATCCCGCGCTTGGTGACGAAGTTGTAGATACCTCCCTTGCCCTCCCGGTCGCCGGGGTACCAGTTCTGGACGGTGGAGTATTTCACCTCCGCATCCTTCATCACCACGATTTCCACCACGGCGGCATGCAACTGGTTCTCATCGCGCCGCGGCGCGGTACACCCCTCCAAATAGCTGACGTACGCCCCCCTCGTCGGCCACGATGAGCGTCCGCTCGAACTGCCCCGTACCGGCGGCATTGATGCGGAAATAGGTACTCAGCTCCATCGGGCAGTGAACCCCCTTCGGGACGTAACAGAACGAACCGTCGGAGAAGACCGCCGCATTGAGCGCGGCGTAAAAGTTGTCCGTATAGGGCACCACGCTGCGAGATACTTCCGAATCAGCTCCGGATAGTCGCGGATGGCTTCGCTCATCGAGCAGAAGACAATCCCCTTTTCGGCCAGCGTCTCCTTGAAAGTGGTCTTGACCGACACCGAATCCATCACGGCATCGACCGCCATCCCGCTCAGCGCGAGCTGCTCTTCGAGCGGTATGCCGAGTTTGTCGAAGGTCTTCTTCAGCTCCGGGTCGATGTCGTCCACGGTAGCCCCCGCCTTCCCCTTGGCGGGCTTGGGGGCGGCATAATAGATGATATCCTGAAAATCTATCTCCGGGATGTCGAGATGGGCCCAGGTCGGCAGCTTCATCGTCTGCCAATGGCGGAAGGCGGCCAGCCGGTACTCGGTCATCCATTCGGGCTCCTCCTTCTTGCGGGATATGAGCCGGACGACCTCTTCGTCCAGTCCGCGCGGAATGGTCTCCGTATCTATATCGGTTGTAAAACCGTACTTGTACTCCTGTTCCGCAATATCGCGTATTATCTTATTGCTCTCTTCCATGCGTAATCCCAAACGTAGTTTCTCATCCAATCCACAAAATTAACCATCTGCCTGCGATGTGCAAAATTTATGCAGAAAATAACAATCTCCCGCCGGGTACCCCCCCCTCACGGGAAACGGCCATGACAAAACCGTGGCGTTCACGGCAATTAAATGTTAAGATTTAGCCCCGTCCTTATAGGGCTTTTCAAATTATAGATTAACTTTGTCCCAAATTTTTCTATCAGGACACGAATAATGGAAACTATCTACACCGTCATCGTAGTCATTTTATTGGTTCTGGCAATCCTCGGTCTCGTCGTAGGGGTTTCCAATGACGCAGTCAACTTCCTCAACTCGGCGATAGGCTCCAAAGCCGCCTCCCGCAAAGTCATCTTTACCATCGCTTCGGTCGGCATCCTGCTGGGTACGATGACCTCCAGCGGCATGATGGAGGTGGCCCGCAGCGGCGTGTTCTACCCGGAGATGTTCACCTTCCGCGACGTGATGATGCTCTTTCTCGGGGTGATGTTCGCCAACGTGATACTGCTCGACCTGTTCAACACCTTCGGACTGCCCACCTCCACGACCGTCTCCCTCGTTTTCGGACTGCTCGGCGCCGCGGTGGCGGTCACCTCGCTCAAGATAAGCGCCGACCCGACGCTGACGGCGGCCGACATGTCCAATTACATCAACTCGGGCAAGGCTCTCGTCATCATATCGGGTATCCTGGCCTCCGTGGCCATCGCCTTCGTGGTGGGTGCCTTCGTGATGTTCATCAGCCGTCTCATCTTCACTTTCCGCTACCAGAAGATGCTGAAGCGCTTCGGCGCCCTGTGGTGCGGCATCGCCTTCACCGCCATCGCCTACTTCGCTCTCTTCAAGGGGCTGCAGGATTCCGGGATATTCAGTCCGGCCTTTTTCGATACGCTCTCGGCCCACATGTTCCCCATCCTGCTCGGTTTCTTCGCGGTCAGCTCGCTCGTCATGTTCCTGCTTCAGCTCGCCAAAATCAACATCCTCAAGGTTACGATACTCGCCGGCACCTTCTCGCTGGCGCTCGCCTTCGCGGGCAACGACCTGGTGAACTTCATCGGCGTACGATAGCCGGCCTCGACTCCTACAAGATAGCCCTTGCGGCCGGAGGCGACGACGGCATGATGATGGGCAAGCTCAGCGAACCGGTAGTGGCCAACCACCTGCTGCTGCTCGTAGCCGGGTGCATCATGGTCGTGACGCTCTGGACATCCAAAAAGGCACAGAGCGTCAGCGAAACGGAAATCAACCTCGCCAAACAGGACGAGGGAACGGAGCGTTTCGGCTCCACCCTCTTCTCCCGTTCCATCGTGCGGGGAGCCATCACCGTCAACAGGTGGTACGAGGACCACGCTCCCGAATCCTTCCAGCGGGCGATAAACAAACGGTTCATTCCGCTGCGCCCCAAAGCCGGAAGCGCCCATTTCGACCTGATACGCGCCACGGTGAACCTCACCGTCGCCTCCATCCTCATCGCCACGGCCACCTCGCTCAAACTCCCCCTCTCGACCACCTACGTCACTTTCATGGTGGCCATGGGTAGTTCGCTCGCCGACAAGGCGTGGGGCCGAGAAAGCGCCGTTTACAGAATAACGGGCGTGGTGACGGTCATCGCAGGCTGGTTCGTCACGGCACTCATCGCCTTCGTCATCGCCCTCGTCGTGACCTACGCCCTGCTGTGGGGCGGTACGTGGGCCGTCATCATCATCTCGCTGCTCTGCGTAGGGATGTTCATCCAGAGTTCCATCACCCACAAGCGCCGCAAGGCCAAAGAACATAAAACCGAAGAAATCGTCACCGCTTCGGGCAACAGCACCCAGGAGGTGATGCGCAATCTCATCGCCGAGATAAGCGGTGTCATGACCAAAACGACCGAGATATACAGCAAGACCATCATGGCGACGCTGAACGAAGACCGCAGGACGCTGCGCGAAATGGTGCGCGAATCGAACGACCTCTTCTACAACGCCCGTGAAAAGAAATACGCCCTGCTGCCCACCCTCCAGAAACTTCAGGACAACTACATCGAAGCGGGACACTTCTACGTACAGGTCGTGGACTACATCAGCGAGATGTCCAAGGCGCTAGTGCACATCACCCGTCCCTGCTTCGAACATATCGACAACAACCACAAGGGGATGAGCGAGGAACAGGTGGAAGACCTCCTCAAAATCAACGACAAGGTATCGGAGATATACGCCCGCATCAACGTCATGCTCAACGACAACGACTACTCCGACACGAACGTGGTGCTGGAGATGCGCGACGAGCTGTTCGTCACGATTGACGATGCGGTGAAGAGCCAGCTCCGCAGGATACAGAACAAGGCCACGAGCACCAAAGCCAGCATGCTCTACCTGACTATCCTGAACGAAACGAAGACCATGGTACTCCAGTCGAGAAACCTTCTCAAGTCGCAGCGTTCGTTCATGGAGAATCAGGACACCTCCAACGACCTCATGGGAAACAAATAAGTCAGCAGGGCACAGTCAGGGGGACGGAAGACAGAAGCAAAGGGGGACGGAACGATTCGTCCCCTTTTTCGTCGGCTTCCAGCAAATGCCTCGGCCCGGGCAATCCCGGGAACGGAGACCGGACAACAGGCATCCTTCTCACTCCATCGAAATACGGACTTGAAACTTGAAAGAATCCGCCGACCGCCACGGGCGGCATCCCCGCCGTTTCTTCCCGTCCTTCCGCTGCGCCAACCACCGGCCGCCCGGCTCGGCACATACGGTACAACCGAGACGGCATGAAAATACATCCCCGACAGGCAAGCCCGACTACGGCGAAAAGAGAGGGCGGTATCTTCCGACCGCCACCCGCCGTATCACCATCGGCATCGATTCAGTCCTGCACGGTCCTCCTCCCGTACCCGAATATCTTTCAGCTTGTCGACTCCGACACCGAAAAAGGCTGTGCCATTCTGAACCGTATCGATTCAATCTGGCACAGCCTCCTGCGGTCGTTCATCCGCCGGACCGTCAAGACTCCGGCTTCTGCACGACGAACTCGTATATCAACGGAGTATAAGGCTTGATTTCCGCTACCGGTACAGTAGTGCCCGAAGAGGTGGAATAGGGCATATAATAGGTAGAGGAGGCAAAAAAGTAGTCCGTATCCTCCGTCGTATAGTCCTTATACTGATACGTAAAGTCGAACGTGAACGTGGCCGAGGAAGACCACATGGAGCTGCTCTTGTCCGGATACATGTACTGACGGTAATAACCGTACTCCGACGGGACGGCGATACGCACGCTGTCGCCGTAACAGAGGTCGGGCAGGATGGCATAGAACACCTTCGCCGGCATCTGGTTGGCATTGTTGGGGTCGGTGGACATCCGCGTCACCCTTATCGGACTCGTAATGTCGCTGCTGCGCACCGTACCGAACCGGTTGTACAATACGGTATCGATATTGGAATCTATCAGATGCCCGTCGAGAAACCCGCACCTGTAGTAGATATTGGCGCTCTGGTTCAGCGGCACCGTATCACCGGGATTGGGTCGGGCGAGTATATCCATATACAGTCCCTCGCGCACCGTATCGTTCAGCGGTTTGCCCCACCCTTCCGGCCGGGATGCGGTGACGAACTCCTCTATCGCTTGCCGCCCTTCGGACTGGGGATTATCCACGATATTGACGATGCGGAGGCTGTCGAGAATGACCGGCACGTCCGATTCAAGGGCCTGCTGCCCCCCGTATCCGGTCGAAGTCTGAATACCGTACGATGCGAAAGCCAGACGCGAAGGGATATAGACACGCCACGTCTCTCCGGGCGTGATTTCCGTGATGGCCTGGTAGATGCCCGAAGGTATATCGCTCAGGTCCTGCCGACTGGCGATATAGAGCCTGTCGGGGATGTAATGCGTATATTTGGTGAAGGTTCCGAGAAGCCGGGCCGTTTCCTCGTTACGGTTGTAAACGATGTCGCCGTTCAGGTCACGGATGACATATTTCACATCCACCCACCTGCCCCGGACGTCCACCTTCGTGGCACTTCCGTCCGGCAAGGCCTCGATTACCTCATAATACATCCCCGTATCTCCGAGCGGTTCGGCATCGGGAGCATTGCTGCTCACCCAGATGTCGAGCGCCTTGTCCTCTATCTCGTTGAAATTCTCGCTCTCGGTCCTGGCGCACGAGCAGCAGGCGCATGCGGCGACGGCGACCGCCAAAGGTTTCAAAACATGTCTCATCATATATCACTGTTCGGCGCTATGCCTTCTCATTGGTTCTCAATCACTTTTTCCACATTCACCCGCCAGGCTACGGGCGTGTTGGGCGGAAGCTGCTGCACCGTATGGTCGCCATAGGCATTACCGGAGGTCATTACCACCATGACGAGGTCGCCCGGCGCACTCTCCGCCAACGACTCCTCCACGCCCTTCATCAGCTTTCCGTCACCCAGCACTATCCGCAGCGTATCGCGGTTCCACTCCACCCGGTCGGGCATCCGCTCCGGCCTGTTGGTATAGATGAGGTCTCCGGTACTCGTCTCGGAAAAAGAGGTCGAAAACTTATATACCTCATACATCAGATAGAGACTGTCGCCTCGCTCCGCGAGCGGAGTTCCCCCGGCCATCCTCCGGATAGACGATGTCGCGGAACACCCCCGACATGATTTCGGTATAGGCACTACCGTTTTCATTCCTGCTCTCCACCCACGAACGGATGGTATCCATCTGCTGCTCGAATATCTCGCCCTTCTTGTTGCACGCCGAAACCGCAAGCACGACCGCAACGGCCGCAACAGCGCACATTCTCCAGCATTTACCCTTCATAGGCCGAATTTTTTCCTTCGGACACGGCTCGCGTCCGTTTAATGTACAAAGATAGGCAAAAAACCTATCCACGCAAAACCGCACGCACGGCAATCCCTCTTCCTAAACAACGGCATCGCCTCCGTTTCATTGTCCGACCGCGGAAACGGAAGGGATAAAAATAGGGAAGCGTTCGAAGGGGATGGTAAAAAAAGCTATATTTGCATCCACAAATACGGTATTCCGCATACCGTCGGCGACACTGAACGATTGACGATGAAGAGAGTGCTTGTAACCGGAGGAGCCGGATTCATAGGTTCGCACCTGTGCGAACGGCTGGTAAGCGAAGGCCACGACGTCATCTGCCTCGACAACTATTTTACCGGCAGCAAGAGAAACGTGATGCACCTGGCCGGGTGCGGCAATTTCGAGATGGTGCGCCACGACGTCACCGCTCCCTATTACGCCGAGGTGGACGAAATCTACAATCTCGCCTGCCCCGCCTCCCCGATACATTACCAATACAACCCCATCAAGACCACCAAGACATCCGTCATGGGGGCCATCAACATGCTGGGGCTCGCCAAGCGCGTCAAGGCACGCATCTTGCAGGCCTCCACCTCCGAAGTTTACGGCGACCCGGACGTGCATCCGCAGCCGGAGAGCTATTGGGGAAGCGTGAACCCGGTGGGCATCCGCTCCTGCTACGACGAAGGCAAACGCTGCGCGGAGACGCTCTTCATGGATTACCGGCGTCAGAACGGCGTCCGCATCAAAATCGTGAGGATATTCAACACCTACGGCCCGCGCATGAATCCGGACGACGGACGCGTGGTCTCCAACTTCATCGTACAGGCACTGCGCGGAGAGGACATCACGATATACGGCGACGGCTCACAGACGCGCAGTTTCCAATACGTCAGCGACCTGGTGGAAGGAATGGTGCGCATGATGGATACCCCGGACGAAGTGACCGGTCCGGTAAACATCGGCAATCCCGGCGAGTTCACCATCCTCGAACTCGCCTCCCTTATCCGGGAGCTTACGGGCTCCTCCTCGCGGATAGTCTTCCGTCCGTTGCCTTCGGACGACCCGCGACAGCGCCGTCCCGACATCGGGCTTGCAGGCGAACTGCTCGGCGGATGGCGGCCGGAGATACAGCTCCGCGAAGGGCTCGCGCGAACCATCGCCTACTTCGAAAGCATTATCCGATAAACCGATACTATACATCATTTAAAGCAGAAATGTTCAGTTTCCATACAAAGAACATATATCTCGCCGACCTGCTCGACGACTTTTACGACATCCACTGCCATCTGCTTCCCGGCGTGGACGACGGGAGTCCCGACCGGGAACACAGCCTCGACTGCTGGAGCGAATGCAGGGCATGGGGGTAAAAGGTCTCTACATGACGCCCCACATCATTCACGGAGCCTACGACAACCGCGGCGAAGAGGAGCTCCGACAGCGATTCGCCGACTTCGGGTACCAGGGGCCGCTGGATATCCGGCTGGGCGCGGAGTATTTCATCGACGACAAGTTCCCGGAACACCTCGAAGGCAATCCCCTGACCATGAACTGCCGCCACGTTCTCGTGGAGTTCTCCATCAACGGATACAGTCTCCGGGCTTTCGACATGCTGTTCGAAGCGACCCTTTCGGGTTATGAAATCATCCTCGCCCACCCCGAACGATATGCGTTCGTACAGGCCAACGGCAAGGACAAGGTCATCAACCTGATAAAACAGTACAAATTGCAGCTCAACCTGCTCTCGCTGGCAGGATACCACGGCAGCGGTGCGAAGAAATATGCCGAACAGATGCTCCGGCAGGGGTTATACACCTTCGTGGGAACCGACACGCACTCCAATGCCTATCTCGATGCCCTCCAGCGGGCCAGGATATCGAAGAAGGTGTTCGATGCGGTGAATGTTCTGAAAGAGAACAACCGGACGCTGTTCTAACGGCAGCGTTACCGCGTATGCGAACCGCCCGCAGGAGTTTCCTGCGGGCGGTTCGCATAGGGCCGGACGTTGCACGGCACTGTCACGGACTATTTTTCTGAATACGAAATAGACGGCCAGAACGATGCACACGAAAGCGGCGATATGGTTCCAGCGGAAAGTCTCGGTACGGAAAACCAGAATGGTGAAAACCGTAAACACGAGCAAGGAGATGACCTCCTGTATGATTTTGAGCTGGATGAGCGAGAAGGGGCCTCCGTTCTCGACGAACCCAGCCGGTTGGCCGGCACCTGAAAACAGTATTCGAAAAAGGCGACTCCCCAACTGGCCAGAATGACGAGGAAGAGCGGAAGGGGAGCTGCCGTTGTTCGAGCCATTGAACTTCAGGTGTCCGTACCACGCTATCGTCATGAAGGTATTGGAACATACGAGCAACAGAACGGTATAAAGCGCTTTCATGGTCGGAATGTTTTTCAAACGGCGCAAAGATACCCAATTGTCCCGTTTCCCGTACCTGTTCCCGGGAAGAAACACCTGCGGCGGCGACAAAAACAGGAGGGGAACCCCTCTGCGGATTCCCCTCCTGCGGGCGGCAACCGCCCCGGCGCCCCGGGCACTATCCGAGGTACGATTTCAGGAATTTGTTGCGCGAGCTGTGACGGAGACGGCGGATGGCCTTCTCCTTTATCTGACGCACACGTTCGCGCGTCAGCCCGAACTTCTCGCCAATCTCTTCGAGCGTCATCTCCGGACAGCCGATACCGAAAAAGTAACGGATGATGTCGCGCTCACGGTCGGTCAGCGTGGCGAGCGCACGCTCCACCTCGGTGGAGAGCGACTCGTTTATCAACCCGCGGTCGGCATTCGGGGAATCGGTATTGACCAGCACGTCGAGCAGGTTGTTGTCCTCTCCGTCCGAGAAGGGGGCATCCACCGAGACGTGACGACCCGACACACGGAGCGTATCGGAGACCTTCTCCTTCGGCAGGTCGAGCACGTTGGCAAGCTCCTCCGGCGAAGGGGTACGCTCGTTCTCCTGCTCGAAACGGGCGAACGCCTTGTTTATCTTATTGAGGGACCCCACCTGGTTGAGCGGCAAACGCACGATGCGCGACTGCTCGGCCAGCGCCTGGAGGATCGACTGACGGATCCACCACACCGCATAGGAGATGAACTTGAAACCGCGCGTTTCGTCGAACTTCTCCGCAGCCTTGATGAGCCCCAGGTTGCCTTCATTGATAAGGTCGGGAAGGCTGAGCCCCTGGTTCTGGTACTGTTTGGCCACTGAAACCACGAAACGCAGGTTGGCCTTCGTCAGCTTTTCAAGCGCCTCCTGGTCGCCCTTCTTGATGCGCTGCGCAAGCTCCACTTCCTCCTCAACGGTGATAAGGTCTTCCTTGCCTATCTCCTGAAGGTATTTGTCCAGCGATGCACTTTCGCGGTTCGTGATGGATTTTGTAATCTTTAACTGCCTCATGTTGTTGGTTGCAATATAAAATAGTACGTTG
>ENA-OQDU01000074-OQDU01000074.1-human-gut-metagenome-genome-assembly--contig:-NODE-74-length-10095-cov-1.104535_pt1 | contig 10095 bp, 12 predicted proteins | sample MGYA00242789_ERZ504623 | MGnify/ENA primary metagenome ERZ504623 (study PRJEB26092, sample SAMD00036335) | human gut metagenome | host: Homo sapiens | study: EMG produced TPA metagenomics assembly of... | reverse complement strand
CGGCGTTGAAAAGAGAGAAGAACGCCGTGATTCTCGCTCATTACTATACGCGGCCCGAAGTGCAGCAGGTGGCGGATTTCATCGGGGATTCCCTCGCACTTTCCCAGGCCGCAGCGGCGACCGATGCGGACATCATCCTTTTTGCGGGCGTCTATTTCATGGCTGAGACGGCAAGGTGCTGTCGCCGGGGAAAAAGGTGCTGATACCCGACCCGGCTGCCGGGTGTTCCCTGGCCGATTCTTGCAGCGCTGCGGATTTCCGCAGGTTCCGCGAACGGTATCCCGACCATAAGGTGGTGGCCTATGTCAATACCTCGGTTGAGGTGAAGGCACTGACAGATATCTGTTGTACCTCGTCCAACGCCGTGAAAATCATCCGGGCGCTGGAGGGACAGAAGATACTGTTCGCCCCGGACCGCAATCTTGGGGATTACCTGAAGCGGGTGACCGGCCGCGACGACATCGTGTTGTGGGACGGAGCGTGTCATGTGCATGAGAAATTCTCGCTCGAAAAGATTCTCGAACTGAAAAGGGAACATCCGGACGCCAAGGTGCTTGCCATCCCGAATGCAAGAAACCGGTGCTGCTGGCTGCCGATTTCGTGGGGAGTACGGCGGCTATCATTGATTACGTAGGTTCCGATGGCGGGAAGAAGTATATCATCGTAACCGAATCGGGTATCTTGTTCGAACTGCAGGAGAAGTATCCGGAAATCGATTTTATTCCGGCTCCTCCGACGGATTCCACCTGCGGATGCAACGACTGCGAATATATGAAACTCGTGACGCTCCCGAAGATATACGATGCGCTTGTGAACGAATCTCCCGAAGTCGTGATTGACGAGGAGGTGAGGCGCCGGGCCGAGGGCTCTATCCGCAACATGCTCGGCATGTCGAAATAGGGCCGTCTTTTTCGTGCCGCACTGCCGGAGCGGAGGGACGTGCTTTTCTTCCGGGAGAAAAAGACGTTTGTGCCATGACACTGGAAACGGTAAGAAACAGGATAAGGTTTTACAGGGATTTTCCGAAGGAGGGCATCCTGTTCATTGATTTGCTGCCGCTGCTGGGCGATTCGGATATATTCGCCTGGGTAGTCCGGGAGATAGCCGTGCGTATCTCCTCTCCGAATGTGGCGGTTCCCGAGGCCCGTGGTTTTCTCTTCGCCTCGCCGCTGCTTACCGTACCCGGCGGGGTAAAAAGTCTTCTGATATTTCGCAAAAGCGGGAAATTGCCGGCCCGGCCGATGATTTGGTGAAGATACCGATAGAGAAGGAGTATGGCGACGACAGTCTCTATTTCCGTAAATCCGATTTGAAAGCGGCACGGACGGAGGACGGTTCGGTGGAGGTGACCGTTTTTGACGATGTATTGGCTACCGGCGGGACGGCCGAGGGGATGGCTTTGGAGCTGAACAGGCTGACTGTCGAAACGGCTGCCGGCCTGTTGCCGGTACGGGTACGGGAATTTGTCTTTCTTGCAGAGATAGCGGATATCGGAGCCCGTTCCCGGCTTGAACGGATTGCTCCTGTCGAATCGTTGCTGCGTTTCTGATTGGGCGGTGCGTCCTCCCTTCCGGAACTTCCGGAGATGGGGAATGTACGGATGTTCCGGTCTTTTAGCCGGTATGTCCGGGCGGGAACCGTGCAGAAAGCCCGGGTGCTGGAGCAGGCGTAATGTTACCGGCAGCTTGAATGGAAAGAAATACCCGAAAAACTCAGTTTTTCGGGTATTTCGTATTGCCGTCGTCCGGTTTTCGTTATTCCTGCATCTTTGCCGGATGGAAGAACTCTGTTACGGCCTGTTCGAATCTCGCTACGGTCTTTTCAATGGTATCGTAGGATTTGCCTCCCGAGGCGTTCTTGTGTCCCCCTCCGTTGAAATATTTGGAAAGCGAACAGGCTGACGTCCACATCTCCCCGCGAACGGAAGGAAATACGGATGAACTTGTGGGTTTCTATGAACATCGCGGACATCTGTACGGATGCAATCGAGAGTGGATAATTGACGAATCCCTCGCTGTCGCCTACTTGAAAGTCGAAACGCCTCATTTCATTCTCTTTCAATGCTATGTACGCTGCCCGTCCGTTCTCTATCATGCGCATCTTGTCGAGTAGCACATAGCCGAGCAGCCGCACTCTTCCTTCGCTGTAGGAGTTATAGACCTTCGAATTGATGTCGGGGATGTTTATTCCTTTCTCGATGAGTCCCGCAACGGCCCGGAACAGTCCCGGGGTGAGGAAACTGAAGGAGAAATTGCCGGTGTCGGTCATTATCCCGACGTAGAGCGACTCGGCCGCCTCCCGGTCGAATACGTCGAGTCCCGTCAGCCTTTCCGTTATCTGGTAGACCAAGTAGGAGGTGGAACAAGAGGTGGGGTCGGAGAATACCAATGTATATTCGTCCGCCGGCGGGTCGAGGTGATGGTCTATCAGTATCCTGACTGCTTTCCGGTTATCAATGATGTGACGGCTGAGATTTTCGAGCCGGTCTATCCGGTTGAAGTCGAGAAAGAAGATGATGTCGGCATTGTCCACCGCACCGATGGCCCGTTCGTTCTCCTCTTTGGCGATGATGACGTCCCGGATACCCGGCATCCAGGAGAGGAATCCGGGATATTTGTTTGGAACGAGGCACTGTACGTCATGGCCGAGCGAACGGAGCACTTTGGCCCACGCGAGCGAAGAACCGATGGCGTCTCCGTCCGGATTGGTATGCGCCAGAATGGCGATGTGTTTCGGAGTGTCGGTTATGTATCCTTTCAGTATTTCGATTTTTTGTTCCAAATCTTTCATACACAAACAATTCTCTGCCTTCCTCTCACGTTTTTTCCTTGTCGCCGATAGACGAAGTTACGAATTTTACCCGAAATAAAAAATTCAGCGGTTTCCTCCCTGTCCGCCATCCTGTACGGCCGGAAAGCGGAACGATGCCTGCGGGGTTCTCCGAATGTGTGTCTGATACGAATGTATCGACGGATATTTCGTATTTTGTCCGATGGGTCCCGCCGGATGGAGGCGGCCTGTCAAAAATATGGAAGTCATGCTCTATCCGTTAAAGTTCAAACTATCCTGAAGTCCCAGATATGGGGGGGCGACAGGCTTGTGAAGGCAGGAAAGAGACTGCCCGCAAAATTGTCCGCTGCTGCCGGAAGTATCGGCGAAAGTTGGGAGATATCCGGTGTGGAAGGAGATGTTTCGGTAGTGTCCAACGGTTTTCTCAAGTCGAACAATCTGGAGGAGATAACCGAAGTCTATATGGGCGACCTGGTCGGAGAGAAGGTGTACGATACCTACGGACTGGAGTTTCCGGTATTGGTGAAGTTCATCGACGCGCACGATGTGCTGTCGGTGCAGGTGCATCCGGATGACGGACTCGCACGGGAGAGACACGGTAGTCGCGGCAAGACCGAGATGTGGTATGTGGCGGACTGCGAACCGGGAGCTTACCTGTATGTGGGTTTCAATCGTCCGGTAACGCGCGACGAGTATTTGCGGGCGGTTTCTGAGGGTACTCTGACCGACCTGCTGATGCGTTACGAGGTTCGGAAGGGAGATGCGTATTATATTCCGGCAGGTACGGTCCATGCAATAGGACCCGGACTGCTCATCGCCGAAATACAGGAGACTTCGGATATTACCTACCGTATATCGGATTGGGGCAGGCTCGGCAGGGACGGGAAGCCGCGGCAGCTCCATACGGCGGAGGCTACCGATGCGATAGATTTCAATTACGGAAAGGAGTATTTCAGGCCGGCCGTCGCAGCGCCCGGTAGTGTGAAAGAGATAGTTTCCACTCCTTTTTTCACGACCAACGTGATAGAGGTGGACGGAGAGGTGAGGCGCGACTACGCCTCGCTGGACAGTTTCGTGGCGTATATATGTACCGACGGGGCGCTTCGGGCGGATACCGATGGAGGCAGCGAAAAGCTTGCGGCTCTCGAGAGCCTTTTGCTTCCGGCCGAAATAGACGAAGCGGTTCTGTCCGGAAAGGGGACGCTTCTCGAAGTGTATATGGTATGATATGAACGCAGTCGGCGGTACGTGCGTACCGCCGGTGGAATATTGTCGTTGGTATCGTTATGACTACGGAAGAGAGATACAGGGGCATCATCGGATGGTTTTCCGAAAATATGCCCGTCGCGGAGACCGAGCTGCATTACGGTTCCGCATATGAACTTCTGGTTGCTACCATCCTGTCGGCACAGTGTACCGACAAGCGGGTGAACATGACTACTCCGGCCCTGTTCGAACGTTTTCCTACTCCGCAGGCGATGGCCGAAGCCTCTGCGGAGGAGATATTTCCGTATATCAAGAGCATATCCTACCCGAACAACAAGGCGAAGAACCTTGCGGCGATGGCTCGGAAACTCGTGGACGATTTCGGAGGAGTGGTTCCGGACAGTGTGGAGGAGCTCCAGAAACTTCCCGGCGTGGGACGGAAGACAGCCAACGTGGTCGGTTCGGTGGTGTTTCACCGGGAGGTGATGGCAGTGGATACGCATGTTTTCCGCGTATCGCGCAGACTCGGACTGACCCGGAATGCCAAGACGCCTTTGCAGGCCGAACAGCAGCTTACGGCGCATATCCCTTCGTCGCTGTTGCCGAAGGCACACCATTGGCTGATACTCCACGGCCGTTATGTCTGTACGGCCCGCCGTCCGCAGTGCGATACCTGTGGCGTGCGCAAATGGTGCCGGAATCCGGTCGTTCCGGCGGAGAAGGCGGTTCCTGTTCCGACGGAGAAGGGGTGAACCCTCCCCTTGTCTATTATGGAGTTTGGGCTATCTTTGTGGGAACGTATCGACAAACCATACAATTTAAACGGAACAAACCGATGAATTTCGCAGAAGAACTGAAATGGCGCGGCATGGTGCACGACATGATTCCGGGCACCGAAGAGTATCTCAAACAGGGAATGGCCACGGCCTATCTCGGCTTCGACCCTACGGCCGATTCACTGCATATAGGCCATCTGGTGGGCGTGATGATACTGCGGCATTTCCAGCGCTGCGGCCACCGGCCCATCGTCCTCATAGGGGGAGCAACGGGCATGATAGGTGACCCTTCGGGCAAATCGCTCGAACGCAATCTGCTCGACGAGGAGACGCTCCGTCACAACCAGGAGGCCATCAGACGGCAGCTCTCCAGGCTGATAGATTTCGATTCGTCCGCCCCGAATGCCGCCGTTCTGGTCAATAATTACGACTGGATGAAGGGGATGGGATTCCTCGAATTTATCCGTGATATAGGCAAGCACATTACCGTCAACTACATGATGGCGAAGGATTCCGTGAAAAAGCGCTTCAACGGCGAGGGCGACGGCATGTCCTTTACGGAGTTCACCTACCAGCTCGTGCAGGGTTACGACTTCATGCAGCTTTACCGTAATTACGACTGTCGGCTGCAGTTGGGCGGTTCCGACCAATGGGGCAATATCACCACCGGTGTGGAGCTCATCCGCCGCATCGAGGACGGACAGGTGTACGGCATGACCTGTCCTCTTATCAAAAAGGCGGACGGTACGAAGTTCGGAAAGACCGAGAGCGGCAACGTATGGCTCGATGCCCGCTATACCTCTCCTTACAAGTTCTATCAGTTCTGGCTGAACGTGAGCGACGAAGATGCCAAAAGTTATATCAGGATATTTACGTTTCTTGACCGGGAGACCATCGAAGCCCTTGTTGCTGAACACGAGGCGGCACCGCATGAACGCAGGCTGCAGAAAACGCTCGCACGGGAGCTGACTTGCATGATTCACTCCCGAGAGGAGTACGACAAGGCCGTGGAGGCTTCCGCCATCCTGTTCGGGGGAGCTACCGCGGAGGCTTTGCACCGTCTCGATGAGCAAACGCTTCTGCAGGTTTTCGACGGCGTTCCGCAGTACAGGGTGAGCCGGTCGGCATTGGAGACGGGTATTTCGTTTCCGGAACTTTGCGTGGAGCGATGCTCCGTTTTTCCATCCAAAAGCGAACTTCGCAAGCTGATACAGGGGGGGCGGAGTATCCATGAACAAGGAGAAGGTGGAGTCGCCGGAACGTATCGTCGATACCGGCGACCTCATAGCAGGTCGGTATCTCGTACTCCAGAAGGGGAAGAAAAACTATTTCCTGATAATCGCCGAATAGGTCGGCTGAATGTGATTTAAGAGAATCCGGGACGGAATGTGTTCTTTGTCCCGGATTTTTCGTACCTTTCAAATAAAGTATGCAGTAACGAACGGATACAGTTATGGGAAGAAGGTTCATTTTTACGGCGCTGCTGCTGTCGCTCTGCACAGCCGTTTCGGCGCAGGAACAGGTATCGGAGACCCGTTCCAATCTTGAGAGACACGTGCGTACGCTCGCTTCCGACCGGATGCTCGGCCGCCGGGCGGGTACCGACCAGGGGATGCTTGCGTCGTCCTATATCGTTTTTCAGTTTGAAGAGATGGGACTTCGTCCAGGTGCCGACGACGGCGAAGGGAAATCGTTCATGCAGCGTTTCGAGCGCTATTCGGGCAGGTATGCCAATGTGGTGGGATTCATTCCCGGCAGCGACCCCGAACTGCGCGATGAATATATCGTTCTGGGGGCGCATTACGACCATTTGGGATACCGTTTACGCGGCAGGGATACCGTGATATACCACGGTGCCGACGACAATGCTTCCGGTACGGCCGTATTGATAGAGGCGGCGCGTAAACTGATGGAGCGCGAGGGCGAGCTGAAACGCACGGTCATCATCGCTGCTTTCGATGCGGAAGAGATAGGGCTTTACGGTTCCGAAGCGATGGCCGCCAATATGGACATCGACAAGGTGAAGTTCATGGCCAGCATCGATATGGTGGGTTGGCTCCGGGAGGCGGGCTATCTCGAAATCGAACATGCCGGTTCGCTGGCCGGCTGGCAGGAGCTATTCGCATCCATTCCCTGCCCTGCCGGACTCCAGGTCAAACCGCTGAGCGACGGGGGGAGCCTGTTTACGGGTTCCGACCACGATTCGTTTACGGCTGAGAGCGTACCGGCGGTGTTGCTCACGACCGGTACGAAATCGCCCTACCATAAACCGGAAGATACGGCCGACAAGATAGATTACGAAGGATTGGAACTGATAACGGAGTATGTGGCGGCCATGGCGACGGAGCTGTCCGAATGCGACCGCATCGTACCGTCGGACAAATTGCTTAGGAAGCGGGAAGGTCCGCGGACGGTGGAGTTCGCCGTCAGCGGTTCGGTAGGTTCTTCGTATATGTATTACGGTAACGGGGCCGCCGTGAACGGTGCTCCGCGTTTTTCGTGGAATGCGGGAGCTTTCCTGCAGTTCAATATCAACGACGTCTTCGCCATCCGTCCGGAGGTGATTTATAACCACCGTACTTTCCGTTATCCGCAGCAGAACCCATCGGGAGAGCTGATAGTGACCGATTCGTTCCGCAAGATGGTTTCGCCGACGCTGACCGTACCCGTCAATCTGTTGCTGAAGACGGCCGTGGACAGCGACTATTATATGTACGTGGGTGTGGGCGGTTATTACTCCTATGTGTTCGATACCCGGCTGGATGGCGAACCGATACCCTACAACCGGCACGAGGGAGGTATCTCGATGACCGTGGGATGGAATATCCGTCATGTGGGGGCGGCCTCACGGGATATTATCCCCTTTCGCGGATGTCGTCCGAAATATTCGGTAAACGCGGTTTTTCGGCCTTTTTTACGATGTATTACAAGTTCTGACGGTCGGAAGGCGGAACGTGATTAACGGTAGTTGTAGATTTATGGGGCATGATGCTGTCGAAATAGATTTCGTGATGCCGTGGGTGGACGGCAGCGACCCGGCCTGGCGGGAGGAGTTTCTGAAATACCGGGCCCTTCAGGCTCCGCAGGGAGAGCCTGCATGTGATACGGGCACGGCAGCGGGTGCGGTCGATGCTTCCGAGGAGCGTTACCGCGACTGGGATACCCTGCGTTACTGGTTTCGCGGCGTGGAACGGTTCGCGCCCTGGGTGAACCGGATACATTTCATCACTTGGGGGCATCTGCCCGCGTGGCTCGATACCGCCCATCCGAAACTGCACGTCGTCCGTCATGCCGACTACATCCCCTCCCCTTATCTGCCTACCTTCAACTCCTGTCCCATCGAACTCAACATGCACCGCATCGAGGGATTGGCGGAGCACTTCGTCTATTTTAACGACGATACGTTTCTGTGTCGGCCTGTCGGTCCCGAACGCTTTTTTCTGAACGGACTGCCGAGGGACGCCGCCCGTCTGGCCGTCATTCCCGCCGAACGGGCCGGCCATAACGTCCTCGAATGCGTGGCGGTCATCAACCGCCGCTACGACAAGCGGGAGGCCGTGCGACGGAATGCGGGCAGGTGGTTCAACAGGTGTTATTCCGTGACCGACATGCTCAAGACGCTAACGCTCATGCCGTGGAGTTTCTTCCCCCGGATTCAGGGATTTCCATATGCCCCAACCTTTCCTGAAAGAGACCTTCGTGAGATTATGGAACGAGGAAGCCGGGGCACTCGATGCAACGTGCCGCAGCCGGTTCCGTACAGCCACCGACCTCTCGCAGTGGCTCGTGCGCTACGAACAGCTTGCTTCCGGCCGATTCCGGCCGGTCGGCATGGGAGATACGAAACTGGCGACGCTTTCGGAGGGAGGCATGCCGGAATTGCGGCGTGATATCCTTTCCGGGAGATATGCCATGATATGTATGAACGACAGCAACGACATCCGCGATACGGGAGGCGTCCGCCGGGCACTCACCGATATTTTCGATGCGCTGCTGCCGGAAAAATCCGCCTATGAACGTTGAATTCTCGGTCGTCGTACCGCTTTACAACAAGGAGCGCGAAGTGGGTGCGGCGCTCGACTCGGTGTTGGGACAGCGCCGGCTGCCCCGTGAAATAATCGTTGTGGACGACGGTTCGACCGACGGCGGTGCTGCGGTTGTAGGCGGTTATACATCGCCTTTGATACGTCTCGTGACCCAGAAGAATGCGGGGGTTTCGGCGGCCCGTAACCGGGGGGCGGTTCTGGCACGGAGCGAGTATATTGCCTTTCTCGATGCCGACGACCGCTGGCAGCCCGGTTATCTCGAAAAGATGGCATTCCTGATAGAACAGTATCCCGATTGCGGTGCCTATGCGGCTGCGTTCGACATCGTGAGCGGCGACCGGATATACTCCAACGTACATCCGGCACAGGAGGGAATCGTTCCCGACTTTTTCCGGGAGGCGATGCGTTCCTATATTTGCCAGCCCTCGGCAACGGTCGTTCCGCGTGGCGTTTTTCAGGAGCTCGGGGGGTTTCCGGAAGGGATGAAGATAGGGGAAGACCTCTATTTCTGGATACGGCTGGCAAGCCGTTACCGGATTTGTTTCACGCCGGAAAACCTCGTCCTTTACAGTCGGACGGCTTCGAACCGCTCGGCCGGAATCTATACACCCGAACGGACGGTCTATTCGTTTGAAGATTTGTACTGTCCGCAGGAGGAGAATTCTTTCCGAAACGAGTATATCGCCCGTTGTGCCATCGGAAAGGCCTTGACATTGAGTGCTAAGGGAGATACTGCGTTCGGACTGTGTACCGAGAGGTTTTTTCGCCTATACGCGGATGTATCGGCGCGGGTGGTGGAAACTCCGTCTTCTGAACCGGATACCGCCGCGTCTGCGCCCTGTCCTGTATGCGTTTTACAACCGCATGGCATGGGCGCTCGCCCGGAAGGGTTTCTGATGCCGCGAAAGGGTGGAAACACCGTTCATTCGGAGGTATCCTTCGCCGCGGCCGAGAACCGATTGGAGAACCGTTTTGAAGAAATACCGGAAAAAAACTTTCTCCAGAGAGCGGCGGAGGGCACATCCCGTTATAAACGGCGGAGAATCTCTTCTGCTCGGAGAGCATGTTTTCGAGGTATTCTGATTACGGAGTTACCGGAGTGGAATCGGCGTTATTGCTGTCTCTCCGCTGTCTGTTCGTTCCGGGAAGGGAGATGAGCGAATAGCGAAAGATGCGAAAGGCCCGCAATCGCGCGGGCCCTCCCCATATTCCGGTTGGGGATATCGACCACTGGACAGGTTCCTGCAGTATGATGCCGTCGGCGGCATCTTCGGCGG
>ENA-OQDU01000073-OQDU01000073.1-human-gut-metagenome-genome-assembly--contig:-NODE-73-length-10127-cov-0.965700_pt1 | contig 10127 bp, 13 predicted proteins | sample MGYA00242789_ERZ504623 | MGnify/ENA primary metagenome ERZ504623 (study PRJEB26092, sample SAMD00036335) | human gut metagenome | host: Homo sapiens | study: EMG produced TPA metagenomics assembly of... | reverse complement strand
CTCTCAAGCTGCTCAACGCGCGGGGCGAGTTCCTCAGCGATGCCGACGGGCGCGAGGTGCTGCGGCTCGCGGATGCGCCGGATTTCGCCTATCCGGATGTCGATGCGCTCGGCTGCGTGATAGAGCGCTCCTCGTTCGGCGACGAGCATATTGACCGGGTATTGGCTTTGCCGCTGGTGGATGCGGAGGCTGTCCGGAAACGGGGGCTTTCGGGTGACGGTCGATGCCGTGAACTCCGTGGGGGGTATTGTGATACCCCGGCTGCTGGAACGTATGGGCGTGGAGGTGGAGCGTCTCAACTGCGAACCTACGGGAGATTTCGCCCACAATCCCGAGCCCATTGCCGCAAACCTTTCGCAGGTTATGGAGGCGGTGCGCCGCAACGGTTCGGATATGGGTATCGTGGTGGACCCCGATGTGGACCGGTTGGCTTTCGTCTGCGAGGACGGCGAGCTGTTCGGCGAGGAGTACACGCTCGTGGCCGTGGCCGATTACGTACTGTCGGCGACGCCGGGCGATACGGTTTCTAACCTCAGCTCCACGCGGGCGCTGCGGGACGTAACCGAACGCCATGGCGGACACTATGCCGCCTCGGCGGTGGGTGAGGTGAACGTGGTCGCCAAGATGAAGGAGACCGGTGCCGTGATAGGAGGCGAAGGGAACGGCGGCGTCATCTATCCGGCGCTCCATTACGGGCGCGATGCCCTTGTGGGCGTGGCGCTCCTGCTGACTTCGCTGGCCCGCAGCGGCAAACGTATGACGGAGCTGCGCAGCGGTTATCCGCAGTATTACATGGCGAAAGACAAGATAACGCTCCGGCCCGGGATGGATGTGGCGAAGATACTCTCCGGCATGAAAGATGCGTACAGCGGGGAGAGAATCACCGATACGGACGGCGTGAAAATCGACTTCCCGGAGGGATGGGTGCATATGCGGAGTTCTAATACCGAACCCATCATCCGCATTTACAGCGAGAGCCGCGACCCGGAGGAGGCCCGGCGGCTCGCCGCCCGGTTCGCCGGAGAGATAGAGCGGCTTGCCGGGGGCCCGGTGAGGGGGCCGGCGGAGTGTGCGGTAAGAACGTTTCATCAATACTAATTAATAAATAACAATATGGTAAAACAGTATATCGAAGAGAACAGGGAACGGTTCCTGGAGGAGCTGTTCGAGCTGCTCCGGATACCCTCGGTCAGCGCCCAGAGCGTTCATAAGGGGGATATGGTGCGTGCGGCGGAGTGGCTGCGGGATGCGCTGCTCAAGTCGGGCGCCAACCGGGCCGAGGTGATGCCTACCGAGGGCAATCCGGTGGTCTTCGCGGAAAAAATCATCGACCGGTCGCTGCCGACGGTGCTCGTGTACGGCCACTATGACGTGATGCCCGAAGACCCGGTGGACGAGGTGGCGGACGGAGCCTTTCGAGCCTGTCGTGAAGGAAGGGCGCATCTGGTGCCGCGGTGCCGACGACGACAAGGGGCAGCTCTACATGCACGCCAAGGCGTTCGAGGCGCTCGTGGCTACGGGGCAGTTGCCGTGCAATGTGAAGTTCATGCTCGAAGGGGAAGAGGAGATAGGCTCCGGAAGCCTTTACAAATGGTGCGAGGAACACAGGGAGCTGGTGAAAGCCGACATCATCCTCGTTTCCGATACGAGTCTCATCGCATGGGATACCCCCTCCATCACCTGCGGCCTGCGCGGACTCTGCTACATGCAGGTGGAGGTGACTGGCCCCGACAAGGACTTGCACTCCGGACTTTACGGCGGTGCGGTGGCCAATCCGGCGAACGTGCTGGCCGACATGATTGCGAAACTCGTCGATGCCGACGGACACATCGCCATCCCCGGTTTTTACGATGACGTGCGCGAACTGTCTGACGCGGAGCGGCGTGCGCTCAACAGTGCCCCGTTCGACGTGGAGCGCTACAAGAAATCCATCGATATCCCGGCCGTACAGGGCGAGAAGGGCTATACGACTGCCGAGCGTACCGGAGTGCGTCCCTCGCTTGACGTGAACGGTATCTGGGGCGGTTATATCGACGAGGGAACGAAGACCATCATCCCTTCGAAGGCTTCGGCGAAAATATCCATGAGGCTCGTGCCGCATCAGGATTATCGGAAAATCGCGGTGCTTTTCGAGAACTATTTCCGCAGCATCGCTCCGGAGAGCGTGCGCGTGGAGGTAAAGGCGCTGCACGGCGGCCAGCCTATGTGTCGCCTACCGACCTGCCGGCCTACCATGCCGCCGAGAAGGCCATGGAGGAGACTTTCGGAAAGACACCCCTGCCGTTCTATTCGGGTGGCAGCATCCCGATAATCAGCGGTTTTGAATCCATACTCGGCACCAAGTCCATCCTGATGGGTTTCGGTCTCGACCGCGATGCGATTCATTCGCCCAACGAGAGTTACGGGCTGGACAACTTCTACCGCGGCATCGAGACCATTGCGCTCTTCTATCGGTATTTCGCCGAGATGAGCCGGGCGAAGTAATATTTTGACATTTGTGTATGAGCTGGGCGGCCATGATTCATGGCCGCCCAGCCCGTGTTGTCCGGCGGTCGGAACGCTTCTTCCGTTACGAATGCGGGGTGCGCGGACGGACGGTGTCGCAGAATGAAAGTGGGGGAGCCGCAGCATTGCGCTGCGGCTCCCCCTGCAAGAACCTGTCGCTATGTTTGCGGCCCGCCGTCCCGTTATTCGGGTATCTGCACGCCGTTTACATAGAGTCCTATCGAGCCCTCGTAGGTGCCCGTTATCCGGTTGTTCATGTCGTCGGTCAGGTCGAAATCGAAACGGTAGAGGGTATTGCCGTCGGCCTGTTTGGTAATCGTGACCGTACCCGTGATGATGGGGGCCATGTCGCCGTCCGTCGCGCCGTCTGTCAGGGTCAGGTACCAGAAGCCTTGGTAAGGCGCCCAGAAACTGGAGGTCTTCCGACCTTGAAGAATGGTGAACGGGTCGCTTGTAGCGAGGTCGTCGGGGTCCTCGGGAGCAGGTTTGGCCGGTCCGACGATGTAGTCACCGTCGGGAATGACGTAGTTCATCTCGTCGTTCAGTTCTTTGCGGTCGGTAATGATGTTGAACGACAGTTTATGACCGGTACCGTCGAATTTGCCGGTATTGGGATTGAAATTGACTCCGTCCGAAAGGATGTTGATTTCCCAGGAAGACCAGGGATAGAGGAACAGGTCGTCCGGGTATCTCGGGTTCAGGTTCGAGCGGGCCCAGGAGAAACCCAGCGTATTGAGGTCGATATCGTTGTTGAAGGTCGAGAAATGGTCCGGAGCGGCGGTTTGGGAAGCCGCGATGCGCACCTCATCCACGCCTTCTGCATCGACCGAGATGATGATGTATCCGGAACGGGACGAGGCGGTCGTATTGCGCGTAGCGGGGCGGACGTTGAGCTGCGTGTCGTTTTTGTCGGGCGTGAGAGATATCCAGTCGGTGGCTTTTCCCTCTTCGTCCACGGCTTTGGCCGTCCACGTGCAGTTTACGGCGGTAACGGTGAGGTAGGCCTGGTTGAGGTCGTCGTATTCCCATGCGAGCGGGTCGGTCGGGGTGACGGTCAGCGACGGCGGGACGATTTTGCCCTCCTGCACCACGATGACCGCTTTGGCTTCGGCGGACGGTTCGGAGGGTGTCACGATAATCCTTCCGGTACGCCTGCTCTCTTCGGGGTTGTCCTGTACCGATACGGTGAACGTTCCGTTCCCCTCCTCGACGGTAATCCAGGCTGCGGCGTCGTCCTCCGCGGTGCGCTCCACGCGAGTGTCTCGACGGACGGTGTGACCTTCACCTCCTGCGGGGCAGCACCTTCGCCCTCGAAGGTCAGGGAAGTGGGTTCGACGGTCAGATAAAGGTCGGGGGCATCCGCATTGCCTGCCTGACGGAGCGTGATGCTGATGGCCGGGACTTTGTCGTTGTTCTCGGCGAATATCCTTATCTGGCCGGTACGGCCGTCCTTGCTCATATTGTCCGCAGCCATGACCGACAGGCCGCCGTCACGTTTCTCGGCGGTTATCCATGCCCCGGTGCTTTCGGGTACGGAGTAGTCCCAGGCCAACGTTTTTGGCCGTTACCGCAATGGTTTGTGCTGCGCCTCCGGTGGCGGCGAACTCGATTTCGGTCGGGGTCGCGGAGAGCGATGCCGTGTTGTCTGTTTCGGGTTTGCAGGCGGCGGCGAGCAGCATCACCGGCGCCAGCCAAAGATACTTTTTCATACTGATTCGGGTTTTAAGGTGAATATGTTATTTCTCCAGGGCCGGTGCGAGATACCATCCTACTACGCGCGGTTGAAGAGCGCTGTCTTCCATCGTATGTGCCATCAGGTATTGTCCGTCAGGCGATACGTGGCGGATGTAGCCCATCGGGGCGATGATGCCGTAAGTGGAGAGTATCCACTCCTGAACGCTGCCGAGGTTGGTCTGGGTGTTTACGTCGTACATGAAACCGTTGTTGGGCAGGTAGGAGCTGTTGGCGATGCAGACGATGCCGTCGTTGGTGATGTGCGAAACCACCCTTTCGCCGTAATCCTTGATGATGACGGTCTTGCCTGTTTCCGTATTGAAGACGGCCGGATAGGTTTCGATGTGATAATTGCCGTCTTCCATAATTTCATAGCGGTATGCCCCCGCTATCCATTTGCCGTTGGGGCTTATCTGCGTCAGGTCGGCCATGCAGCGCATGGCATCCACGCATATCTCCTCCTCGCCGTAGCGGTTTATTTCCGTATGTATGCGGCGCACATCGCTGCCTGCCCAGTCGACCTTGCCGTCTTTCCAGTAGAGCATGCCGAAATCCAGATTGTCCCATGAGGAACCGTAGATGACCGAACCGTCGGCGGAGCAGCCGCGGGCCATGCAGCCGTTTATGAAAGGAACTCCGCGCAGGCTGGTTTCCGGCATGGGCAGCAGTTCCGGAACGCCGTCCACCCATTTGACCGGATGGAAGAGGTTATTGTTGTCGTAATCGCCCGTCTGGTTATAGCCGACCCAGATGCGGCCGTCTTCCGAGATGCCCTGTACGTGGGGATTCAGTTTGAAGCCCTCGACCTGTTTCGGCATGATGACGTTGCCTGCAGGTCGATGCCGGGGCTCGAGCCGTCCTGGGCGTTGAAGCAGAAAAACAGCCCCTGGTCGGAGATGGCATAGGGTCTCAGAAGCATGTACAGAGCGGACGGGAAGGGGCCGGTCTTGGTCCATTTCGTCGGTTTGGAGGTCGATGATGACCGGGTAGTAACAGTAGCTCTTCATCGGGCTGGAGTTCCGATATGATGCCGCCGACGTACCGTCCGCTTTTGGACATGACCGTACCGCCGGAGAAGGTTTTCAGGACACGGAGCCGGGCGATGTTGCTGTCGGCAGCCAGCTGACTGACGCTAATCGATGCCTCGGCGCGGCCGGAGGCGATGAGGATTTCGGTACTCCGGTCGTAGTCGGTGTCGTTGTCGGCAACCGTGAGGACGAGGGCGTCCGCCTGCTGTTCCACGGTCAGCCACGAGGCGCCGGATTCCGCCGTCCAGGAGCCCGAAGCATTGACGCGGACCGTCTGCGGAAGGTTGTCGGCAGCCCGGAAAGTGCATGCCGCGTCGCTGAGCTTTACATACTCGTTCTTTGGGTCTTGTGTACAGCCGGCCAGCAGAATTACGGCTGCAGCGAAAAAGGATAGTTTTTTCATCGTAGAGATAGTTGGTGTTTGTTTAAGTGTTACTGCGGGCAAGCCTACCGGTCGGCCTGCCGTGCAGCGAAAAAAAAATGTATTTGTTGTATATATACTATTGTTTTTAAAATTGCGGTTGCAATTAAGTAAAATTAAATTGATAAAACAATAATATATGTATTTGAGAAAAAATGCACTTTCAACATAAAGGAAGGTCGGTAAAATAAGAAAATGTGTTTTTTGCAGATGTTACATGCCGGGTTGGCAGGCAGGGAAGAACGATGCGGGAAGGCGGTACGGACGGGGCCGGTTCACCGGAGCGCATTTTTGCCGGAAGCCCTTCCGACCGGAGCCGGCAACGGAAGAAGGGGCGGTGGGGTGGGAAAGGGGATGGGGTATACGGCATCCGGGGACGGACAAATGTGTCCGTCCCCGGATAGGTCATGGTTGTCGCTGCCGCGTTACCGGTATTGCCGGAGCAGGGCGAGGTAACCTGCCGCATCGAGCTCGGGAGCGGCCGATTGCCATACCACGACGCCTTCCGCGTTGACGATATAGACGCGGGGGATACCGGCACTGGCGAAGCGGTCGAAGACCGAACGGTCGCCGTCGAGATACCACGGCATCCGAAGGTCATGGTCTTTCCAGTACCGGGAGAGGATATCGGGACTCTGTTCGTACCGTCCTTCCGCGCCGCCGCGCGATATGGCTACGACGTCATAGCCGGGTTCGCCGGCTACCGTCTGCCATACGGCGTCGATTACGGGCAGCTCCGCCTGGCAGTCGGGACACCAGGTGGCGAAGAAAAGCAGCAGCGTCGTCCGGCCGGCGAATCCTTCGGGAGAGTCGAAAGTCCCCCCCCCCTTCTCCCGAAACGCTGAAGGCGGGAACGGTCATGCCTACCCGGACATACTCTCTTGCGGGGTGGTTTCCTCCGTCGTCCCTGACGCAGGAGACCGACAGCGATACGGCGGCAGCGGCCATGGCGATATGTTTGAGATGGTGATGGTACATATTTCGACAGGACGGAAATTCGGAATGGACCCGTCCGCGCCTTAAAGATAGGTATAATTACATTGGTTTTGTATAGCGGAATCATGTTTTGTTACATTCTTTATGCCGGTACGGAGGGGCGGTTTGGCGGAATCGATGAAAATGCCTATTTTTGAAAATTAATCGGGAAAACAACAGTTCAATAAAAATATACAGAGCATGAAGTTCGTCATATCAAGTTCCGCATTGCTGTCGTTCCTTTCGACGGCATCGAAGGTTATCAGCAGCAAGAATACGCTTCCCATACTCGATTATTTTCTGTTCGAGGTAAAGGACGGCAGCCTGAAAGTGACCGCGTCCGACCTCGAAACGACCATTACCTCCACGATAATCCCCGAGAGCGTCGAATCGGAGGGCGTGATAGCCGCACCGGTGAAACTCCTCATCGACTCGCTCAAGGAGTTCTCCGAACAGCCGCTGACCTTCGAGGCCGACGAGGAGAAGTGGGAGATAAAGATTAGCTGGAAGACCGGCTCCATTGCGTTGCCGGGTACCTCCGGCATGAGCTATCCGGCCGCCCGCCTCTCGCCGACGATGCGCAGGAGCTCACTTTCGATGTGGACGTGCTTCTGGGCGGTATCAACAGGACCATCTTCGCCACGGCCGACGACGAACTTCGGCCCGTGATGAACGGTATCTTCATCGACCTCACTCCGTCGCAATACATCTTCGTCGCCACCGATGCGCACAAACTGGTGAAATATACGGTCGATACCGAGGGCGGCCCGAAGGCTTCGTTCATCCTGCCCAAGAAACCGGCCAACCTGCTGCGTACCATTCTGCTCAAGGAGGACGACGCGGTAAAAGTGGCGTTCGATTCCAAAAACGTGAAGTTCACGCTGAAAAACAGTACCCTTATGTGCCGCCTCATCGAAGGCAATTACCCGAATTACAACGGCGTGATACCGGCCAACAATCCGAACAGGCTCATCGTGGACAGGGTGGAGTTGCTGAATGCCATCAAACGCGTGGCGGTCTGCTCCAACCAGGCGACCAACCTGATAAAGTTCGATATCGGGGATAACCGGATAAACCTCACGGCCCAGGACCTCGATTTCTCCTATTCAGCCAACGAGAGTCTGTCGTGCAGCTACGAGGGACGCCCGTGACGATAGGGTTCAAATCGACTTTTCTGGTGGAGATACTTTCTAACCTCGAGACTCCCAGCGTTGTTATCGAGCTGGCCGATTCGACCCGTTCGGGTGTTTTCAAGCCTATTTACGACGATGTGCAGGCGAGCGATACGCTGATGATACTCATGCCCATGCTCATTAACGCATAGGGTGCGCGGCGATGGAACTGAAACTGAAGAGACCGATAGTTTTCCTCGATTTGGAGACCACGGGGGGTAGACCCGGCCAAAGACCGAATCGTGGAGATTTCGCTGGTGAAAGTGCAGCCCGACGGTAGCAAGGAGGTGAAGACACGGCGCATCAATCCGGGGATGCCCATACCGCCGGAATCGACCGCAATACACGGCATTGCCGATGACGACGTGAAGGACGAACCCCGTTTCGAGCAGATAGCCAAGTCGCTCGCCGCCTACATGGAGGGGTGCGACCTGGCGGGATACAACTCCAACCGTTTCGATATTCCGGTGTTGGCGGAAGAGTTCCTGCGTGCCGGAGTGGATGTGGATTTGAAAAAGCGGAGATTCATCGACGTGCAGAACATCTTCCACAAGATGGAACAGCGTACGCTCGTCGCCGCCTACCGTTTTTACTGCGACCGGGAGCTGGAGGGAGCCCATTCGGCCGAAGCCGATACGCTGGCTACCTACGAGGTGCTGAAGGCACAGCTCGACCGGTATCCCGAACTGGAAAACGACGTGGAGTTCCTGGCCAAATTTACCGAGCAGAACCGCTGTGCGGACTATGCCGGCCGTATCCTTTATGATAAGGACGGGGTGGAGGTCTTCGGTTTCGGAAAGTACAGGGGGCGTCCGGTGGCGGAGGTCTTCCGGGAGGAGCCGGGGTACTATTCGTGGATGATGAACGGCGATTTTCCGATGTACACGAAAAAGGTGATTACGGAGATACGTCTGCGCGATGCGGCGCTGAACAAGAAATAGCGCATGGTCGAACGGGTTCCGGCGGTACCGGAGCCCGTCGTGCGGCGGAGGAGACGAAGATTCCGCCGGAATAGCGTGATGAATGTCAAAGGAGAGCGATGATGAAGAGTTGGCTGATAGTTTTGGCGGCGTCTGTCCTCCTGTTCGGAGAGGCCGCCGCCCAGGTCCCCGGTACGCGGTCGTCCGAAGTGGTGAGCATGGCAGGTACGGACTACTATCTGCATCGGGTTGCCCCGGGCGAAACGGTCTATTCCCTGTCGAGGCTGTACGGTGTCGCCGAGGAGCGTTTTTACGAAGACAATCCGGCGGTGAAGGAGGCCGGACTGAAAGCGGGCGAAACGGTCCGGGTGCTCTGTACCGATGTGCCGGAGATAGAGCTGTCCCGCCGCAAGATGCAGCGGACGTTCGTAACCCATACTGTGCAGCCGGGCGAGACCACCTACTCTATCGCCAAGCGTTACTCGCTGGCAATCAATACACTCATACGGGACAATCCTGGGCTCGACCCGTCGCATCTGAAGGCAGGGCAGGAACTGCTCATCCGCAAGTCCGAGATGGACAAGACCTCGCCGCAGCAAATCCTGTCGCAGATGGACGATTTTGCCTCGACGCTGACGGAAGTGTCCGATGAATATGTTTACCACCTCGTCGAGATGGGCGAGACGCTCTATGCCATCAGCCGCGAATACGGTGTGACCGTAGCCGACATAGAGGCCGGCAATGATGTCCGCGGCGGGCTGAAGGCGGGGGTGCTGCTGCGGATACCCGTCCCGGGGACGGGAGCTTGCGGCGAAGGATACCGCCGCAGGGGAGGCGGCCGGTGCGGTCAGAGGGGAGGAGCATCCTCTTCTGCCCGGAACGGAGGTGCCGTTTCGGGAAAGCCGCCCTTATGCGGGGGAGATGGAACTTGCACTGCTGCTGCCGCTGTCGGACGACAATACGGTGCGGGCGAGTTTCATGGAGTTTTACGAAGGGGCACTGATTGCGGCCGATGAACTGAGAAATGCCGGCCATTCGGTGGTGCTGAATCTTTTCAATACGGAACGTTCGCCTGAAACGGTGCGGACGATAACCGCCGCGGAGGCTTTCCGGCACTCCGATGTCATCATCGGGCCGGTGTATGAGGACGAATTGGCCCCGGTGGCCGAATATTCGAGGCTGACCGGCGTACCGGTGGTCTCGCCGCTCGCCGACCTCGGGGAGGGATATGGCGCTACGGTGTTCAGCATGTCACCGGAGCCTTCCCGCCGTTATGAGAAGATGGGCCCTCTTTTCGAAGGTGACAAGAACATCGTCTTCATCACGTCGGACGTGAACGATGCCGCTTTCGAACGGGAGATGAAAGCTGTTG
>ENA-OQDU01000072-OQDU01000072.1-human-gut-metagenome-genome-assembly--contig:-NODE-72-length-10191-cov-0.771065_pt1 | contig 10191 bp, 7 predicted proteins | sample MGYA00242789_ERZ504623 | MGnify/ENA primary metagenome ERZ504623 (study PRJEB26092, sample SAMD00036335) | human gut metagenome | host: Homo sapiens | study: EMG produced TPA metagenomics assembly of the... | reverse complement strand
ATTACTATTCCTACCATTTGGTACAGCACAGGCACTTATAAACTTCCTGTCTGTTTGCAGTATCGGATATGTATGCTATTCTCTTTTTTATCAGAAATTCATAGCAAGAAAATGGTGTACCCTTTGCCTTTCTGTACAAGTGGTATTCGTTTTTCTGTTTATGCTAAGTATATGTACTTTAAAGATGAATTATATATACGAATTGCTACATTTGAAATCAATAATAGAAATAACGACGATCTTCGTTACTGTTACATCTATCTATATAGTCATCAAGCCGATAATTGCCACTCAAAAAGAACACACCACCTTGAAAAGAAAATACAACGAATTAATATATGACGAAAACATTTCCCAATATCTTTTTCAACAAGAACTTTGTCTTACAGATGTTGACAAAGTGAATAAAATATCAATAGGAAATCCAGATGCCGAAATATGCCTTACTCTTATTTTCAGTCCTATTTGTGTTTCATGCATAAAAGAGCTACAAAAACTAATGCCCATCCTTCAAAGAAAAGCCAATACCAAATTGGATTTAATATTTTTGTTAGACCAAAAGAAACATCCAGAATCGATAGTAATAGCTTCCCATATTCTCTCTGGCTATCAAAAGAATCCCCAATTATTTGCCATGATACTAAAAAAATATGTTGATAACTATCCTATCAGTAAAAATAAAAATCCTACATAACATTAAGTTCTTGGATGAAATCCCTAAATACGAGCCTTTCATCAATGCACAAGAAAAAATGGTGTATAACACATAAGTTTTACACTACCCCCATTCTATTTATTAATGGGAGGAAATTTCCAAGCTATTATAACATCAAAGATATTGACTTTTTATATAGTTAATCAAATGAAATCCTTTCCTCACTACTCCCAGCACGACGTGATGGACTGCGGCCCCACCTGCCTGCGCATGGTGTCCGCCTTCTATGGCAAGCGCTATTCTTTGGAAGGTCTGAGGGAAAAGTCATTCATCACTCGCGAAGGTGTCTCTATGCTGGGTATCAGCGAAGCGGCTGAGAAGATTGGATTTCGGAGCATCTGTGTGCAAGTGAGCTACGAAATGCTGCAAGAAGCCCCTTTACCTTGTATCGTCCACTGGAACCAGCAACATTTCGTCGTGGTCTACCGGATGAACGACAAGCATGTATGGGTGGCCGACCCCGGAGCAGGCAAGCTGAAATACACCCGGGAAGAATTCTGCCGTTGCTGGCTCAGCGCCAAAACGGACGGAGAAGATACGGGAGTGGCACTGTTGCTGGAACCTACACCGGAATTCTATGCACAAGAAGATGAGGGGGAAAAGACAAACTATAAAGGCTTCGGCTTCCTCTATTCTTACTTGCGCCCCTACAAGCAACTGGTGGGACAACTGCTGCTGGGGTTGCTGCTGGGCAGCATGATACAGCTGATGCTCCCCTTCCTCACGCAGAGCATCGTGGACTTCGGCATCAACAACCAAAATCTCGGATTTATCTACCTGGTGCTCATTGCCCAACTGATGCTGTCCTTCAGCAGCAGCGCCGTGGAGTTCATACGCGGATGGATATTGCTGCATCTGGGCACACGCATCAACATCGCCCTGATTTCGGACTTCCTCATCAAGATGATGAAGCTCCCTATGGGCTACTTCGACACCAAGATGACGGGCGACATCCTGCAACGCATCAACGACCACACGCGCATACAGAACTTCCTGACCGGAAGCAGCCTCAGCGTGGCGTTCTCCACCTTCAACATCCTGATATTCGGCATCGTGCTGCTGGTGTACAGCGGCATGATTTTCCTTATCTTCATGGGAGGGAGCGCACTCTACATCTCCTACGTCTGGCTCTTCATGAAGAAACGGGCGGAACTGGACCACAAGCGGTTTGCCCAGCAGAGCGCCAACCAGAGCACGGTGGTGCAGCTGGTGAACGGCATGCAGGAGATAAAGCTGAGTGCCTGCGAGCAGCAGAAGCGGTGGGAATGGGAACGCATACAGGCACGGCTGTTCAAAGTGAACATCCGGAGCCTTGCGCTGAGGCAGTACCAGGACTCGGGAGCGGTACTGATAAACCAGACCAAGAACATAGTAATCACGGGACTGGTGGCCTCGCTGGTGGTACAAGGGGAAATGACACTGGGCATGATGCTCTCCGTGCAGTACATCATCGGACAACTGAACAGTCCGATAAACGAACTCATCACCTTTGCCCGCGACATGCAGGACGCGCGCCTCAGCACAAACCGCCTGGGCGAGGTGCGGGACAGCCCCGATGAAGAAGACCCCACAAAAGACCTGATAAGGGAGATACCCACAGGGAAAGACCTGCGGATAGAAAACCTGAGTTTCAAATACGACCCGCTCGGCGAAACGCCCACCTTAGACAACATCAGTCTGGAAATCGCATCGGGCAGACAGACAGCCATCGTAGGAATGAGCGGAAGCGGAAAGACCACGCTGGTGAAGCTGCTATTAGGATTCTATCCGCCTGCAAGCGGACAGATACTGCTGGGCGACACCTCGCTGGAGAACTTCAGCATCCGCGAGTGGCGCAAACGGTGCGGCGTGGTGATGCAGGACGGGTTCATCTTCTCGGACAGCATTGCCGGCAACATCGCCCCCGGGGTGGAGCACATCGACAAGGAACGCCTGCGGCATGCGGCGGAAGTGGCAAACATACACGGATTCATCGAGGGACTGCCATTGGGATACAACACCCGGATAGGCCAGGAAGGGCACGGATTGAGCCAGGGACAGAAACAGCGCATACTCATCGCCCGCGCCGTGTACAAGAACCCGGAATTCATCTTCTTCGACGAAGCCACCAACGCACTGGATGCCAACAACGAGCGCATCATTATGGAGAACCTGCAGCGCTTCTTCGAAGGAAGGACATCGGTAGTGGTGGCCCACCGGCTGAGTACCGTGCGGAATGCAGACCGGATAGTGGTGATAGAGCAGGGACGGATAGCGGAAACGGGGACGCACGAGGAACTGATAGCGAGGGAAGGAAGGTATTATAAGCTGGTGAAGAATCAGCTGGAGCTTTGAGAATGGAAAGTTGAAAATGGAAAACGGGAGGAAGGACATAGAATTGCGGAGTGAGGAGGTGCAGGAGATACTGACCCGTCCGCCGCATGCACTGGTACGATGGGGCATCACGGTGTTCTTCGTGGTGCTGGCACTCTTCTTCATAGGCGGGTGTTTCTTTAAATATCCCGACGTGATAAGTGCTTCCATTACCATCACTACGGAGCATCCGCCGATATGGATGGTGGCACGGGGAAGCGGGAAAATAAAGGAGGTGTACCACAAGGACCGGGATTCCGTGTGGACGGGAAACATCATCGCCGTACTGGAGAATCCTGCCGTGACGGAAGACGTGCTGCGCCTGAAGGAGCAGCTGGCATCCTTCAATCCGGCAGACAGCAGCGTCTGCACCGCGCAGTTCCCGGAGAAGCTGTCCCTGGGAAGCATACAGAACGCCTACGCCTCTTTCCTGAAAAGCCTGACGGACTACCGCAACTTCCTCTCACTGAATCTGTACGAACAGAAGGTGGAGGCCACCCGCCGGGAGTTGCAGGAATACCGCAACTACATCGCCCACCTGAACAGACAAGCAGAACTGGACAAGGAACAAGTGCGGATAGCTTCTACCGTACACAACCGCGAGAAGCAACTTTTTGATGAAGGGCTGATTGCACAATCGGAATACGAGGAAGCCAAACAAACATTCTTGAACAAGCAGCAGAGCCGGGAACAGCTAATGACCTCACTGTCTTCCGCCAGAATACAGGAAGCGCAGTTGCAGCAAAGCATCATCGAAACACAAATGGAGCAAAGCCGGGAGTCCAACAACTTGAATGTGGCCCTGAAAACTGCCTACAACGAATTGCAAGTCAGCATCAATGATTGGGAACTGGCTTATCTCTTCGTCAGCCCGGCAAACGGCATACTCTCCTACAACCACATCTGGCAAAAAGAAACCAGAAACGTCAGTAGCGGAGACAAGGTGTTCTCCATCGTAGCCAAAGCCCCGGGAAGCATCATCGGAAAGATAAAACTTCCCGCCGGAGGTTCGGGTAAAGTAATGCCCGGACAGCGGGTAAACATCAGCGTGACCGGTTATCCATACATGGAGTTCGGTTTCCTGACGGGGAAGGTAATGTCCGTCTCGTTGTTGGCAGACGATGAAAGCGCCTATACCGTCACCATAAGCCTGCCGCAAGACTTATGCACTTCCTATGGTAAACAGCTGGAATTCAAAGGAGAACTGACCGGTATGGCAGAGTCATGACAGACGAACGAAGTGTGACTGAAAGATTGCTTAGTCCGTTGAGATATTTGTGGGAGAAATAATCTGTAAAGGTCTTTAGAAAAAGGCACGAACTACGCAAACCTACAGAAAAGAATTTATCCATCCGTAATAGTCTGCGTGATTCGTGCCCGAAGAAGGGTGTTTACTTCACGATTCCTTTGGAATTCTTGATGAAGTTGATGATATTGTGTATCTCGTCACTCATCGGTACTTGGTCTTCAATCTTCTGCAAGGCATCCTGCACGCTGAAGTTTCCCTGGTATACCAGACGGTAGGCATTTACGATATGGCGCAATACACGTTCGGTCACCTGGTGTTTGTGTTGAAGCACAGCAGCGTTGATACCGTGGTATTCTGCCGGATTACCGTTCATGATGATATAGGCGGCACATCCTTTGATATGCGGCAGCCAGCTTGAATCAGTACCCAACTTCCAATGTGGCAGTATTGGTGCAGAATGACGTTGCTGCTCAGAATGGTGCAGTCGTCTATCTGACATTCTCCGGCTACGGTAGTCTTGATACCCAGTACACAATGGTTGCCTATCTGCACGTCGTGGCAGAGGTGTACACCATCCATCAGGTAGTTTTCATTGCCGATGCGGGTAGCGCTTCCTGCATGGGTAGCACGGCTGACAACCACGTTCTCGCGGATGTCGTTATTATCACCGATAATCAGCATGCTGTTCTCTCCCGTATAATGGAAGTCTTGCGGTTCGGCACCCAGAACGGCATTGTGATGCACTTTGTTCCCTTTTCCCATGCGGGTACCGTGCAGAATTTTTGCCCCCGACATAATAATACAGTCATCACCGATTTCCACGTTCCCTTCGATAAAAGCAAAGGGCTGGATGGTTACATTCTTGCCGATTTTTGCGGCAGAATCTACATAAGCTAACGGACTTATCATAGTAATTAGCGATTAATGATTAATGATTAGTGATAAATGGTTAGTGATTAGGATTTACTATTTCATTAATCGCTAACCACTAATCACTTATCGCTCATTTTATTCTCTTCCTCCTCCAAGCGCTTGATACAGGCTGATAACCGCCTGCATGCTGCTGAAGGTGTCGGATACTTCTGCAAGCTGTGCGCTGAGATAAGACTGCTCGGCAGACAAGACTTCCAGATAAGTCGACGTGCCTAAGTTAAACAATTCTTTTGTATCTGAGGCAGCTTGGCGGGCAGAATTTACTTGAATAGTGCGTGAAACAGCTTTGTCCTTCTCCATTTGATACAGATGCAGGGCGTTGCTCACTTCATTTCCGGCATTCAGCAGGGCGGTTTGGAACTGAATCTTAGCCTGCTCCTCTTGTGCCTTGGCTTGTTTCAGACGGGCAATGTTGGCACCGCGATAGAACAAGGGTTGCGTCAGCGAACCGATGGCGGAAGCCAGCAGTTTGCCCGGGTTGACGATACCTGCACCGGAGTTATTGGTCCAGCCTCCCGAACCGCTCAATGTAATCTGCGGGTAGAAAGCGGCACGGGCGCTATTGGTATTATAGTAGCTGGCAGCCAGTGACATCTCGGCAGCTTTCACGTCCGGACGGTTGGATAGCAACTGCAAGGGGATACCTACTGAAAATTCCGTAGGCAGCTGTTGCTCTTCCAGCACACCGCGTGCGATGCTCTGTGCCGGTTGGTGCAACATCAGGCAGAGGGCGTTTTCGGTTTCGCGTATGCTCTGGCGTATGTCGGGCAGTGATGCCATGACTTGAGCGTAGGCAGTGCGGCTCTGCTCTACGGCAGCAGAAGTGGTTCCGTAGATGCCTGCATCTTTCATGGCTTGCACGGTCTCCAGGTTCTTTTTCAGAATCTCGACGGTGCCTTCGGTGATTTGCAGTTGGCGGTCCAGCATCAGCAGGGTGTAGTACATGTTGGCTACGCCGGCGATGACTTGCGTCTGAACGGCTTGTTCGTAGAATTGCGTCTGCTTCAAGCTAACCTTTGCTTGTCGCTTCGGGTTCAGCAGTTGACCGAAGAGGTCGACTTGCCAGCTTGCGGTGACGGGCAGGGAGTAGATTTGTGTAGCCTTTCCCTTGTCCCAGCTGCTGACGGTTCCTTGCGGAGACAAGGCAAGCATCGGAGCATAGGCAAGGCGGGCAGACATCAGTGCGGCTTGTGCTTGTTTCACGTTCAAGGCGGCACTGCGCAGGTCACCGTTGTTGGTGAGTGCTTGCTCGATAAGTGTCTGCAGCTGCGGGTCTGTGAACACTTCTCTCCAAGGCAGATTACCGAAGTTGGCCGTATCTGCGGCTAATGTATTGTTCACGGACGCCGTGTCGCGATACAGTCCGGCAGTTGTTATGTCTTCGGGTCTGTCGTATGATTTGTAGATGTGGCAACTGCTCAATAAAGCAGTTGCGCACATCAGAATTATTATTTTCTTCATGATAAACTATATTTTAGTGTTTAGCGGTTTAGTGTTTAATAATTAGTATTTTGCTTGTGGATGTCCACTATCCATTAATCGTTAAACGCTAATCACTATTTTGTATATTGTTCAATCTCCGGTTCTGCATCCGAGTTGTCCACATCTTCCCATTCCATCGGCTTGAATTTCTCCTGCAAGTACTGGAATGCCACGAACAGTGCGGGCACTATGAAGATTTGCAGAATCATACCGATTAACATACCGCCGATGGCAGACGTACCCAGCGTACGGTTACCGTTGGCACCCGCACCGGAAGCAAACATCAGCGGGAGCAGACCGACAATCATTGCCAACGACGTCATCAAGATAGGACGCAGACGGGCTGCGGCACCCAATACGGCTGCCCAGGTGATACTCATACCCATTCTGCGGCGTTCGAGGGCAAACTCTACAATCAAGATGGCATTCTTGGCCAACAGACCCATCAACATGATGAGGGCAATCTGCATATAGATGTCATTGGACATCGTGCCCAGAATCATTTTCAGTGCCGGGATGCTGCCCAATGCGCCTATACCGCCTACAAAGAGGAAGCTACCCAGCAGACCGAACGGCACGGACAGCAATACGGATAAAGGCAGGATGTAGCTTTCGTACTGGGCACTCAGCAACAGATAAAACGAATACGAAGCACAATATGAAGATGAGTCCCGTAGTGCTGCCACTCGTTTCGGCCTCTTCACGCGCCATACCTCCCAACTCATAACCGAACCGGCAGGCAGGTTTTCCTGCGCCACTTCGGCAATGGCTTGCAGAGCCTGACCGGAAGTGTAGCCTGATGCGGGAGCCACCATCACCTTCATGGAGGTGTAGAGGTAAAACGGCTGATGACGTCAGGACCATATACTTTCTTGATGGAGATGAACTGCGTGATAGGTGCCATCTCGTTGCCGTTGCGCACCTTGATGCTTTGCAGTGTTTCCATATTCTTGGTAGCATCAGGTTCGGCTTGTACCATTACGCGGTACATCTTACCGAAGCTGTTGAAGTTGGAAGCATACAAACCACCGTAATATCCCTGCAAGGTAGTCAAGATGTCATTGGGCTGATGCCTGCTTTCTTACAAGCGGCAGCGTCAATGTCCAGCTGGTATTGCGGGAAGTGAGGGTTGAAGGATGTCTTGGCAGAGTTGATTTCAGGGCGTGCTTCCAGGGCTGCGTTATAGTTGTTCACTACGTCGAAGAAGTGGTTCAAATCACCACCCGTCTTGTCCTGCATGTTCAACTCGATGTCGCTTGAAGCCGAGTAACCCGGAATCATAGGCGGCGCGAAGAACAATACCTGCGCTTCCTTGATAATCTTTTGGGCGCGCATGTACAAAGTGGCGTACACAATCGTGGAGTTCTGCATCGTGGAACGTTCTTCCCAGTTCTTCAGCTTGATGATGAGTGAACCGTAGGAGGGGCCTTGACCGCCCAAGAAGCTATAACCTGAGATAACGGTACGTGACTGTACGGCAGGGTCTGCAGCAACCAAGCTGTCCACACGGTTCAAAATCTCTTGTGCGCGTTCTTGTGAAGTGCCCGGAGGCAGTGTCACAGCGCCCATGATGGTACCGGTGTCTTCGGTTGGCACCATACCGGTTGGGGTTATCTGCATGAATACGCCCAACAGTACAATAGAGCCGATAACCAGTCCTGCCGATATCCAGCGTTTCTGGATGAAGAACAGCACTTGTTTCTTATACTTGCCCAGGATACCGTTGTATGAGTCATTGAAGGATTGTTTGAACTTGTCGGTAGTCATACCTGCCAACGCCAGCACACTGATGATAATCATCAAGCTACACAGAATGGGGTGTTCGCTGAAGCTGAACAGACCGAAAATCATGCCCAGGATAGCTACCGTCACGAAGAGCAGTGTAATGCCGGGACGCATCAACCGGCCTATAGAGTCGGCATAACGTGCAATCATAATCTTGCGGGCTTCCTTGGCGGCAACGCCTACACGCTCTTTCAGACTTTCGTGTCCGCCGTTGTGAGGTTTCAGGAAGATGGCACACAGCGCAGGACTCAGGGTCAGGGCGTTCAGAGCCGAGAAACCGATGGCAATCGCCATGGTCAAACCGAACTGACGGTAGAAAGTACCTGCCGTACCTCCCATGAAGCTCACGGGAACGAATACGGACATCATCACCAACGTAATGGAGACGATGGCACCACCCAGTTCACTCATGGCGTCGATGGAAGCTGTACGGGCCGATTTGTAGCCCTGGTCCAGCTTGGCATGGACGCCCTCGACGACGACGATGGCATCATCGACCACAATCGCAATGGCAAGCACCATCGCCGAAAGAGTCAGCAGGTTCACACTGAAACCAATCAGTTTCAGCACAAAGAAAGTAGCCACCAGCGCCACCGGAATGGCAATAGCCGGAATCAGTGTTGAACGCATATCCTGCAAGAAGATATATACCACAATAAACACCAAGATAAATGCCTCTATCAACGTCTTGATTACTTCATGGATAGAAGCGAACAAGAAGTCATTGGCATTTTGGGCGATATTGATATTCAAACCTGTCGGCAGTGATTCCTGTGCCTTTGCAAGCACTTCCTCCAAATTAGAAATAGTTTCGGTAGCATTAGTACCTGCCATCTGATAAACGATACAAGATACAGCCTTGTGGCCATTTACCGTATTATTGAATGTATAAGCCAGACGCCCTAATTCTATATCGGCTACATCTCCCAAACGAAGTACATTACCATCCGGCAAGGCCTTGATAACAATATCTTCAAATTCATTTGTTTGCTGCAAACGTCCTTTATAACGGATCGTATATTGGAAAGTCTGATCACCACGTTCACCGAACTGTCCCGGAGCCGCCTCAATATTCTGTTCGGCCAATGCTGCCGAAACATCAGTAGGAACCAGTTTGTACTGTGCCATCACATCCGGTTTCAACCAGATACGCATAGAATAATCCTGTCCCAACACATTAGCGTCACCTACCCCCTTTACACGCTTGATTTCAGGAATCAAGTTAATATTAGCATAGTTTTCAATGAACTCGATATTATACGAGTCGGTTTCATCATACAATGAAAAGACCATCAACATGGAGTTCTGGCGTTTCTGAGTAGTCACACCCACCTTGGTTACTTCAGCAGGCAGCAATCCTTGTGCCATAGAAACACGGTTCTGCACATTAACAGCCGCCATATCCGGATCTGTTCCCTGATTAAAGTAAACGTTAATATCGGCAGCACCGTTATTGGATGCTGATGACTGGATATACATCATGTTCTCCACGCCGTTTATCTGGTCTTCCAACGGAGCAATGACCGAATTCAATACAGCTGTGGAGTTCGCACCGGTATAGGTGGCACGTACCTGCACCGTAGGAGGTGCAATATCCGGATATTGCGTAACCGGCAATGTAGCAAGTCCGATGATACCCAGAATAACATCAAGACGGAGATTACCGTTGATAGCA
>ENA-OQDU01000071-OQDU01000071.1-human-gut-metagenome-genome-assembly--contig:-NODE-71-length-10231-cov-0.896971_pt1 | contig 10231 bp, 14 predicted proteins | sample MGYA00242789_ERZ504623 | MGnify/ENA primary metagenome ERZ504623 (study PRJEB26092, sample SAMD00036335) | human gut metagenome | host: Homo sapiens | study: EMG produced TPA metagenomics assembly of... | reverse complement strand
GGAACAATTCGATTTTTTGAAGAGAAGCGACCGTTGGGAAAGGGCCCAACTGGACTATTATCAGTTGGAGAAAATGAAAAGTTTTCTGGAGTTTGCTTATCTCTATTCTCCTTTTTATCGGACGATGTTCAAAGAGATTGGATTCGTTCCATCGCAAATGACGAGTCTGAAAGAGATGAAAGCGCTTCCGATAACGGATAAGTCCGTTCTGATTCAGCATAACCGGGAAATACAATCGATTTATCCTTTCGATAAGTTGCGGCGTTCCGAGACGTCGGGTTCTTCCGGTCAGCCGTTATTGTTTTATCGCGATGAAGAGTGGGATTCGGGGCATCGCGCTGCGGTTATGCGAGGGATGAGTTGGTATGGTGTCATGCCGTGGGAGAGGAACGGTTATCTGTGGGGTTATAATGTCGATAAGAGAAAGAGATTCAACACGAGAATCCTCGATGAATTGTGCAATAGGTTCCGTATGTTTTCGTATGCTCCTGTCGATATTGAACGGTTTTGTCACAGACTGAAGAAGGCATCGTATCTGAGTGGGTATTCGTCCATGATTTATGAGGTGGCTAAATATATTAACGAGCATGGAGTCACGATGCTGATTATCATCTAAAGATGATAAAGGCTACATCGGAAAAGATATATCCGAATTATCGGCAGGAGGTTTGGCAGGCTTTTGGTTTGGATTGCACGAGTGAGTACGGAGCTGCAGAAGCGGGTATTATTGCGTTTGAATGTCCTGAAGGCAAGAACATGCATATTTGCATGGAGAACGTGTATGTCGAGGATGAAGAAGGAGAAATCATCGTAACCAATATGTTGTCTCGTTCTTTCCCTATTATTAGGTATAGATTGGGGGGATTATGTTACTTTTGCGGATGCGGGATATGAGTGCCCTTGCGGAAGGCAGCATCCGGTTATTGTGGATGTCTGTGGACGGGTCGGGAAAAATGTCATCGGAAAGACGGGGAAATATCCGAGTCTGACATTCTATTATGTGTTTAAAAATGTAGCGTTGAATGATGGGTGTGTATTGAACTATCAAGCGCGGCAGGAGGAGGTTGGGAAAGTGATTATCAATATCGAACAACCTTTGACTTATGCCGAGAAGATGACTCCCCTTGTTCGTAGAGAACTGGAAAAGTACTTTAAAGATGACATCGAGTTTACGATTCGTTGGGGTGTAAAGTTGCACACGCATAAGGAGAAACTGAAAGATTTTATTACGACAATCGATTGAGATATGTCTGATTTAGTTTCAATCATTACGCCTGCTTATAATGCCGCAAATTATATTGCGGATATGATAGAGTCGGTCTTGGCTCAGACTTATACGGAGTGGGAACTGTTGATAACGGACGATTGTTCTACTGATAACACGGTGGATATTGTGAGGAGTTATGCGGCACAAGATACTCGGATTAAGTTGTTTAGATTAGAGGCGAATTCCGGTGCAGGGGTAGCGCGGAACAATTCCATTCGGGAGGCGCGTGGACGTTATATTGCATTTGCGACAGCGATGAACCTATGGAAACCCTGTAAGTTGGAACGGCAGATAGCTTTCATGTCGGAAAAGGGATATAAGTTCGTTTATACCAAGTCCGATGTGATAGATACGGCAGGGAATGTCATTGCGATTAACGAACGTGTTCCCCGTGTTTCCTATCGCAGTACGATGATAGTGAATTATATTGGAACGACGACTGTAATGTATGATACGGAAGGTATTGGAAAATTTTATATGCAGAATGTCCGAAAACGTCAAGACTGGCTTTTGTGGATAGATATTTTTGAGGGTTACTCGTTATGCGTATTGCCTTCCTGAACGGTTGAGCTCATGGCGTTCCGGGAATGAGGGCTCGCTTTCTTCCGATAAGTCTTCGTTGTTTAGATATCATTTGATGATATATCGGGACTATCTGGGGTTTCCTGCACCGGTGGCTTTTCTGATGTGTTACGGAGTCTCGCTGCCGTGTTTTATGGTCAAGAAAATTAGGCACAGGTTGATTAATTATTTGTATAGTCATGGGGTGCGGTATCAATAAATTGGTAGAAATACTTTGTTATGGGAGCGGAGTTTGTCAGGGTCGATAATTACGTTAAACCGTCTAAATGGCATTGGTTCAAGGCGGCATTTGTGGAGTGTCGTAACTTTACGCTTTTTTTATAGATTTATTCCGGTTGTTGGAGTACTATACGGTCAACTGCATTGTCGGTCGTCAGCAGGCTGTTATCGGCAAAGATTGTAAGATTCATCCTACGGTCATGTTACGGCAGCCGGAAAGGATAAGAATAGGTAATCATTGTTCCATTAACCATAACAATGTTTTTCAGGCGGGGAAAAGGACTGGAACAATAACGCTTGGTAATAATGTTCTGACTGCTGCGAATGTGATGTTTGTGGCTTATACTCATTCATTTGACACCCCGGATGTGCCAATCATGGACCAGGATTGTTATGACGCTCCGATAGTGGTGGAAGATGACGTATGGATTGGATTCGGCGCTATTATATTGGCCGGAGTGACTATCGGAAAGGGCGCAGTGGTCGCAGCCGGGGCGGTTGTCAAGAGCGATGTTCCTGCTTATGCTATTGTCGGTGGCGTTCCGGCCCGGGTGTTGAAAATGCGTAAAACGGAGTGAAGAGAATGACGGTAAGATTATTGCCTCGTTCCAGAGTAAATTATACCTGGAAACGTCTTGTCGGCAGTCTGTTTGTCCGAGAGAAGAGTGTATACTGCAAACGATTGAAACGCCTGCTTGCGCAATATTTCGGAGTTGCGGATGTGGTGCTCACCTCGTCCGGTCGGAATAGCTTGTTTTTGCTGTTGTCTTATTTGCATCATAAGAAAGTTATCGTTCCTTCCTATACATGCAAAGCAGTAACGGAGGCTGCTTTGATGGCCGGTAAACAGGTAGTGTATGTGGAGGTATCCCTGGAGGATTTTAATATATTGCCGGAGAAATTGGTGCATCTTGTGGATGACGATTCCATTGTAATCGCGACACATCAATATGGCAACCCGTGCAGAATCGAGGAGATATGCGATATCTGCCGGAAGGCTGGGGCGTTAGTGATAGAGGATTGTGCGGCTTCGCTTGGAACGGTTTATAATGGGAAGCTGACAGGATTATTCGGGAATTATGCCTTTTTCAGTTTTGATTCCACAAAGCTTGTGACCGTTCCTTCGAAAGGAGGGTTTATTATAGCCGCCGATGCGGCTGAATTTCATGCTATAGAACAGCATGTAATGGAATGTCGCATTCCAGGCATACGTTTCCGTCTGAAGCATACGGTAATTGGGATGATATATCTTGTGCTCAGGAATAAAATCATATATCGTATATTTCATTATGTGACCATGCAACGAAAGGGGAAGGCCCAACTCGACGATAAGCATGCTTTAAATTTAGTCCCCGATGATTATTATCGTTATCGAATGGCCGCATGGCAGGCTTATATGGCAATCCCGCAAATTGAAATTCTGCCGGAACTTATTGAGAGGCGTAAAATGATGTATCATTATTATGACGAACATATCCGGAATACACGGGTATTGCGCAAACCGGTTGTCTGTTCGGAAGCTTGTTGTATCAAATATGCTATTTTGGTGAAGGACAAAAAACGGTTTTATGATGCGTGTCTCGAAAAAGGCGTTGATATGGCATTTAGTTTTCAGTTATACAGTCTGTCCACGTAGTTGTGAACATGCTTCTGATATTGCAGCAGAGGTGTTGAATATTCCGTTTTATTGGGGACTTAGGGAAAAGGATATGGAACGGGTAGTGTCCATAATCAATTGGCTTGCTGCGGAGATTGGACGTTAGTAAGTATAGGGGTGAATATGAGAGTATTGTTGACGGATGCACAGGATGTGCAGAGTATAACAGTTGCCCGGGCGTTGAAACGAGAGGGATGTGTGGTGTATGGTTTTATGACATCGCGTATCTCCTATGGTTACTTCTCGCATGCGTTTTGGAAATGTATTATTTGTCCGGATGTGAAAACTGATTCGGAAGGATTCCAGTTGGAATTGATGAGTTTTCTTGCGACCCATCAGATAGATGTCATCATCCCGTTGAGTGACGGTAGTGCGGCTTTTGTCAGTAAAAATAAAACTGAACTGGAAAAACAATTCGGCGTGAAATGTGCGGTGCCGGATTATGAGATATTTTGTACGGCTCATAATAAGGGACGGTTAATGGATATTTGCCGACAATACGATATACCTCATCCTCGCACTTTCACTATTTCCGCTGATATGTTTGAGGAGGCTGTGGCATATGTTGGTTTCCCGGCTTTGATTAAACCGGATATTTCCGAAGGAGCCCGCGGTATTGTTTATGTTGAATCTGCGGAACAGGTACGGGCGAAGGTTGGTGCGGTGATAAAGGAATTTGGTAGCTGTACGTTGCAGCAATATATCCGGCATACCGGGAGTATATTACAATGTCATGCTTTACAGAGGGGCTGCAGGAGAGTGTCTGGGGCAGACTGTTATTCGAATTCTCAGGTATTTCCCGTTAAAGGGCGGAACGAGTTGTTATTGTGAGAGCGTAGAGGAACCGGAACTTGTAGCGATGTGTTTCAGTCTGCTTGATAGGATAGGATGGGTGGGATTTGCAGATTTCGATATTATGCAGGAGGCGGATACTGGAGCATATAAAATCATTGAAATCAACCCGCGGACGCCGGCGAGTATAAAAGCGGCCTATGTGTCAGGAGTGGATTTCCCTTCGGTGATACTTCGCGATACGTTGGGCCTTCCTGTTCCGGAGTATCGGTATGAATCGGGAAAGATATTGCGTTATATGGGACTGGATGTCATGTGGTTTCTGTTTTCTCCCGAGCGTTTTCGTTTCCGTCCGTCTTGGTTCAGATTTTTGGGAAAATATTTTTTATGAGGATGGCTATTGGAATGACCCGCTGCCTATGTTAGCCGGTTGTGTGGCTGGAGTTATCAAATATTTGAATCCTCGGTTCCGTCGGTCAAAACTGTGTTGATATGAATGTATTGACATTTGATATTGAAGACTGGTATAATCATGACGATTATTCGCATGATTTGCAGTGGGACAAGTTTGAAGTTCGTATTTATGAAGGTGTCGATAAAATATTGAGCGCATTGGATGAACAGAAGCAGAAAGCTACGTTTTTTTGTCTTGGTTGGATAGCTGAACATCATCCTAATATAATTGTCCGAATTACGGCGGCAGGGCATCATTTGGGATGCCACTCTTATCAGCATGAACTTGCAAGCGGAATGACACGTCAGGAGTTTCGGAATGATACCTATCGTGCCAAATGTCTTATTGAAGATGTTGCAGGACAGCCGGTGGACGCATTTCGAGTACCATCGTTTTCAGTGACAAAAACGAATACATGGGTATTTGATGTATTGACAGAACTTGGTTTTAAATATGATTCTTCTGTATTTTTGTCGAAACATGAGTTCGGTGGGTTCCCTTGTTTGGAGGTGGATGGACCGTTTGTTATTACCGGGCCGAAAGGGGCATTGAAAGAATTTCCAATCAATATGGCGGAAATATGCGGTAGACGGATTGCTTTTTCCGGAGGCGGATACTTTCGGGTGATGCCTTACGGTTTGTTGAACTGTTGGATGCGCAGTTCTTATGTGATGGCATATTTCCATCCGAGCGATTTTGACCCAGGACAACCACAAATGAAACATTTACCATTGATACGACAGTTTAAAAATAGGGTGGCGTTGCGTGGTAACTATGGTAAGTTTAAACGATTTATTCATGATTTCGACTTTGTCGATTTGCGACAGGCAGATAGTTTAATCGATTGGCATGGGACTAAGGAGTTGAATATAGAGGGCTTGTAAAGTATAGTGATGAAGATATCGTTTTCACCTCCTGACATCGGAGAGCAGGAGATAGTTGAGGTGGCGGAGGCCTTGCGTTCCGGATGGATTACAACGGGGCCGCGTACGAAAGAGTTGGAGCGACAGATAGCTGCGTTTTGCGTACGGGCCGGGCCGTGTGCCTGAACTCCGCTACGGCATGTATGGAACTGATTTTGCGGGTTTTGGGCGTCGGGCCTGGTGATGAAGTTATTACTTCGGCATACACTTATACCGCAACGGCCAGCGTCGTGTGTCACGTAGGGGCGCGGGTAGTGCTTGTCGATACAGTACGGGATGGATACGAGATGGATTATGACCGTCTTGCGGAAGCCATCACCGAGCGGACTAAAGTAATCATTCCTGTGGACCTTGCCGGTATTCCGTGTGATTATGCAAAGATATTCTCGGTGGTCGAGAACAAGAGGCCCCTGTTTCGACCGGAGAGTATTTTGCAGGAAGCTTTCGGCAGAATTGTCGTATTGGCGGATGCTGCCCATGCTTTCGGGGCTTCCCGGGAGGGACAAATGTGCGGTGAAATCGCGGATTTTACCAGCTTCTCGTTTCATGCCGTCAAGAATTTCACGACTGCGGAGGGAGGGGCGTTGACTTGGCGGCCTGTTGCGGGTATAGCGGACGAGTGGCTTTATAAACAGTTTCAGTTGATGTCGTTGCATGGACAAAGCAAAGATGCTTTGACGAAAACACAACTCGGCGGGTGGGAGTATGACATCGTCGCTCCCTATTACAAATGCAACATGACGGATATCATGGCTGCTATCGGTCTGGTGCAGATGCAGCGTTATCCCGGATTGCTGGCACGACGGCGGCAACTGATAGCTTATTACGATGAGGCGTTGCGGGATTGCGGCGTACAGGTATTGGACCATTATGGTGATACGTATTGTTCCAGCGGTCATCTGTACCTGACGAGGGTGCTGGGAATCGGAGAGGCAGAGCGTAACGCGGTCATCGGCGGAATGGCGGAACGTGGCATTGCTACCAACGTCCATTATAAACCGTTACCCATGCTGACTGCTTATCGGAACCTCGGTTTCGATATCCGGGATTACCCGAATGCGTACGCCATGTATTGCAATGAGATTACCCTGCCGTTGCATACGCGTCTGACGGATGAGGAGGCTGAATATGTGGTAACTAATTTTGCAGAGTTGATAAGTGGCCGTAGGTAAGCGTATTTTTGATATAGTCTCCAGTTCTGTGGTACTGGTCGTTTTGTCGCCTGTATTTGCAGCGATTGCAGTATGGATAAAACTGGATTCGCCGGGTCCTGTATTTTATAGACAGGTACGGGTAGGGCGGGGAAATCGTGATTTTTATCTTTACAAGTTTCGGTCGATGCGAGTAGGGGCGGATAAGCAGGGGCTTATAACCGTAGGAGGAAATGACCCGCGGGTTACCCGCTCGGGGCATTTTATTCGTAAATACAAATTGGACGAGTTTCCCCAACTTATCAATGTGATAAAAGGGGATATGAGCATTGTCGGACCGAGGCCCGAAGTCCGTAAGTATGTGGCGATGTATACGCCGGAACAGATGGAGGTGCTGTGTGTGCGCCCCGGTCTTACCGACCCGGCTTCCATACGTTATCGTAATGAGAACGAACTGTTGGCGACTGTGGAAGACCCCGAACAATATTACAGAGAGGTGATAATGCCGGATAAGTTGAGGCTTAGTCTGGAATATGTGCATCGTGCGTCTTTTTGGATGGATATCAAATTCATATTTGGTACTCTCGGTGAAATTGTGAGACATGGATGAGCGCGTACAAGAGACTTTTTTTGACGTTTGTGGGTAATGCCCTGTTCGATACCCGTTGCGATGCGGCGTCTGTTGCGGCGTGGGATAGGGCGGATTGGGAAGCGTTGTTTCGGTTGGCAGCCCGTCAAGGAGTTCTGGCTGTTGTGTACGATGCCGTGTCCCTGTTGCCCAAAGAGAACCGACCGCCCAGAAACCTCAATTTACAGTGGGCGTTGAGTGTCGAGAATATCGAGAATCGTTATTGCATGCAGTTGGCGAATGGAGCGGAACTTGCCGGTCTATGGACTGCTGCCGGTTTTCGTCCTGTTGTGCTGAAAGGTTTTGCAGTCAGTCGGTATTATCCTGTGCCGGAACATCGGGAGTGTGGTGATTTCGATTGTTTTTTGGGTCAGGATAGGGAGTTGGGCGATAGTATTGCGGTAGGAGCTGGCGCCGTATTGGAAGAGTCCGGATATAAACATTCTCATATTCTGTATAAAGGATTGATGGTCGAGAATCATCGGTTTTGTATCGGAGTTCGAGGTAGTAGGGAGGCGAAAGAATTGGAGCGTTTTTTGGAAGGGTTACTGGAGGAAGGTGCTACAGAAGATAAGGTTCCGGGGACGGATATGATACTGCCTCCGGTTATGTTCAATGCTCTTTTTTTGACGTTCCATGGGTTGAAGCATTTTCTTGGCGAGGGAATCAGGTTGCGGCATATTTGCGATTGGGCCTGTTTTGTCGCCCGAGAGCAGCAAAATATGGATTGGCAGACCTTTTATGCAGTGTGTGACAGGTATCACATGCGTCGGTATGCGGATGTCATGACGGCCATTGCGGTACATGGTCTCGGGCTGCGGGTAGAGAATCCGGAAATAACAGTGGATAGCCGGTATGCAGATCGGGTACTCAGTTCCGTATTGAATGATAACGATCTGATTAACAGCAGGGGAAAAGGTAAATGGTGGGAGCGGTTCAAACTGCTGTCCAATATGTCGCGTTACCGGTGGAAATACCGGGAAATTTATCAGAAAGGTTATTTCGGGGAGATGGTGCAGCTTGTCACCGGATTTGTTCTCGATAGAAATCCGAAAATATAGGAGTATTTTATAGAATATATATCATGAAAGGAATTGTTTTGGCGGGAGGGAGCGGTACGCGGCTGTACCCGATTACCAAAGGGGTAAGCAAACAGCTTTTGCCGATTTACGACAAACCCATGGTCTATTATCCGATATCGGTACTCATGTTGGCCGGTATTCGGGATATCCTGATAATCTCCACTCCGATGGACCTGCCCATGTTCCGCAGACTGTTGGGGGACGGCAGTGATTACGGTGTGCGGTTCTCCTATGCCGAGCAGCCGAGTCCCGACGGCCTGGCGCAGGCATTCCTCATCGGCAAGGAGTTCATCGGTGACGACAGCGTATGTCTGGTGTTGGGGGACAACATTTTTTATGGTCAGAGTTTTACGTCGATGCTGGCCGATGCGGTACATACGGCCGAATACAATGGCAAGGTACGGTGTCGGCGTATTGGGTGATGACCCGGAGCGTTATGGCGTGGCGGAGTTCGATGACGACGGCAATGTGCTGAGCATCGAGGAGAAGCCCGCACAGCCGCGCAGCATTATGCTGTGGTGGGGTTGTATTTCTATCCGAACAAAGTGGTCGAGGTGGCGAAAAACATCAAACCGTCCGCGCGCGGGGAGCTGGAGATAACGACCGTGAACCAGCGTTTTCTGGAGGATGGCGAGCTGAAGGTCAAATTGCTCGGCCGCGGTTTCGCATGGCTCGATACGGGTACGCACGATTCGCTCTCCGAGGCGTCGACCTTCATCGAGGTGATTGAGAAGCGACAGGGACTGAAGGTGGCCTGTCTGGAAGAGATAGCGTTTCGGAAGGGGTGGATAACTCGGGAACGGCTGCATGAGTTGGCCGAACCCATGAAAAAGAACCAGTACGGGCAGTATATGCTGAAGTTGTAACCGTTTCAGCAGCGGTCGGTCCGGAACTTTGGAGGGAGATGGGCGGACCAGAAAAGCGGAGAGACGACGAGGAACGCTGCCGGGTAATTTTTGGGACGCAGTTGTAGGCGACGCACTGCAGGGCTATCTTTGTGCGTTCCGGACATTTGTCGGACGGAGGCGGTGCGAAAAAGGGTGACGGGGCGTGTCCGGAGAATGGGGTACAGGCCGGCAGGGACAGAATGGAATATTGTAACTCAAACAGAAAGAATGAATATTATACAGACAGATATTCCCGGTGTGGTCATTATCGAACCGCGTGTGTTCGGCGATGAGCGGGGGTATTTTATGGAGAGTTTTCACAGGCGCAGTTCGAGCGGGAGGTGTGCCCTACGGTATTCGTACAGGACAACGAGTCTTGCTCCCGTTACGGTGTGCTTCGCGGCTTGCATTACCAGTTGCCGCCTCGCAGTCAAAGCAAATTGGTGCGCGTCGTCGAAGGGCGCGTGGTGGATTTCGCCGTGGATATTCGCGTAGGGGTCGCCCACGTTCGGCAGGTATGTGGCCGTGGAGCTGACCGGAGAGAATCGATCGGCAGCTCTTTATTCCGCGCGGTTTTGCCACGGTTTCG
>ENA-OQDU01000070-OQDU01000070.1-human-gut-metagenome-genome-assembly--contig:-NODE-70-length-10246-cov-1.063247_pt1 | contig 10246 bp, 6 predicted proteins | sample MGYA00242789_ERZ504623 | MGnify/ENA primary metagenome ERZ504623 (study PRJEB26092, sample SAMD00036335) | human gut metagenome | host: Homo sapiens | study: EMG produced TPA metagenomics assembly of the... | reverse complement strand
TAAATAGTTTTCTGTGACAAAATACTAAAAATGCGATAATGGATACGATGTATTGCTTTTTAATGCATGACGTCTAAAACAAGGAATGGTATGTTCCTTTTATGAATCTAACTTTTTATTATTAACCCTTTAATGATTCCAAGCATGGAGTGGAAAAAACTATTGTATGGGTGCGTCGGTCTGTTTGCCGCATGTGCCCTGGCCGGATGCGGCAAAGAGGAAGAAGAGAATCTGCAGTACCTGAACCTGAGCGACATCGCATGTACCTTTACCGGAGAGGATAATCTTCCCTTCACGGTAACGGTCTATGCGTATGCCGACTGGACGGCGGAGTCGGACGCTTCGTGGGCGAAGGTCGGCGACAAAACGGCGGAATCTTTCACGATAACTGTCGATGACAACCCCGACAGTGCGGAACGGAGTGCCCGGATTTCGCTGACCGCGGGCGCTTTGTCCCGGGAGATAACGGTTTTCCAAATGGCTTCCGGCAAGGGATGCGTGCGTTTCCGTCGGCTGGACGATTTTCAGAACCTCGGTGCGATGTCGCCCAACGGACGTTACGTCGGAGGATACACTGCCGAAATACCTTCCGGCAACACCTGGTATTATACACCCGTGATAATCGACACGGAGACGGGAGAGCGGCAGGCGCTCGGCGGCCCGTAATAAAAGAGGCCGAGATTTGTTGGTTTAACGGTACTTTTGCAGTCTCCGACAACGGAGAGGTCTTTTATCAGGACTCGAATACTTCCGGGACGATGATATTCGATTTGACCGGCGGTCATTATGCTCCGGAGGCTCCGGGAGGGGTGTCGCGGGTTCCCTCCGTTCAGGCTACTTCGCTCGGCGGGAAATATTGGGTCGGCTATGTGCGTAATGACAGCGACAGGCTCTACCACCCCATTAAGTGGACCGACGGGGTTCCCGAGTGGCTGCCCATGCCGGAGAAGGATTTCCGGGGGATACGATTTTACGACGGGGGGTGATGGCCCGCGGAGTCTCGGCCGACGGCGGGGTGATTTACGGCACTACCTGGGAGCGGGACGACTCCGGGATGGTCTATTGGAAAGACGGCGAGGTCAAGTATGTCGGGCATGATGTCCATACGATAACGCCCTGCCAGTTGTACGATGCCAATTGGGAGCTGTTCGATTGGAATCTGGCCAACGGCGTGACCTGTACGGCGGAGCGGACGAACATCAGCCCCAGCGGAAAATGGATTGCGGGAGCGTATAAAACGGAGGAGGAGCGGAACCACCAGATTGTAGAGACGGGCGATTATCCGGCGTTCTACAATACCGAAACGGAGAAGACGACCATTTTCGAGGATTATAACGGATATTATGCGGCGACGGTGACGGACGACGGTCTGGGAGTCATCCAGTCGCGGTACGGCACGGACGGATATGTGGTCGATGTGGAGGCGAAATGCACCGTCGGGTCCGTGTCCCAGTGGGTTTATGACACCTACGGCATCGTGATTCCGAATGACTGCGGCATTATCGCTTTTTCGCCGGACCTTACGCATATTTGGGGAGTGGGCCAGCGTGGTTACGCGTTGGGCGGGGTCATTCCTTATGTATGGTATATCGCTCCTCCCCTCGGGGAGTAGTCCGGACGGAGGAACGGACGGAATTGCCGCCGGTCTCGTTCCCGGTGCCGGGAGGCAGCAGAAGTCCTGCGCGTTTCTCGGGCAGTTCGGCACGTATCCGATGGGGAATGCAGACCTGCGGTCTTTATGGACAGATAAAAAACAGACACAGATATGAAAAAGTATATTTATTCTTTATTGATTGCGGCTGCTGCATGGGCAGGGAGCGCCTGCGAGCGGTCGGGAAACGAAACAACCGGTCAGGCGAAATCCCTCGATGTGGAGACGACCGAATTGACCTTTGATGCGAAAGGGGCGGCCCCGCGCGAGATAGCGGTGACGGCGGAGAACCTGACCTGGGAATTCCGGGTTGCGGAGAGTGCGGCGGAGTGGCTGCATGCCGAAAGGGACGGAGAGAAGCTCATCGTCCGGGTAGATGACAACTCTTCACCGACGGAACGTCGCGGAAGCGTGACGATTGCGCCTTCGGAGGCAGGCCCTGTCAAGAGCAGGACCGTTACGGTCGTTCAATTGGCTTCCGACGAGAAGTACAGCCTTTCGGTGAATCCGGAGAGACTCGATTTTGCGGGTACGGATGCCGAACCGCAGGTCGTGAAGGTCGTGACGGAAGGAACCGGACTGACCTGGCATAGCGAGGTGGAGGGCGATGCGAAAGAGTGGATTTCGGTGGAGGAAGGCGACGGGACGGTGACCGTCTCGGTGAAGGATACTTCGCTGGAGGGGCCGCGCAGCGGCAATATCCTCATTGTGCCCAGTTTGGATAATGTAGCGGAAAAGGTGATACGGGTGGAACAGGCCGGCTTGCCTCCGATGTTTGCCGTCGATACGGAGAGCATCGAATTCGATTACCGGGCGAAATATTATACCAATATTAATGTGACGGCTGTCAATACGGAGTGGACTTTCCATGAGGCGAACGAGGCGGGCGATGCGACGGAAATCTCCTGGCTGAAGACCAATGCAGCGGGCGATGCGGTGCGTGTAGAGGCCGAAGTCAACGCTACGGAGGAGGAGCGCGTGGCCTATGTGGTGCTGACGCCTGCGGCCGAGGGGCTGGAACCGGTAAAGGTAGCCGTTCGGCAGACGGCGGCCGATGAGATTCTGAGTACCCTCACCGGCGACCTCGACCTGGGCGAGCTGGCGGGCGCGCGGGCCACGCTGATGCCCAAGCAGACATGGGACAAGGTATCTACCTTCAGCGAATGGAATCTCTATCTGTGGGAAGAGGGTGTGAGCTACAAGGCGAACCGCGGGGCTTTCGTGGGCACTGGAGCCCGGCTGGCCATCACGTTGGTTTCGGAGAGGATTAACTTCAACGACGATAACGCATATTACATACCCGACGGGACCTATACCGTGACCGCTCTCGCCGAAGGGGAGACGAGCGCGCCGGGACAGCTTCGCTATCCGGCGGTGAGCAATACGGGCCATCCGAAACTGCCTATCGGAGCATGGTACACGAAGCTGGAGAACGATGCCTATACGAAGGAGCAGGCTCCGCTCGTAACCGGTACCCTGACGGTGACGCGCAGCGGAGAGGAGTATACGTTCGTATTGGATTTCGAGGACGATTTGGGGTATGCCGTGACCGGCAGTTATACCGGTAGTCTGGACCTTCAGGTGGTCGGTACGGCCCGTCCGGAACCTACCGTCGAATGACGTTCCGTTCGTTATGTCCGGTACCGGCTCGAAAGGACAGCCGAAATGGAGAGGTGCCAGGCTGCAGGGAAAACGCATGACGATGATGCTCGCGCCGAAGCCCGAAAAGTAACGGAGTGACATGACGGAGTGCCCGTATGCCGTGCGGCCGGGCAGCAGCAAAGGGAAGGGGAGGCAAATTTTGCCTCCCCTTCCCTTTGCTGCTATCAGGCGATTGTTTTTTGGTGTTACTGTCTGATTGCTAAATAATTACTGTGTGAAATATTGCGCCCGTTCAATGTGTCTTATTAATAGTAATGATTGTATAAGAAAATAAAATGGCCAAAATATTTGTTAGTTTGGATTTGTATACCTAATATTGTAAACAACAAAATAGTGTGTTTGCGGACATTAATCGTATGTATTATGGTGTTGAAGTTTTATTTCGGCTTGTCTGTTATATTTGATTTAACGGCAGGAGAAGCCTGTCCGGAACAGCACGGCGGCAGCGGGAGACCGGCCGCATCGGCAGGAACAGCGTAAGCGGCGGTGCATCGGTCGGGCGTGTCGGGTATCCGTCCGGGGATTCCGGAATACGGACGGGAAAACGGAAGAAATCCACCTGCGGCCGGTTGTATCGTCCATATGTATATTTCTTAACTTATTATCACTATTAATCGAGGTCATTATGAATCTAAAGAGACGTTTCAGCATGTTGCCGGCCGCGTGCCTGGCCGGTCTGCTTTTCGTGGGATGTACGACAGAGACCACGGAGACGCATTATGTCAAACTCAGCGAGGTGGCATGCACCTTCCTCGGCGAAGGGGGGCCGAAGGTCATCACGGTCGAGGCCAATCCGGGGTACGAGGTCTCTTCGTCGGCTTCGTGGCTGAAGGTCGGCGACGAGGGCGAAAGTTCGTTCTCCCTGACGGCGGATGCCAACGACAGCGGTTCCGAGCGCGTGGCGGAGGTGACGTTACGGCCGGGGAGGCTTCCGTCGTCATCAGCGTGAACCAGCTCCCGAGCGACAGCGAGATGGCGCACTACCGCCTGCTCAACAAGTTCAACTACGGAGCGGTCGTATCGCCCAACGGCCGGTATGCCGGCGGGTCGTACCAGACGCTGAACAACGATAATACGTATAATTACCACGTCGTCATCATCGACCTCGAAACGGAGGAGTGGCACGAGGTGGGCGAGTTCCAAAGCAGCCTGTACAAGCCGACCATTCCTTCCTGCATTACGGACGACGGTACGCTCTTCTTCTCCGAATACAATACGTACGGGAACCTGGTTTCCACCCTGTCGGGGGACAATTATCTGCTGGAGAAGGCTTATCCCGACTGGATAGGAGAGTCGAACGTGGAGGCGACCACTGCCGACGGAACGGTATGGGTAGGTTACCAGCAGTGGATGAATGGCGACGATGCGGTGGCGGCCGGATACGATGGCGGACACTACATGCCTATCAAGTGGACGAACGGCGAGCCGGAAATCCTGCCCCTTCCGGAGAAGAATTACCGCAACGAACCGTGGCCGTACGGGCGGAGCGTGATGGCCCGCGGCGTATCCTATGACGGAAGCGTCATCTACGGCAGTGCATGGGACAATACAAACCAGGGGATGGTTTACTGGAAAGACGGCGAGGTACACTGGGCCGGCGAGGATATACGGGAGTTCGAGGAGGTGACGCTCATCCGCCAGGAGGACGGCAAGGAGGTCCCCTTCACGCTGACCAAAGGCCTGATGGTATATGCCGAGCGTACCAACATCAGCCCCAACGGCAGGTGGCTGTGCGCGGCGTATGCGGTCGATACGGCTACCGAAGGGATGCACAACGTGATTACCTCCAAATGTCCCGCCTTCTTCAATACCGAGACGGGGAAGACCTACATTTTCGACGAATACAGCGGAAGTGCCCGTTCGGCGACCGATGACGGCATCGGCTTCATCGTGAACAGCGGCGGTGCTTCGGGCTATGTGGTGGATATCGAGAGCGGAACGCAGCTCGGAACCACGGAGCAGTGGATATACGACAACTACGGCATTACGGTTCCTGCCGGCTATATACAGCGTCTGTGCCCCAACGGGATGGTACTCGGGTACTCCGTGATGAATGTAGGGCCCGGAAATCTCTCCGTCGCATGGTACGTCCGGCCGACGGAGATGTGATGCCGGGTGTCGGCGAGTGACGGCAGGGGCGGCCGGACTGCCGAAGTCCGGAGCCTGCCCGGCCGTCGGGGAGGCGAAACGGCAGTGCCGTACGCCGGCCGGCGATATGTTGAGCGGAAGAGACCGGAGTGTCCGAAGTTGATGAGGCTGCAGTTTTTTCATAGGTTATACAGGTTAAGTGTAGTAGGGCATGTTGGGTCGGCGGACACTCCCTTTTCCGTTCGGCAGCGGTGAAAACGGGGCATCCGCGGCGGCCGAGGCCGCGGAGTGCCGGAAAGTCAATCGGCAAAATGGAAATTGATTAATCGATTGGAATATTATGAGAACACATGTATTGATAGGAGGAGTTTTGGCAGCCTTTCTGATGGTCTCCTGCGAGGGGAAGACCGGAACGGAGCAGCCGTCGTTGGAGGTCTCTCCCGAGACCATGACTTTTGAGGCGGGAAGCGGAACGCAGCAGGCGGCCGTAACCGCGCAGGGGGTGGAGTGGACGCATGAAGTGGCCGCGGAGGCTGCGGAATGGCTCTCCGCCGAACGGAGCGACGACAAGACGCTGACGGTGACGGTGGCGGAGAATCCCGCTCCGGAGCAGCGCAGCGGCCGGATAACGGTGTCGGCCGAGGGAAGCGGCGTTGCGCCGTGCGTGATAACCGTCACGCAGCAGGCGGCGGATGTCGCATACGGACTGACGCTCGAACCGGCGAGTCTCGAGTTCGCGGGTGAGGGTGCTCCGGCCCAGACGGTGACGGTCGTCGCGCAGGGCGGACTGACCTGGACGGCGGAACCCGAGGAGGCGATTGCCGGATGGGTGACGCTCGCCGTGGAGGGCGACAAGATTACGGTTACCGCTGCGGATAATCCCGAAACCGCTTCGCGGTCGGGGAATATCGTGGTGACGCCGAGCGTCGAATCGGTCGGCCAGAAGGCGATTCGGGTAGTGCAGACGGGCAAGGAGGTTATTCCGGAGCTGAGCGCAACCCCGACGGAGCTGACCTTCCCCTGCGGCGACGTGACCAGCGAATATACCGAACCGCAGACCATTCAAGTGACGGCCGTCGGTACCACGTGGCATCTCATGTGGAGTATTGACGTTGCCGGTGAGTGGGCGGAAGTGATGCCGAATGATAGCGATGATGAGATTATGTTGAGGTTGAAGCGTAACGGGACTGCCGAGCCGCGGACCGCTTCCCTGTTCATTGTGCCGGACAATGCCGACCTCGGACTGCAGACGGTCGAGGTCAAGGTGACGCAGGAGGCGGCTCCCGAATACCGGAGTAACCTGACGGAGGATGTCGTGCTGGATGCGACGCACGCCTACTGTTATGTAAGGCCCAGCAGACCGAGCCTGTCAGGAGGAACCTATTGGCAGATAGAACTGCTCGGTTCGGATGTTCAGAACGAGTTTGGAATCAATTCCGGTACGGGTGACCGGCTTTATGTCAAGCTGGTTTCGACCTTGATAGAGCCGAACGACGACAACGAGTATTACCTGCCGGAGGGTACCTATACCGTCGGAACAGCCGAAGAGGCGGATGCCATAGGACCGTGGGGAATTCTGTATCCGTATGACCCGGACGATTCGGCCAAATATCCTTCGGGGGCTACCTATATCGCGGATAGAGAACGATGTTTGGACGGTGAAGGCGCCTCTGGTAGAGGGAACGATGGAGGTATCGCGGTCGGGCGACGTCTACACGCTGCAGCTCGACTTCAAGGACGACCAGGGATACTCCGTGACGGGTACCTGGGAGGGGCGGCTGGATGAGAACAGGTTAGTAGATTAACTGAATGCCCGGAACCGTGCAGATGGTTTCCGACAGATAATAGATAGTAGTTTGTAGTTTAAGTTGCATGCCCCGCCTGGGAAGGCGGGGCATGTTTTTTCATGTTGTTTCGTTTCATGCCGTGCTGTTTCGTTTTGTTTCGTGCCGGGCCATGCCGTATCTATCATGTCGTGGCGAGCGGTGTCGTGTCGCGTTGTGTCTTTTGTTTCGTGCTGCGCGGTCGGCAGCGTGCGGGGCTGTGCAGGCTCCGTGCGGGAGCGGACGGTTCTCGCGCAGACTGTGCGGGTGCCGGATGGAAAGCGGGCAGGCGGACTAGATTCCTGCGGGGGAGTACGGGGTGCTGCGCGGCGGTTCGGATTGTGAGGGCCTGTCCGGATGGCGCGGATGCTGCACGGAAAGGGGCCGGGCGGTGCTGCCGATGGTGCGGTTTTGCACGGGATGGCGGGCCGTCCGGAGGGGGAATGATTCCGTACAGGGCGTGCGGAGGGGCCGAGACTGCGAAAGTATCGGTTGATATTCATTATCTTTGCCGCGGTCTGCCGCAGGGAAGTGTATGGCGGCGGCGTTTCGTAAAGATTTCGGGCCATGAAGATAAGCGGATTCACATTCATAAAAAATGCGGTGGCGTACGACTTTCCGGTGGTGGAGAGCGTGCGGTCGGATTGCCCGTGGTGGACGAATTCATCATCGTCGCGGGCGACAGCAGCGACGGGACGGACGAACTGTTGAAAGTCTTCGACGGGGAACCCAAAGTGCGAATCATCCGTACCGTGTGGGATACGCAGACCTACGACCGCGGCGGGATGATATATGCCCAGCAGACCGATGTGGGGCTGCGGGCCTGTACGGGCGATTGGTGCCTCTATATCCAGTCGGACGAAATCATGCACCACAATGCGCTGCCCGTCATACGGGAGGCGTGCGCGAAGTACCTCGACGACCGGCGCGTGGAGGGGTTTCTGCTCAAATACGTACATCTTTACGGCGATTATCGTCATTATATCGACTCGCTGCACTTCGCCTATCCGCGCGAGATACGCATCGTGCGCAACCGGCCCGATATCCATTCGTGGCGCGACGCGCAGTCGTTCCGCGTGATACCCGATTTCAACGGCGTGGATTACGATGTGGAGGAGGGAACGCGCAAGCTGCGGTGCATCCTGCTCGACGCACTCATCTTTCACTACGGGTGGTCGCGCGACCCGCGGTGCATGGTGCGCAAGGCCAATCACCACAATGCGCTCTACTCGAAAGATTACAAGCCGGTCGAAGGCGTTGATTATTACGACTACGGCAACCTCGGCATGATGCCGCTCTACGAGGGGACGTTCCCGGAGGCGGCCGCGGAGCGGATGGCGGCCTACGACTGGGCGGATTTCGTTCGGTACGACGGCCCGCGCCCCAATATCGGGAAGCGGTATGGGGTCAAGTACCGGGTGGTGGATTTCATCGAAAAACATATCCTGCGGGACGGCAGGCGCATCGGCGGGTTCAAGAACTACAAGCTGCTGAAGCCTGAGCCGATATCGGCGGAAAGCGACGGTGGGCTGCGCAGGAGCGGCCGGAATGAAGAAGGGGGCGGTGGCTGTTTTTCCACAGTTGCCGCCCCCTTCTCGTTTCAGTGCCGTCACTGTTCCTGTGCGGCCACTTCGCCCGAATATTGGAATGCCCGCAGGTTGAACAAGGGCATTACGGCATAGACATGGTCGAACAGGTCGGACTGCACGTTCTCGTAATCTATCCAGCGCTGTTTGGCGGAGAAGCAGTAGATTTCCAGCGGCAGGCCGGTGGGACCCGGCTGGAGCTGCCGTACCATGTGCGTCATGCCCTGGTTGATGTCGGGATTGCTCTCTATCCACTGTTCCATGTACTCGCGGAAGGTGCCTATGTTGGTCAGGCGCCTTTCGTCGAGGTCGCTCGCACGGTTGGCATTGTATTCCGCCAGTTCGGCCAGTTTCTTCTCCATATAGCGGCGGAGCAACTGCGACGAACCGAGCGTGGCGAGTTCGGCATCGGACAGATAGTGTATCGAGGAGACGTCGATATTGACCGACCGTTTGATGCGCCGGCCGCCGGATTCCTCCATGCCGCGCCAGTTGGTGAAGGATTCGGATACGAGTTTGTGGGTGGGAACGGTGGTGATGGTCTTGTCCCAGTTCTGTACCTTGACGGTGGTGAGACCTATCTCCGTCACCTCGCCGTCCACTCCGCGGCTCGGCATCACTATCCAGTCGCCGAGCCTTACCATGTTGTTCGAACTGAGCTGGATGCCCGCCACGAAACCGAGGATGGTGTCCTGAAAGACGAGCATCAGGACGGCGGCGAAAGCCGTGAGACCGCCGAGCAGGACGGCCAGGCTTTCACGCGTAAAGATGCTGATGATGATGAGCGCCACGGCGCACCAGATGACGACCGTGATGACCTGCGTGATAATCTTGACGGGTTTGTCCCGGACGCTGGCCATCTTCTCGTACACCCGGTTGATGCCGCTCATGAAAGCCGATACGAGCAGGGCGATGGCGACGACTATCCAGATGTCGAGTATCCGGTTGATGGTCGCCATGTGTTCCCACTTTATCGGCGAGAGGCCGGTGCGGAGTACGATGGGCATAATCAGCAGGGCCAGGCGGTTGAAGAAGCGCTGGTCGAGCAGCCATTCGCTCCAGTGCTGCCGGGTGGCACCCGCTATCTTTTTGATGAGTTTCGGGAGAAACTTCTTCGCTACCACGTATGCCAGCCAGCCGATAAGGCTCACCACCAGCATGGTGAACAGTACGTTGATGACCTCTATGAGCCTTTCGTTCTGTATGCCGAAACGTTCGAGTATGCCGCTTATGTTCATGAGCTTGTCCGTTAAACGTCGATGTTGTCCTACAAATATACTTCTTCCGTCCGTTCTTTCCAAAAGCACATTCGTTATCTTTGTGTCTCGAAACGTGACGTATGGAAAAAGATAGAGAACGTGGTTTTCGACCTCGGCGGAGCGTGATAGGACGCGACTACGACCGTTACGGCGGCCGAAATAGCCGAAATTTTGATT
>ENA-OQDU01000069-OQDU01000069.1-human-gut-metagenome-genome-assembly--contig:-NODE-69-length-10301-cov-0.829369_pt1 | contig 10301 bp, 9 predicted proteins | sample MGYA00242789_ERZ504623 | MGnify/ENA primary metagenome ERZ504623 (study PRJEB26092, sample SAMD00036335) | human gut metagenome | host: Homo sapiens | study: EMG produced TPA metagenomics assembly of the... | reverse complement strand
ACCTCTTTCTTTTCCATGTCGGATGTGACAGAGGGAGTCGTTGAGTTATGGAATCGTCAATCATTATACAAATGCTTCCCCGATATGCCATACGATGGGAATTGAAAGAAGATGACAAGGTTATTCAATCGGGCGACTTGGCACTCTCAACAGCGCCGCTTAGCCAAGAGCTGGTGCACATACCTTATAAGAAGCCAGCCCTGATTCCCGGCAAAGAATACCGCCTGAATGCTTCATGCCGTCCTGAAAAAAGATGAATTGTGGGCAAAAGCCGGACATGAGGTGGCATGGGAAGAACTTGAACTGCCTTGGAGCCTGCCATGCTCTTCGGAAGAAAAGGCTCAAGGCGTACCTTCCTATTCACTTTCGGAGAAAGAATTGGTTGTCTCCGGAGATGGCTTCAAATATGTATTCAACCGTACCGACGGACAACTGACGTCGATGGTTGTTCAAGATATGGAACTGCTGGAATCACCGCTCCGGCTGAATCTTTGGCGTGCCCCGCTGGCCAATGAGCTGGACAACTGGAATGCCTCCAGCGCCCGCTCCTCCAACTGGAAAGAAGGTTACGGATACACGGTAGCCACAGAAATGTATTCTGCAGGGATTGACCGCCTGACACATCAGCCCCTCTCTTTTTCGGTGTCCGAAACCACCGAAGGCGTACATATACACATCATTGATGCGGAATTGATGGGCAAAGGAGAAAAAGAAGAAAAAGACTCTACATCGAAGGAGTACAGAACAACGGCATCATCAACCACTATGAGTATATTATCAATAGTGAAGGGACGATAGAGATACGCCATGTATTGAAGCCTGAAGGGAAAATGCCGCTTTGGTTTCCTCGCATAGGACTTACGCTGACCGTAAGCGATGCGCTCGACCAAGTGAAATGGTACGGCCGAGGACCGCAAGAGAACTATCCGGACGAAAACCGGCTATCCGATGGGGATATATGCCTCTACCGTACAAGCTATGTACGAGCCCTATCTAATGCCACAAGATTACGGATTGCGGACAGATGTACGCTGGCTGCAACTGACCACGGACAAAGGCATCGGCCTCAATTCAAGATGAACGAATGGTTCAACTTCAACATTTATCCGTACAGCACAGACAATCTGACGAAAGCGATGTATACCTACCAAATTGCAGAAGCAGAAAAGGCATGACCCTGAATCTCGATTATGCACTACCGGGGTCGGCTGTACGGCCCGCGGTGTATTCGGTGCTTACAAGGCGATGCCGCAGGAATATCGGAGAACCATCAGCATAAGACCTATGATGAAATAAAAATATTGTATCGGACTGGTAAGATTATGAAAAACAAAAATTACTTTATTCTATTAGTGTTGTTTTTAAGCGCTTTACAAATAAAAGCGCAGTATTCATTCGACAACGTGCTTTATGGTGCAGCTACTATCATGAATATATGCCCTATGAGCGACTGGATGAAGATATCCGGCTGATGAAAAGAGCCGGCCTGACAGTAGTGCGCGTTGGAGAATCTGCCTGGGGAGTATTTGAGCCGCAAGAAGGAAATTTTGAATTTGAATGGATGGACCGCATTCTGGACAAGATGCATGCAGCAGGAATCAAAGTCATCTTGGGAACTCCCACCTATTCCATTCCTGCATGGCTGGCATACAAACACCCGGAAGTGCTGGCAGAACACGCCAAAGGAAACAAAGCCTATTATGGAATCAGACAGAACATGGATTTTACAAACCCGACCTACCAATTCTATTGCGAACGGATTATCCGCAAGATGCTGGAAAGATATGCACAGCATCCGGCAGTCATCGGGTATCAAGTGGACAACGAAACAGAAGCGCGCGGAGTAAACAACAGAGACTATTTCTTCGGATTCAGGAACTACATCAAACAGAAATTCAACAATGACCTGAATCTGCTTGCCAAGGAATGGGGAATGAACTACTGGGGAATGAACATCAACACCTGGGAAGAGTTCTATCCGCGCGATGGAGTGACAAGCCCCTCGTACAAGAATGAATGGGAACGCTATAACCGGAAGGAAGTGGCCGATTTTCTGAATTGGCAGTGCGACCTTGTAAATGAATACAAGCGTAAAGACCAATTTGTCACCCACTGCTTTATGCCCGACTTCCATAATATAGACCAAGTGGAAAGTTTCAGGCAGATGCAATATCCTGCCATCAATGTCTATCACGATGTACAGGATAAACAAGACGGCCAGCGCATCGCTTATGCCGGTGACTTCGTGCGCACCGTGGCCGACAACAATTACATCGTCATGGAAACCAACGCACAAGGCATCGGCTGGGATGCCCGCACCCAGTTTCCTCCCTACGACAACCAGTTGCGGCAGAATGTGTACGCACATTATGCTTCCGGAGCCAATATGGTGGAATACTGGCACTGGTCTACCCTGCACTACGGGCAGGAGACATACTGGCGAGGCGTGCTGGGCCATGACATCACCACCAACCGCATATACAAGGAATTCACCACCACCGCCAAAGAGTTGGAAAGAATAGGCAGCCACATCGTGAACTTGAAAAAGAAAAAACCGGGTAGCTATCCTCTACAGTCATGATTCTTATCATGCTCTCGGCTTCATGCCCTACACTTACAAGAGCAATTATCCCATTGATATGGTGCATAAAGCCCTCTATTTCCAAAACATAGAAACGGACATCATCCCTTGTGACAAGACAACCGATTTCAGCGGATATGACATGCTTGTCATTCCCCCTTTGTATGTGGCTACCGACCAATTGCTATTAGCCATTGATGAATTCGTACAGTCCGGCGGACACGTGGTAATGATGCACAAAAGCGGTTACTGCAATGAGCACTCCGCAGTTCGGGCCACCTTGGCTCCCGGGCCGCTACGCAAAGCCTGCGGCTTCCATTACCAGGAATTCTCCACTATCGGTGACTTATCATTAAAGGATAACCCCTTTCAATTAGAGGGAAAGAACCAGATAAGCGACTGGTATGAATTCCTGATTCCCGAGACAGCCACCCCGTTGGCTTATGCAGAGCATCCGTTCTTCGGCAAATGGCCCGTTGTCACCGAAAACAAGTATGGCAAAGGCAAACTGACCTACATAGGAGCCTACCCTTCGCAGGAATTGCTGAATGCCATCGTGCGAAAGGCAGCCATCCATGCCGGTATCATCTCTTCAGAGAGCGACGTGTTCCCCATCATACAGCGTTCGGGAATAAACAAAGCCGGAAAAGCCATCCGTTACTTCTTCAATTACAGCAGCGAGAGTAAAGAAATCACTCATAACTATCCGACATCCAAAGAGCTGATTTCCGGCAAGACTGTAAAAGAAGGAGACCATGTAACATTGCCCCCCTGGGGAGTTCTCATCATGGAAGTTTATTGACCATCAGAAAACATGAGAAAAAATGAGAAAAAAGATATTTGCCTTTCTATTGCTAAGTGCCCTATATGCCGGCGCCCAAGAAGTTCCGGACTGGGAGAATCCTATTGTAGTCGGCATCAACAAAGAGCCGTATCATGCCACACTGACATTGCCTTCGCAAAAAGTCGATTGCAAAGAAATCATATCCCTGAACGGCAAGTGGCGATTCCAATGGTCTGCCGACCCGGGAAAGCGCCCGGCCGACTTCTACAAGAATGATTTCAATACCGACACATGGGATACCATCACAGTGCCGGGAGCATGGCAATTGCAAGGTTATGGGAAACCTATCTATTCCAACGTAAACTATCCCTTCCAGAAGGATGCACCCAGAGTGACAAGCGAGCCTCCCGCCGAATATTACAGTTACGGGCACAGAAATCCCACAGGCTCTTATGTCACCACGTTCGAAGTGACGCCCGATATGAAAGACAAGTGCCTATACCTTCACTTTGAAGGAGTAAAATCGGCCATGTATGTCTGGGTAAACGGAGAGCGGGTAGGCTACAGCCAGAATTCGATGTCGCCTGCCGAGTTTGACATAACCGAATTTGTGAAGAACGGAGCCAATCGTCTGGCAGTGGAAGTGTATCGGTGGTCGGACGGCAGTTATCTGGAAGACCAGGGCATGTGGCGGCTTAGTGGAATACTCAGGCCGGTAGAGCTATGGGTACGTCCCCGGACAAATATCCGGGACTATAGGTTCAGCAGCGACTTGTCGGACGACATGCGTTCAGCTACATTCGGAACCGAAATTTGGATAAGAAATCAGACCGACCGCAAAGTAAAAGACCTGACCGTAGAAATAAACCTGGTGGGGAAAGACAACAGAGGAAATAAACTCGACAAAAAAATGGTGGCTCCCGTAGGTACTATTCAGGCCTTTTCTGAAACGAGCGTCACACTGTCCGAAATGCTCCGGGAGCCTCAACTATGGTCTGCCGAAAAACCGCATCTATATGACATCCACATCAAGCTTCGCAGGAAGAATGAACTTTTGGAATCGTTCGAATACCATTGGGGCATACGGAAAATAGAAATCGCGGGAGACGTCTTCAAAGTCAACGGGAAAGCCGTCAAGCTGAAAGGAGTGAACCGTCACGACTTCCATCCCCGTATGGGATTCTTTGTCGACAGCCGGACGATGGAGAGAGATATCCGGCTGATTAAACAAGCCAACATCAACATGATACGCACGTCCCACTATCCACATCTGCCATTGCTGTACGAGCTATGTGACAAGTATGGAATCTACGTAATGGACGAAGCGAACCACGAAAGTCATGCCTACGGTTTGGGGAACAAAGTATTAGGGGCAACCCGCAATGGACACTGGCCCGATGTGGACCGGGCAGTGGCGTGGTGGAAAGGGACAAGAACCATCCGTGCATCCTATTCTGGTCATTGGGCAACGAGGGTGGAAGCGGTGCCAATTTGCGAGCTATGGCAGACACAATCCGTGCCTTAGACCCCACCAGACCGATATACGACGATACAGACCGCACCGTATCCGATGTCTATGACGAAGCTTATCTGCATCCCAACGCTTTGAAGGAACTTGGCGAGAAAATAACCGACCGCCCCGTATTCATGAGAGAGTATGCCTACGCCATGGGAAATTCCATCGGCAACCTCAAGGAGTATTGGGATGTGATTGAAAAGGACGAAAGTATTATCGGAGCTGCCATTTGGTGCTGGGTAGACCAAGGCATTCCTAAAAAGCTTAACGGTGCACCGTTAAGTTTCGGCGAGAGCCCCTCGTCACTCCCATTACTGCCCGATGAATTCTGGGCGTATGGAGGAGATTTCGGGGGACTATCCCAACGACGGTCCCACCGGCATTAACGGGCTGGTATCTCCCGACCGGGTGCCTCACCCCCATTACTATGAAGTACAAAAAGTATATCAATACATCAAGTTTGAAAAGAAGGGAACGCAGCAAATCAAATTGACCAACGGGTATGCGTTTTCCGATTTGGATGAATTCGATTACAGCTATGAGTGGATATGCAACGGAAAGGCTGTACGCAACGGCGACCTCCACTTGTCCGAAGGGAATCTGCTGGAGGTACCTTCAAGACCGGATAAGTGTGGGGAACTTTGCCTCAATGTATATGCCACGTTGAAGGAATCCACGACGTGGGCAGAGAAGGGCTTCAAAGTTGCCAAGGAACAACTTACGTATCATGACTATGAATTCCCACAATTGAAGGATGACGGCGGGAAGGCCACGTTTAAGGAGACACCCGAAGCGGTGGAAATTATAGCCGCCGATGCCTTGTTCACCATAGAAAAAGGTACCGGTGCTTTGGTGAGTTGGCGAGTCAAGGGAGAAGAGTTGTTGCACAGTGCCTTGGAACCCTATTTTTGGAAACCGGCAAATGACATTCAGGTCCGCAACGGCTACAATGAACGTTTGAGCGCTTGGAAAAATGCAGAGCAAAAACGTATCGTAAAGGCATACCAAGCAACCGTAAACGATGGTATGGTGATAGTGGATGCCAGTCTCTCCCTCCCCCGGATAGGAGCCGGTTACCATCTCCGCTACACTGTGGACGGCAAAGGCCGCATACAAGTAGAAGCAACCTATCAGCCTGAAAAGGAAGATATTCCGCTGATGCCCAAATTCGGTATGCGCATGAGAATGCCCTCGGCGCTGAACCGGATAGCCTGGTACGGACGCGGCAAGTTCGAGAACTATCCCGACCGCAAGAGCGCCGCTTTCCTGGGAGTCTACGAGTGTGGCATACACGAATTTATCACGAACTACATCGTACCGCAAGACAATGCCAACCGGTGCGATACACGCTGGTTCATGCTGGGAGACAGTGAGCGATGGAAAATACAAGTCAAAGGCCTGCAACCCCTATGTTTCCGTATATGGCCCTACGGGGAAGAAGACCTGGAAGGGAAAGAGCATGCGCACGAACTGCCCGAACGCGACTTCATCAACCTGAATATCGACTCCAACATACACGGAGTAGGTGGAAACGACGGATGGGGCGCACAGACCATGAAGCCATACACCATTGACGGCAATCGCTCTTACCGGTATGGGTTTATCATGGAGTATATGGACAAAACAGAATAATCCGTTCATCAATGCATTCAAAAAGGGAATAAACATTTTGTAAACAACAATAAAGGTATGAAAAGAAACATCTTTAAAACAATTCTCCTATCCGCCTGCATCCTGCAAGGGGGCAGTGCATTGGCACAACAAGAGAAAGCAGAACCGGGCAAGTTCTCACCTACCTGGGAGTCATTGTCCCAATACGAAGTGCCCGAATGGTTCCGCAACGCCAAATTCGGCATATGGGCACACTGGGGTCCGCAATGCCAACCCGAAGCCGGCGACTGGTACGGTCGTGGCATGTACGAAGAGGGTGGTGCTGCCTACAAGTGGCACTTGGAGCATTACGGACATCCTTCGGAATTCGGCTTCAAGGATGTAATCAACGAATGGAAAGCCGAAAAATGGAACCCGGAGAGGCTGGTAGCCCTTTTCAAGAAAACCGGTGCCCGATATTTCTTTGCCATGGGCAACCATCACGACAACATGGACTTGTGGGACAGTAAATACCAGTCATGGAACTCCGTCAACATGGGCCCCAAGCGAAACGTACTGGGTGAATGGGAGAAAGCGGCTCGCAAAAAACAAACTGCCCTTCGGTGTCAGCATCCACTCCTCCCATGCTTGGACATGGTATGAAACTGCACAAGGAGCCGACAAGAAAGGCCCATACGCAGGAATCTCCTACGATGCCCGCGTAGTGACTAAGGAAGACGGCAAGGGAAAATGGTGGGAAGGCTACGACCCGCAAGAGCTATACGTACAGAATCATGCCCTGAGCGGACATGCTTGGGTGGCATGGGACTGGCCCGAAGGAACCTCTGTCCCCCCACAGAGCTACTACGACAACTTCTTCGACCGCACAGTGGACATGATAAACAAATATCATCCCGACCTGGTCTATTTCGACGACAGCGTACTCCCCTTCTGGCCCATCAACGATACGGGGCTGAAAGTCGTGTCGCACTACTATAACCAAAACATGAAGCTTCACAAGGGCAATCTCAATGCCGTAGTCTTCGGAAAGAAGCTGGAAGCTAAACATAAAGAGGCCATCGTATGGGATGTAGAAAAAGGGGTTCCATCGGAATGCCAGGACAAGGCGTGGCAAACCTGTAGTTGCTCGGTACTTGGCACTATAACCGCTCTGCTTACGAAGACAACTGGTATAAATCAGCCGAGACCGTCATCCACATGCTCATTGACATCGTCAGTAAAAATGGCAACCTATTACTAAGCGTACCAATGAAAGGAAACGGCACCATCGACGACAAGGAAGAAAAAATTCTGGAAGACATAGCCGCCTGGATGGAGGTGAACGGAGAAGGAATATTCGACACACGTCCCTGGTGTATTTATGGTGAAGGTCCCTCCACAGAAACAGCAATACCTTTGGACGGAGCAGGATTCAACGAAGGCAAGAACGCACCCTACACTTCTGCCGACATCCGGTTTGTGAAAAAAGGGAAATACTTGTATGCCCATATCATGAAATGGCCCTCAGACGGAAAAATACAGATAAAATCACTGGCTATCGGCAGTCCCTACTGCAAAGGAGAAATCGAAAAGGTAGAATTATTAGGAGGTGGAAAGGCAAAGTTCAGAAGAACTTCCAAAAGGCTTGCTTATTGACCTTCCCAAAGACAAGACACCCAATCCTATTTCTTTGGTACTGAAAATCACTAACCGTTAAACTGCTGATATTGTATGAAAAAGGGATTTTTTTTAAGACTATTTGTCCTGCTGATGCTGACATTTTTCATAGCAGAACAAGGCAGAGCACAAACCTACCAACGCACCTCACAAGGCATAAAAAGCACTGTGCAAGGTATAAATATAGATATTAGCTTCTTCTCTCCTGTCACAGTGAGAATCTTAAAATCGCCTGACGGCTGGAAGTATACCAAAGAAAGTTTGTCGGTCATCGGGCAACCGGAAAAAGTAAAACTATCCGTCTCTTCGAAAGGGGGCATATTGACTATCAAAAGCCATCAGCTTACAGTCCATCTCAACGAAGAGACCGGACAAATAACTTTTGCCTCTTCCGATGGAAAATCGCTGTTGCAGGAACAAAATAAAGGCGCACGTTTTGATGATTTCAACGATGCCGGCACAAAAACCTTCAGCGTTTATCAATCGTTCACCTTAGAGAAAGACGAAGCTATTTATGGATTGGGACAATTGCAAAACGGCAAAATGTCGCAACGTAACCAGACCAAACGCCTTATCCAAGACAATCTTGAGGATGTGATTCCCTTCTTCCAGTCCGTCAAAGGCTACGGTCTCTTTTGGGACAACTATTCGCCAACCATCTTCAAAGACAATCAAGAAGAGACATCCTTCCTTTCTGAAGTCGGCGACTGCATTGACTACTATTTCATGTACGGCGAAAATGCCGATGGAGTAGTTGCCCAGATGCGCTACCTCACAGGACAAGTGCCCATGTTTCCATTATGGACATATGGATTCTGGCAAAGCGTGAACGCTACAAAAGCCAAAAAGAGATTGTTGGCGTAGTGCAAAAATACCGCGAACTGGGTGTGCCCCTCGATGGAATTATCCAGGATTGGAGATACTGGGGAAGCAACTACCTGTGGAACGCAATGGATTTTTTGAACGAAGAATTCTCCGACCCCAAAAAAATGATGGAAGACATACACGGAATGAATGCCCACATTATCATCTCCATTTGGTCAGCTTTCGGACCACATACCAAACCCTATCACGAGTTGGATAAAGGGAACATGCTCTTCAACTTCCGCACATGGCCCGAATCCGGTTCCGAGAAGTGGCCTCCCAATATGGACTATCCATCCGGTGCCCGCGTGTACGATGCCTACCATCCGCAAGCACGCGACATCTATTGGAAGTACCTGAACGAGAACCTACGTTCTGTGGGTATAGACGGCTGGTGGATGGACTCTACCGAACCCGACCATTTTCACCCCATTCCTGAAGATTTTGACACGCCCACCTATTTGGGGTCATTCCGTAAAGTACGCAATGCCTACCCTTTAATGAGTGTAGGTGGAGTGTACGACCACCAGCGTGCCGTAACTTCGGATAAACGCGTATTTATCCTTACCCGCTCAGCCTTTGCCGGCCAGCAACGTTATGGTGCCAATACATGGACAGGAGATATCACAGCATCATGGGAAGTTTTTGGAGAAGCAAATACCTGCGGGATTAAACTTCTCACTATGCGGCATTCCCCATTGGAACAGCGATATCGGCGGATTCTTCCTATGGCAATATCCCTTGATGCTGGATGACCCGGATTATCGCGAGCTTTATGCCCGTTGGATACAGTTCGGTACATTCTGTCCATGATGCGATACACATGGGGAAGGTGCTCCCAGAGAAATCTATCAATTCGGCAAAAAAGGCGAGCCAATATACGATGCGATTGAGAAATACATTCGGTTACGCTACAGTTTGTTACCATACATCTACACAACTGCCTGGGAGGTAACTGCCAATCAGTCCAGCTTCATGCGTGCCTTGGCAATGGATTTTGCCCACGATCGCAACGTGTGGAACATCCACAATCAGTATATGTTTGGCAAATCCCTATTGGTATGCCCTGTAACCCAACCCATGTATACCCAAACAGTTTCGGACACCATCCGTGTAGAAGATTTCAGTACCGTTAAGTCTATGCGAATATATCTGCCTAAAAATACGGAATGGTATGATTTTTGGACCAATCAGAAACACTCCGGCGGACAATATATCGTGAAAGATACCCCTATTGACATTTTACCACTTTATGTGAAAGCAGGTCCATCCTGCCAATAGGTCCCGAG
>ENA-OQDU01000068-OQDU01000068.1-human-gut-metagenome-genome-assembly--contig:-NODE-68-length-10509-cov-0.953188_pt1 | contig 10509 bp, 11 predicted proteins | sample MGYA00242789_ERZ504623 | MGnify/ENA primary metagenome ERZ504623 (study PRJEB26092, sample SAMD00036335) | human gut metagenome | host: Homo sapiens | study: EMG produced TPA metagenomics assembly of... | reverse complement strand
CGAGTGCCGGAATGTCGTTGTAGGGAATCTTTACGAAACCGGGCGTATAGGGCCCGTAATCCCGATAGGCCTCCGGGTCGGCAGACATGGAGACGATGGTGATGGTACGGCCGTGGAAATTGCCGTCGCACACGATTATCTTCGCCATGCCGTCCTTTATCCCCTTCTTCAGATAGGCCCACTTGCGGCACAGTTTGAGGGCCGTCTCGTCGGCCTCCGCACCGGTATTCATGGGCAGTACCTTGTCGTAACCGAAAAACCGCGTCACATACTCTTCCCACTGACCGAGCACGTCGTTGTGGAACGCCCGCGAAGTCAGGGCGAGTTTGCCCGCCTGTTCGCACACCGCACCCACGATTTTTGTGATGGCAGTGCCCCTGATTCACTGCGGAATAGGCGGAGAGGAAGTCGAAATACTTCTTCCCGTCGGTATCCCATACGAAAATGCCCTTGCCGCGTTGCAGCACCACGGGCAGCGGATGGTAGTTGTGGGCGCCGTAACGGCTCTCCCGTTCGATATACTCCTGCTGTGTCATAAGATTGAAGCGTTTAAGTTTTTAGGATTTTATTTGGGTTCCGCCGGCGGCGCGGGAAGTCCCCGCTCCGCTGACATTCAAAGATACGGAATCCGGCGGCCGAATCCAACAGCCGATGCGTTTATTTCCCGCCTGCAGAGAGTCCGGCCCTTTGGCGTATTTTCGGCACGACAATTGCTGTTTTTCATATTTAATGCGCTCCGCAGCGTGTCGGTTCGGTACGGCTGCCGGTTATCCGGCCGAAATGCCGCCGTACCTGTTTTGGAGACGGGACAAAAACATGAAACGACGAACAATCCTCCCGGAGGTACCGGGAATCCCGAACGGTTCCGCACCCCTGTCGGAAACGTACAGGCCGAACGAAATATACCGAGTCACGCTGACCGGAATATTCGTGAACATCCTGCTGTCGGCAGGCAAACTCATCGCAGGAATCCTGGGACGCAGCGGCGCCATGCTTGCCGATGCCATCCATTCCATTTCGGACTTCGCCACCGACATCATCGTCCTGCTCTCCGTCAATACCACCCCCACGGCGACGAAAGAGGAGAAACCGCGCTACGAATACGGCAAACACGAAACGGTCGTGACGGTCCTCATCGGTCTGGCGCTGCTCGGCGTGGCCATCGTCATCTTCGTCGACAGCGCACACCGCATCAGCTCGATACTCTCCGGCACCGCATTCCAGCGGCCGGGCCTGATAGCCGTCGTTGCCGCTGCCGTCTCCATCGCAGCGAAGGAGTGGCTCTACCGGTACACCCTCCGAACGGGACGACGGGTAAAGAGCCGGGCCGTTATCGCCAACGCCTGGCATCACCGCAGCGACGCATTCTCCTCTATAGCCACCTTGCTCGGCATAGGCGCCGCCCGAGCCTCGGAGGCAAATGGGTCATCATGGACCCGGTGGCGGCCATTGTGGTAGGCGCCCTCATCGTTAAAATCAGCATCGAACTCGTCATCCCCAATCTCGGCGACCTGCTCGAAAAACGGCTTCCTGCTTCCGAAGAACACCGTATCCTGGAGATGATATCGTCCATATCCGGCATTCAAGACCCCCACCGACTGCGTGCACGGAATCTGGGGACCCGCATAGCCGTCGAAATGAGCATCCGGCTCAGCCCCGACATGACGGTAGACGCCTCGCACCTGGTAACTGCCGAAATCGAAGAGCTGCTCCGCCGGGAATACGGCCCCGAAACGCAGGTCACCGTCAACGTGGAGCCGTTCCGCCCCATACGCTGGAAATGACTCCGGCCGAATACCGCTCCCGCCCCCCCGACCATCCGGTTCCCGCCCACAGGAACGTACCGCTTCCGCGAGCCGGAAAACTGTGAAAAATTCCCTGCTTCCTATTGAAATACTTGTATTTAGTCGTATCTTTGTGCGTTCCTTCCCGCCAGGGAAGCTTACAAATAAAGTCTAACTGTTTAATTGCAAGACATTTTAAACAAACATGGAAGAAAACAAAGTAATCGAGGGCGCAGCCGTTGAGAACGCTGCCCTGGAGGCGGAAGCCAAACCTGCGAAACCCGCGAAAGAGGCAAAACCCGCCAAGGAAGCCAAGCCGGCGGAAGAGGCGCCGAAGCGAGTGGCCAACGAAGACTTCAACTGGGATGCGTTCGAGAACGACCTCGACCTGTACGGCGGCAACAAGGAAGCCGTAGAACAGAAATACGACGAATCACTCTCCAACGTACAGGTGGGCGAAGTGGTGGAAGGTACCGTCGTAGGCATCACCAAGCGTGAAGTCATCGTGAACATCGGCTACAAATCGGAGGGTATCATCCCGATAGCCGAATTCCGCTACAACCCCGAACTCGCGGTAGGCGAAAAGGTGGAGGTTTACGTGGAAAGCGCCGAGGACAAGAAGGGACAGTTGGTGCTCTCGCACAAGAATGCCCGCCAGCTCAAGTCCTGGGACAGGGTGAACCAGGCCCTCGAAAACGACGAGATAATCAAGGGTTATATCAAGTGCCGCACCAAGGGCGGTATGATTGTGGACGTATTCGGCATCGAAGCGTTCCTGCCCGGCTCACAGATAGACGTGAAGCCCATCCGCGACTACGACATGTACGTGGACAAGACCATGGAGTTCAAGGTGGTGAAAATCAACCAGGAGTTCCGTAACGTGGTTGTATCGCACAAGGCGCTCATCGAAGAGGAGCTCGAAGCGCAGAAGAAGGAAATCATGTCCAAGCTCGAAAAAGGTCAGATACTCGAAGGTACGGTCAAGAACATAACCTCCTACGGCGTATTCATCGACCTGGGCGGCGTAGACGGACTTATCCATATCACCGACCTCAGCTGGGGCCGCGTGAACCATCCGGAGGAGGTCGTACAGCTCGACCAGAAACTCAACGTGGTCATCCTCGACTTCGACGACACGAAGAAACGTATCGCCCTCGGCCTCAAGCAGCTCTCGCCCCATCCGTGGGAAGCGCTCGACCCGAACCTCAAGGTGGGCGACGTGGTGAAGGGCAAGGTCGTGATGATGTACGACTACGGCGCATTCATCGAAATCGCACCCGGCGTAGAGGGTCTCATCCACGTATCGGAGATGTCGTGGAACCAGCACCTGCGTTCGGCACAGGACTCATGAAGATAGGCGACGAGGTGGAAGCGGTTATCCTCACCCTCGACCGTGAGGAGCGGAAGATGTCGCTCGGCATCAAGCAGCTCACCTCCGACCCGTGGGAAGGTATCGAAGAGCGCTACCCGGTAGGCTCGCGCCACACCGCCAAGGTGCGCAACTTCACCAATTTCGGCATCTTCGTAGAGATAGCGGACGGCATCGACGGCCTCATCCACATCTCCGACCTGAGCTGGACCAAGAAAATCAAGCATCCGGCCGAAATCACCCAGATAGGAGCCGATATCGATGTCGTAGTGCTCGGCATCGACAAGGAGAACCGCCGTCTGAGTCTGGGTCACAAACAACTCGAAGAGAATCCGTGGAACGAGTTCGAGAGCAAGTTCCCGATTGATTCCGTACACGAAGGTACCATCACCGAAATGACCGACCGCGGCGCAGTGGTCTCGCTCGGCGACAACATCGAAGGCTTTGCGCCCTCGCGCCAGCTCGCCAAGGAAGACGGCACGACCGCCAAGGTAGGCGAAACGCTTCCCTTCAAGGTAACGGAATTCTCCAAGATGACGCGCCACATCACCCTCTCGCACACGCGCACCTTCGAGGATGCACGCCGCGCGGAGGAGAAGGCCGCCAAGGATGAGAAACGTGCTTCAGCCGACGCTACCAAAGCCAATGTCAAGAAGATAAACGCTGCGGTAGAGAAGACGACGCTCGGTGACATCACCGGACTGGCCGAACTCAAGGCACGCCTCGAAGAAGCGGAGAGCGACAAGAAAGCTGAATAAACGACGACTCGAACGTATCGGGGGCCGCACCGGGTTCGGGGCGAACATTCCCGTGACAGGCCGGCTGCCGCAAACAATGGTACCATGACTTTCAAAGTGACCGTACTCGGCAACGGTTCGGCAAGGCCGACGATACAAAGACACCACTCTGCTCATGCACTCAACGTGCATGAGCAGTTTTTATTTGGTAGATTGCGGGGAGGGCACGCAGTCCAGACTCATCGAATGCGGCATCCATCCCCCTCAGGCTGAACGCGGTTTTCCTGTCGCACCTTCACGGCGACCACGTCTACGGACTCTTCCCGCTCATATCATCCATGGGGCTCATGGGACGGCGGACACCCCTCACGGTCTTCGCGCCGGCTCCGCTGGGTGAGGTTCTGGAGTACCATTACCGCTACTTCGACACGAACCTGCCCTTCGAGATAATCTATCGCGAGGTGGATACCCGAAAACACCTGCCGATATTCGAAAACAGTGTCATGGAGGTATGGAGCATCCCGTTGCGACACCGTGTTCCGGCAGCAGGATATCTTTTCCGGGAAAAGAGGCCGGAGCTCAACGTACACAAGGAGGCCATCGAACGCTACGGTCTCGGTATCGCACAGATAACCGCCGCCAAGCGCGGCGAAGACATTTCCGGACCGAACGGCTACACGATACCCAACGGCGAACTGACCTATCTCCCTATGCACCGCGCAGTTACGCATATTGCAGCGATACGATGGTTTCGGGCAAAGTGGCGGACATCGTCCATGGTGTAAACCTGCTCTACCACGAGGCCACCTTTGCCGACGCGGAACGGGCGCTCGCCCGGGAGACAGGGCACTCCACTGCCCTGCAGGCCGCAAAAACCGCCGCGAAAGCCCAGGCCGGCCGGTTGCTGATAGGGCATTTCTCCTCGCGCTACAAAAGACGCGGCACCCCTCGTCGAAGAGGCACGCACCCTCTTTCCCGCTACGGAAGAGGCCAAAGAGATGCACACATACGAAATACCGGCGGTAAAACACCAGTGACTCCGCACGCGTCAGCCGCACGCCTCCGCATCGAACCGGAACGGCCAGGTCCGACCGGAGACACCAATCGGCGCCATACACCCGTCCGGGTCGGACAGTCGGACGTTGCCGGCATCGTCCGTTATCCGGTCACGGTCAAATCATGTCAAAACGAAAATGAAAGGCATCTACAAACGAACCGAATACCCCACCGCTGCCCGTTCCGCCCGGGAAGAGCTCGGTCCGCCGCCGCAAGAGCGGATTGATAAGGAGACGCTGCAAGGCATCCTGTCCGCGGGCGGTCTGACCAAACAGACGAACCGTATGCTGGGCCGGCTCATCGCAGAGGAGAAGCTATGGGACGAAGCATGGAGCTCGCCCGCTCGGACGAGGCACAGGTGGCTTTCCGCTCGGCATGGGCACTCGAATGGGCCTACACGATGGATGCACACCCCATAGAGGCACGCTTCCGTCGTTTTTTCGAGGATTTTCTGCGTTCCGACAATACGAGCGTACAACGCATCTACTCCAAAATGCTCTGCGACATGGTCCGCCGCGGTGCCGTCGCTACCGACGCCCTGCAGGCCGAAGAACTCGCAGGCAAATGTTTCGACCTGCTGACGGACGAAAAGACACCGGTAGCCGTCAAGATTTGGCAGATAGAACTGCTGGACGACCTGCGCACCCGTATCGGATGGATAGAGGAGAACCTCACGGAGATGGTACGCAGCCTGTCCGAAAATCCGGAATGCCGGCCGGCCATGGCCGCCTATGCACGACGGTACCTCAGACGTGTGACTGCAGGGAGAGCCGGAGGCAAAAGAAACGGATAGGAGATACGCCGCCGGACCGCTGCAGTCAGGCACCGGATTTGTACCGTATCATCACGCAGCCCTTCGGCCGCTGCCGCAAAAATGCTATCTTTGCACCCCAGAAGAATGACCCGAGGTATGAAAAAGAGGATACTTTTCGTCTGCATGGGCAACATTTGCCGCTCCCCGGCTGCAGAAGGAATCCTACGGAGCAAGGCCGAAAAAGCCGGTCTTGCCGAACATTACGAAATAGATTCAGCGGGAACTTACTCCGGCCACAGCGGCGACCTGCCCGACCCGCGCATGCGCGAAGCGGCCCAACGGAGGGGTTATCGCCTCACGCACCGGGCCCGTCCCGTTCTCGACGAAGACTTCTCCCGTTTCGACATGCTCATTGCCATGGACGAACGCAACTACGACGCCCTCGACCGCCTGGCCTTTACCCTCGAAGACAAAGCCAAAATTTACCGTATGACGGATTTCAGCAGCCGGCACGACTACGACCATGTTCCGGACCCCTACTATGAAGGCAGGGAAGGTTTCGAACTGGTGCTCGACCTGCTGGAGGATGCCTGCACCGGCCTGCTCGAATACACTGCCAAAGAGACGGAATCCTGACGGAAACAAGACGGCACAAGAGGGAACAAATACCCGTTGCGGCCGAACCGAAAAAGACCGACTCCTCACACGGCTCCCCTTTCCACAGGGAAGAGGCCCGCACCATCTGCAATCTCCATATTCACCACAGTTATCGCGGCCGTCGCTTCGAACCGCACCAGTGCAAAACGACATGTACACCCGCAGGGAGGTGTACATATCCGACCCCGCTCCGTATCGCCAGACATTGACATGCACTGCAAAAGATGTTTTTGCCAACGACCAAGCACCGGCCCCCGACAATAACGCAACTGTCCGCAATCAGGACACACCGTCTCTTTTCGTCCTTCTCCCGTCCTGTTCCGAACAGGACGAATACCGGGCGGCGCTTCCGTCCCGCATCCGAACCATATCGGGCCCGGCCTTTTGCCGTCTCCTGGGCCGCCATGACCGGGCATCCGCTCATTCGCCCCTTTGTACACGGTACAGCCGGGAAAGTTCCGTTAGGGATTATAAACGCATACGGCCCGCCTCCGCACAGGACGGACTATCCCATGAACATTCACGAAGCAGTTACCCCCAAGAGACAGAGGCAGATAATAAAGAGAAAGACAGGCAGACGAAACGCTGCCGGACGGGCTGCCACGGGGAGTTTACAAAAAAAGAAGTCTCCGCAAGAATGCATCCCGCGGAGACTTATGGAGAATTGCCGTATCGTTATTCGTACACTCTCGGGGTCAGTTTCCCTTCGAGCACACGCAACGCATTGCCTGCCAAGGCTTCAAGCTCGTTCTCGCCCGGCATGACCACCACTTCGGCAATGAACGACACCATGTCGCCGATATACTTGCAGACATACTTGTCATGGGCGATACCGCCCGTCAGGATAATGGCATCCACCTGCCCTTTCAGCACGGTTGCCATCGCACCGACAGCCTTGCCGACATTGTAGCACATGGCATCCTGCACAAGTGCGGCACGCTGGTCGCCCTCTTCGGCACGTTTGGATATCTCCATTGCACTGTTCGTACCGAAATGCGCCACGAAACCGCCGCGGCTGTTGATGAACTTGGCTATCTGCCTGATGTCATATTTGCCGCTCGCAGCCCACTTGGCAACAGCCAGCGCAGGAAGTCCGCCGGCACGCTCCGGAGAGAAAGGCCCTTCGCCGTCGAGCGCATTGTTCACGTCGATGACCTCGCCCTTGCGGTGAGCCCCGACCGAAATGCCGCCGCCCAAATGCACGACGATAAGATTCAGGTCTTCGTACCTCACACCCCTCTTTTCGGCATAGGCACGTGCCATCGCCTTCTGGTTCAAGGCATGGAAGATGGATACCCGCTCGATATCGGGATGGCCGGTAATCCGCGCCACGTCCTGCAGCTCGTCCACCACGACCGGGTCGGCCATATAGGCTTTCGCTCCGGCTTCCCTGGCGATATCATAGGCGAGAAGCGCACCGAGGTTGGAAGCATGCTGCCCCACCGGACGATGACGGATATCGTCTATCATCGTCTCGTTCACTTCGTAAACGCCCGACTTGACGGGCTTGATGAGCCCGCCCCGCCCGATGACCGCATCGATGTCGGAGAGCGTCACGCCGGCCTCCTTCATGGCATCGAGAATGATTTGTTTACGGAAGTCGAACTGGTCGAGCACACCCGCGAAAGGAGCAAGCTCTTCGGTCGAGTGACGGAGCGTGAGTTCACGCACGGCCTTGTCGTCCTGATATATCGCAACCTTGGTCGAGGTAGAACCCGGATTTATCGCTAATATGGTGTACATTGCTCCCTCGTTATTTTGCAGACAGACACGCGAGTGCTATCGAATACATCTTGGTCTTCTTGGAATCGCCGCGCGACGTCAGTACGCACGGTACCTTCGCCCCCATCACCATGGCAGCGAGCTCGGCACCGCCGAACTTCGTGCAGGATTTGAAGAAGACGTTACCCGCGTCGATGTTCGGGAAGACGAGGCAGTCGGCATCGCCACTACCGGGTTGTCGAGCTTCTTGGTGGCTGCCGCCTCCTTGTTGATGGCTACGTCGAGCGCCAGCGGGCCGTCGATATAGACTTTCGTACCGAGCTGGCCGCGCTCGCCCATCTTGGCCAGAAGCGTCGCCTCTACGGAAGACTGCACGCCGGGCAGGAGCTGCTCGCTCGGAGCGATGCAGGCCACCTTGGGGACGTCGATTTCCAGCTTCTTGGCGGTCTGTATGATATATTTGGCAATGGCCGTTTTCTGTGCGAAATCCGGATAGGGAATGACCGCCACGTCGCCGATGGTCAGGAGCTTGTGGTAAGCCGGTATCTCCATCACGGTCACGTGGCTGAGCACGCCCTTCGGGGGCACGAGGCCGAACTCCTTGTTCAGAATACCCCTCATGTACTTGTCAGTGGATACGAGGCCCTTCATCAGGACGTCGCCCTTGCCCTCGCTTACCATCTGCACGGCGATGCGGGCGCAGTTCACATCCACATTCTCGGCTACGATGGTGAAACGGGACATGTCGATGCCCTCGGCCTTGCATACCTTTTCGATTTCTTCCGGATTGCCGACCAGCGTGGCATCCACAATACCTGCCTCAACGGCATCATTGACAGCTTCGAGCGTGTGCGAATCCTGTCCGTAAGCTACGATGAGCCTACGTTTTCCCCTCGCCTTAGCCTTGGCTACGAGGTCATCTAAATGCTGAATCATGACTATTAAATCTGCGGTTTATACAAAGATTGCCAAAAATACCGATTGTCCCGCAAATAACAAAGTTTTCTGCGAATTTATTCCGTGGGACAACCGATTCGTACCGAATTGAAACAGTTACCGGAGTTTTTCTACGATATCGAAAGTATCGGTGGCGATGACCAGCTCCTCGTTCGTGGCGATAAGGGCCGCCTTGACACGCGACGCGGGTTTCGTCAGTATCGTATCCTTGCCGCGCAGGCCGCGGTTCACGTCGGCGTCGAATTCGAGACCGAGGAATTCCATACCGCTGCACACATATTCGCGCAGCGCAGGGTCGTTTTCGCCCACTCCGCCGGTAAACACCACGAGGTCGAGCCCGCCCATGGCGGCTGCATAGGCTCCCACGTACTTCTTCACGCGGTAATAGTAGACATCCAGCGCCAGCTTCGCCCGTTCGTTCCCCTCTGCGGCGGCATTTTCGATGTCGCGCATGTCGGAGGAGAGACCCGTGATGCCGAGTACGCCCGCCTGCTTGTTTATCATGCCCCACACCTCGTTGCCGGTCATGTGCTCCTTATCGGCGATGTAGGTCAGCGCACCCGGGTCCACCTCGCCGCAGCGCGTTCCCATCAGCAGGCCGTCCACCGGCGTGAATCCCATCGAAGTATCGATGCTCCGCCCGCCGTCCACGGCGGCCACCGAGGCACCGTTGCCGATATGGCAGGTCACCACCTTCGCCTTCGCGAAATCGAGACCGGCGAGTTCGCACCCTTTCTGCGCCACGAACTTGTGGCTCGTACCGTGAAAACCGTAACGCCTTACGCGGTACTGCTCGTAATATTTATAGGGAAGCCCGTAGATGTAGCTGCGGGGCGGCATGGACTGGTGGAACGACGTATCGAAACATACCACCTGCGGTATGGCCGGACAGAGCTCCTTCACGGCGTAGATACCTTTCAGGTTGGCCGGGTTGTGCAGCGGGGCCAGCTCCACGAGCTGTTCTATCCGATTTATCACCTCGTCGTCCACGAGCACGCTCCGGTCGAAGAAATCGCCGCCGTGCGCCACACGGTGTCCGACCGCCCGGATATCGTCCAGGGAGGCTATCACGCCCGATTCGGAATCGGTGATGGCCTTGAAGATAAGGTCTATCCCTTTCGTATGGTTGGGAATGTCCGTCGTGAGCTCCAGACGCGGTTTGCCCGTCGGCTTATGGGTGATGATGCCGCCTTCGATACCGATGCGTTCTACGAGCCCCTTGGCAAGAAGCGAGTTCTCGCGCGGGGAGACCATGTCGATAACCTGATACTTTATCGACGAGCTGCCGCAGTTCAATACAAGAATTACCATTTCTCCGTTAAAATGTGTAGGTTAGAATATATTAATTACATGTCATTCACAACCGCCCCTCTCCCTCACCGGGAGAGTTTGCCGCCCAGCCACAGGCCGAGACCCGCAAAAAGCAGGCATACGATTACACTGCCGGCCGCATAAGCCGCAGCCATCCCGACC
>ENA-OQDU01000067-OQDU01000067.1-human-gut-metagenome-genome-assembly--contig:-NODE-67-length-10532-cov-1.032484_pt1 | contig 10532 bp, 12 predicted proteins | sample MGYA00242789_ERZ504623 | MGnify/ENA primary metagenome ERZ504623 (study PRJEB26092, sample SAMD00036335) | human gut metagenome | host: Homo sapiens | study: EMG produced TPA metagenomics assembly of... | reverse complement strand
CACCGGGAAACCGCTCGTATCCCGATACGGCGGGATATTTTCTTGCGACCGCCGCTGCGGAACCTGTCTGGCCGCCCGGCCAGTTGCCTCAGGCCCGGCCGTCCGGTCAGGGTATGGAGATGTCCGGGCCCGTGATGCGGGAAATCTGGCTGATGTTGAGGTCATAGCCGTCGAGCAGCATGACGATGTGTTCCGTTCCGTCGTAGACGTTCATCACCACTTCCGTCGTATGCCCCTCCTCCTGCCGGATGAAAAACTCTACGCTTTGGCTGCCGTCATGTACGGCACTGACCGTTGCGTATTCCCCGCTTTGGAGCACCGCTTTGACCTCCTCGGCGAATGCCTTGTTGCCGGTCTCCGCCACGATGATAATCATTCGGTTTACGTTATTCAGTCCGGGCGCTCCGGAATCGGTGCCGTCGGCGTCATTGATGGCCCGAAACATTTCGCCCGCCATCTCTACCGTGGTATATCCTTCGCGGCCCGAATATTTCTCATACAGCTTCATGAAGCCGTCCGTCTGTCCGTAGGAGAGCAGTGGGCAGCAGCAGAGGGCCGTCAGTATCAATAACTTTTTCATGGTATCGTCCTTTTTGGTAAGGGGAGTTGATGTAGCGTCAGAAACCGAATCCGAGCCCGATGGTCATGGGCGATACGGCCGGTCCCTTGCCGTATTTGAACAGGTCGGTCAATCCGTAGTTGCAGTAGATGTAGAAGCCGTGGAAACCCGCCCGGGCGGTGATACCCGCATAGAATGGATTCATGTACATGCCGTAAGCCTTCTCCTTCGGAAACTTTATCTTCGTATGGCTGCCTATGCACACCCCGCCGTAAACGCCCAGCGACAGGTGGAACATGTCGGAACGGCCGATAGTGAATACGACCGGTACCTGAAGCGAGGAGGTGCTTAGTTTGGATTTTTTGTAACTCGGAGCAATGGCTTCGGGTACGAGCATGCCGTTCTGTTTCGTGAGCCTTACGTTCTGGGAGAAGACGTATTCGTTGAAGACGAGCTGGAGTGCCGCCGTGAGGGAGAGGTTTCGGGAGGCGTTGAGGTAGAGCGTCACATCGCTGAGCGAGAAGGCGAACTGAAGCGATTTGGCGTTGTTCAGGTCCATGAAGTCATACAGCCCGTCGGGCAGCGTACCGTACAGCGTGTAGTCCGGCCGTGGCAGTGTGTTGATGCCCAGCTCGAAGAAGGATTGGAAGTCTGAGTCGCCGAATGCCGCAGCCCGTCGTTTCGGCGGAACGGGAGCGCCTGCGGTACGTTCCCGGCCGTTGTCATTCATGACTATTTCGACCGACGCCACCCGCACCACGATGCGTCCGTCGTCGGGCTGTCGTATATCGACGACCCGTTCTCCGTCGGGATTCGTTATCACTACTTGTCTCCTGTCGCCGGTAACCGTGTGCTGGGCCTCTGCCGTTTCGATATCCATGACCGCAGATACCAGTACGGCGAGTAAAAAAGCAAACCTTTTCATGGGAATATATATTGTTTATAATTTATAGTTACCTTTATATGACCCCGTATGTGTCCGGGATTGCTGTGTTGTCGTATCTGTCGGGAAAGCTGCCGTCGTATGACGGGAAGAGGTTGCGTACGGCCGCAGGGATGTGTAGCCTGTCACTCCCTCCGGGGTGCAGGACCCGCGGGTTGTTCCTGGCTGTCGACCTCTTCCGCGGCCTTTTTCACATGTTCCATGATGTTCCTTGCCGTTCGGAGGGCGTCCAGCGACCGGCCCGCTTCTCTGATTGCATCCGCCCCTGTCGCTGTGGAGTGTACCCCGGCTTTCAGCAATCTTTCCGCCATATTGACCTGGCGGAGAGCGATGTCTATGTCGGTGACAGGCTCGCCGTTGAGGTAGCAGTAGATTTCCGTATTTTCTCTGCGGTCGGAGAGGTAGAGTGTACAGAGGACGGCGACGGCTGCTGCGACGGTCGTGAGGAGCGCGGCAAGACGGACACGCCGGCCTTGCCGGGGATGGCATTCGGCTTCACCTTCTGTCCGCCGGAGGAGACGTTCGGAGAGCAAGGCATCCGTGAAGCTGCAGGTATCTGCGGCCGTTGTCGCGAAGGCGCCGAACATGGCCTTCGCGTATGCCAGGTCGGCCGGTACCGTGTCGCGGGCGAAGAATTCCCGCAGCTCCTGTTCCTGTGCGTCGGTTGTCGCTCCGTCGAAGTAGAGGGCGAGCAATCGTCTTATCTCTTTATCCGATGCCATAATCCATTATTGCTTTGAATCTCTCTCTGACCCTCTTGCGGGCCCTTGACAACAGTACCCGGACGGTTGGCCCTTCCATGCCCACTATCTCTGCGATGCGGTCGATATCGTAGTTCTCTATGTCGCGCAGATGCATGATGGTGCGCTGTTTTTCCGGCAGCGTTTCCATTGCCCTGCGGAGCAGTTCGTGCGTGTCGAGATGGTCTGTCGCCCATTCCTGTGCCGCGTTGTCCGTTTCGTTGCGGAGCATACCGAGTTTCTCTTGTTTCGTCCGCCGGCTGCGGAGTCTGTCGTAACAGAGGTTGCGGACGCTGACCATGACGAAAGCCTCCAGATTCGTACAGCCGTCCAGCGAACCGCGGCTTTTCCATAGCTTTTCGAAAACGTCCTGCGTGACATCTTCGGCCTCGGATACGTCCGACAGGATAGCCCGTGCGAAACGGAATATCTTGTCTTTCAGTGGTATGAGGCGTGCAGCGAACTCTGCTTGGTCCATAAACTCCGGTCGAGGCCTTTTCCTTGCATCTATATCAAAGACGTCGGACGGGGACGAATATAACACCGTCTCCGGAAAAAACGGTCTTTTCTTGCGAATTTCGGACAGGAAACGACGGTATAGGCAGATTTTATCCGGCTATTGAAATTATTGATTGGTAAATGGTTGCTTTTTCGCTGCGATTCCGGCCTGCCTGCGGGAAAACCGTTGCGGATGGTATGGATTTTGCCGTATCTGACATAAACAGAAAAAAACATGTTACACTTAATATCAATAACGTTATGACACATAAAATGCCGGAACTGCCCTACGCGAAAGATGCGTTGGAGCCCCATATCAGTAGGGAGACGATAGAATACCATTACGGAAAGCATCTGCAGGCTTACGTGGATAACCTCAACAAGCTCATCCCCGGTACGGAGTATGAGGATGTATCGCTGGAGGAGATTATTCGTCGGGCTGAGGGGCCGATTTTCAACAACGGCGCGCAGGTGTGGAACCACACCTTTTACTTCAATACCTTCTCGCCGAAGCCGCAGGAGAAACCGGAGGGAAAGCTGCTGGATGCGTTGGAGAAGAAATACGGTTCTTTCGATAATTTCAAGGCCGAATTCGAGAAGAAGGCTACCGGACTGTTCGGGTCGGGTTGGACATGGCTGGTGAAGGACGCGTCGGGTGCGCTCGATATCGTGAATGAATCCAATGCCGGTAATCCGATAAGAAACGGCCGGACACCGCTCATGGTGATGGACGTATGGGAACATGCCTACTATATCGACTATCGCAATCGCCGGGCCGATTCGGTCAAAGCCACCTGGCATGTCATCGACTGGAAAAAGGTCGGAGAGCGGTTTTAGGGCTGCGGCATAACATAAACATAAAAGAGGGGAACGCCGTTTGTGCGCTGCCCCTTTTTGCATGTGTCGTGTCGTTGTGGCGAGAGGAGAGGGTTGTCTGCTGTCGGGGACATCGTGCGTCTCTACGGTCCGGAAACGGAGACGACGAAAAGGCAGGAGAAATTCTCCTGCCTTTTCTGTCATTCGCAGTTCGTCCGGGGCTTTAGAACGATTGGCCTATTCGGATGAACGAATCCGCTTCGAGGGCCGCTCCGCCGATGAGACCGCCGTCCACATCGGGTTTTGCGAAGAGTTCCTGGGCGTTGGAGGGTTTGCACGAGCCGCCGTAGAGTATCGGGGTGGCGTCGGCGGCAGCGCCGAATTTTTCGGCCAGCGTCCGACGGATGTGGGCGTGCATCTCTTCAGCCTGTTCCGATGTAGCCGTTTTGCCGGTACCTATCGCCCATACGGGTTCGTAGGCTACGACGAGCGAGGTGAACTGTTCGGGTGTCAGGTTATAGACCACCTCCCGGAGCTGTGCCCCGACGATGTCGAAGTGCCGGCCCGCTTCGCGTTCTTCGAGCTTTTCGCCCACGCAGTATATCGGAATGAGGTTGTTGGCGTATGCCATGGCGAGTTTCCGGTTGAGCGTGGCACTCGTTTCACCGTAGTATTCGCGCCTTTCCGAGTGGCCGAGGATGACGTACTCCACGCCGAGTGCGGCCAGCATGGCGGCCGATACTTCGCCCGTGTAGGCTCCCTTCTCCTCGGCGGCACAGTTCTGCGCACCGACCGCTACGCCTTTGCCGCGCGTAGCCTTCACCACCTCGCTGAGGTGGGTGAACGGCGGACAGACGATGAGTTCCACGCTGCTGTCCGTTTCGTGGCGCCTGGCTGCGACGGTCTTGGCCAGTTCCACTCCCTCTGCGGGCAGGGTATTCATTTTCCAGTTGCCCGCAACGATTTTTTTCTCATTATCCCAAGTTTTTGGTTTGTGATACGGTTTGAAGTTTCAGGAGTCTGCGGTGCCGGGGCGGCTGCTATTCCACCCACCCTTTCACCTCTTCCGCCGTGGGGGTCTTCAGCCCCAGCTTGTTCTTCTTGTTGAATCCGCACAGGTCGTTGAACAGTTTCCCTGCCGAGAGTTTCTTCAGCGAATCGACGGTCAGGAATCCCATTTTGTGCAGTACCGGCACCCACTCCTCCGGAATGCCTTTTTCGGCATACTTCTCCGGATTGTCTCGGACGACGCCCTTTTCGGGTTTCATTTGCGGAAAGAGCAGGACGTCCTGAATGGAGGGCTGGTTGGTCATGAACATCGTCAGGCGGTCGATGCCCATGCCCATACCCGAGGTGGGGGGCATGCCGTATTCGAGGGCGCGGACAAAGTCCATGTCGATGAACATCGCCTCGTCGTCGCCCTTCTCGCTCAGCCGGAGCTGCTCCTGGAAGCGGCCGAGCTGGTCTATCGGGTCGTTGAGTTCGGAGTAGGCGTTGCAGAGCTCCTTGCCGGCCACGAAGAGTTCGAACCGTTCCGTCAGGTCGGGATTGTTGCGGTGGCGTTTCACCAGCGGCGACATCTCGATGGGGGTAGTCCATGACGAAAGTGGGCTGAATGAGGTCGCGTTCGCAGTATTCGCCGAAGAGGGCGTCTATCAGCTTTCCCTTACCCATTGTCTCGTCCGTTTCCACATGCAACCGGCGGCACGCTTCGCGCAGCTCCTCCTCGCTTTTGCCGGTAATGTCGAAACCGGTCTTCTCGCGGATGGCATCCGTCATCGTTATTCTGCGGAAAGGGCGGCGGAAGCTGACCTGCTGCCCCCATATTTCGAGTTCCGTGGTGCCGTTTACGGCGAGTGCCACCTGTTCGACCATCTCCTCGGTGAAGTCCATCATCCAGAGGTAATCCTTGTAGGTGACGTATATCTCCATCACCGTGAATTCGGGGTTGTGGGTGCGGTCCATTCCCTCGTTGCGGAAATCCTTGGCGAATTCATAGACACCGTTGAAGCCCCCCACGATGAGCCTCTTGAGGTAGAGTTCGTTGGCGATGCGCAGGTAGAGGTCCGTATCGAGCGTATTGTGGTGCGTGATGAAGGGACGTGCCGCGGCGCCGCCCGGTATGGGCTGCAGAATGGGGGTCTCTACCTCCAGGTAGCCGCGTTCGTCGAAGAAACGGCGCATGGTGGCGATGATTTTGGCCCGCTTGGCGAATACTTCCCGTACCTGCGGGTTCACCACAAGGTCCACATAGCGCTGACGGTAACGCGTGTCGGGGTCGGTGAAGGCATCGTATACCTTGCCGTCCTTCTCCTTGACCACCGGCAGCGGACGGATGGATTTGCCCAATACGGTGAGTTCGCGGCAGTGTACCGAGAGTTCACCCGTCTGGGTGATGAAAGCGAAGCCCTTCACGCCGACGAAGTCGCCGATGTCGAGCAGTTTTTTGAATACGGTATTGTAGAGGGTCGGGTCACCTTCGGGACAGATATCGTCGCGGCGGATGTACACCTGTATGCGGCCCGTGTGGTCCTGTAGTTCAAAGAAGGAGGCACTGCCCATGATGCGGCGCCCCATGATGCGGCCTGCGATGCTGACCTGCTGGAAGTTGCCTTTCTCCGGGTCGAAGTCTGCGGCTATTTCCGCAGCCGTGGCCGTGACGGGATATTCTGCGGCGGGATAGGGCTCGATACCGAGCTCCCGCAGTGCCGCCAGCGAATTGCGGCGCAGTTGTTCCTGTTCGCTGAGTTCGTTATATGACATGGCTGTTAATAATTTTCCGGGTGTTTCTCCAAAACACAAAATTAGGAAGAATTTCCCGCATTACGCAATTTGACTGGCGTATCGGGCGTTATATGGCAAATTTTTTGTCCCGGTACGGATAAAACGCGGGGAAAGACGGCGCTTTTCGGAACGTTTTCCCTATATTGCAGTACGGATGCCGTCTGTCGGCGGGGTTCCGGGATAACCGGGCCGAAGCGGACGGTTCCGTTCGTTTCCGGCAGGAAGCCGGATATGATTTAATGATTCTGTTGATGATGAGGAGTTATTTCTGTATTGACCTGAAGGGAAAATCGCTGTTTCTCCCTTTTTTGGCGGCGTGGGCGGCGGCTGTCGGCGGAACGCTGCTTTTCCTCCGTTTTGCGGAGCGGTATGCGTCGCCCGAACCGTTGCTGGATTGGTCGTTCGCGGCCTTTGCGGTGTGCTGCCTGCTGTTTGTTGTCGTGATGCAGGCGGCCTGCTGTTTCGCCCTCTACTTTTTCGTGCGGGCTACGGCGGGCGGCATGGCGCTCTCCGGCGAGCGGTTCGAGGCCGACTACCCGCCCCGGCGTTATGCGGCACTCTGTACGAAGGGTATCCTGCTCGGTACGGTGACGCTGGGTGTCTACCTGCCCTGGTTCATCCGGGATGTGGTGCGTTATTTCGCCGAGGGGACTTCGTTCCGTTTCCATGCGCTGGAGTTCCGTGGAAGCGCTTCGGCCCTGTTCAGTTATGCGGTGCTTCTTTGCGTGGCTCCGGCTTTTGTCGTGTACTCGCTGGTGCCGGTCGTGATGATGCGGGCTTCGGCCGGGACGGAGGGGATGTATGTGCTTTGCTGGTTCCTCTATATTTTGCTGCTGGCCTTCGTCTGTGTGTACAGGGCGGTGGCCGTGAAATGGTTCGTTGATTTCACTTACGGCGGCAAACGGTTGCTCTCGACGGTGTGCGGCTGGCGGGCCGGATGTTTCGTTTTTGGACAGGCTCTGCTCGTGTTGGTCACGCTGGGCCTCTATTATCCCATGGCCCTGCTTCGGGTGTGGCGGTATTATGTGGGGCGGCTGGTGCTCGGACGGGAGGAGGTTGAAGACCGGTTCGGATTCACCATGCAGCCCGGCCGCAACTACCTGTTCGTCCTCGGACAACTGTTGCTGACGGTCGTGACGTTCGGACTCTATTTCCCGTGGGCATACGCCCGTGTGGCCTCGCTTCTCGTGGGACGTTCCTATGTCGAGGTGCAGGAGGAGCGCGGCAGGGAGCCTATGCCGGAATGTACCTTGTGACGCTCCTGTCGGCGGTCCGGCTGACAGTCATCATGGATTTGTATCGGCAGAAGGGAAGTTGGCACATAATTTGTTTAAATATAAATGTCGATTTCTTCGGTGCGACGGCCTTGAAAAAGCCGAAAAGCGGATAATAAATTCGGATTATCCGCGTTTCCATACCGAAGACAATCCGTAAAGGTTTCTTCATTTATTTAAGTTTGGGTTAGTAGTTTTGGGTGTTATCCCCAAAAAAACAGGAGGCAATCGCGAAGATTCCCTCCTTGTTTTTTTATGTTTGCCGCCTTTGTCTCCTCATTCGTGATGGTAAGGGGCATGGTGCAGGATGGAGAAGGCGCGGTAGAGCTGTTCGGTGAAGAGGGTGCGTACGAGTTGGTGGGAGAAGGTCATGCGCGAAAGCGAAAGCATGGCATCGGCCCTGGCATAGACTTCGCCGGAGAAACCGTAGGGGCCTCCCACGATGAAACATATCCGTCGGGCACTGCCGGTGAGTTTTCCTCCGAGCCACGCGGCGAACTCCACCGAGCGCATCTCCGTTCCCTTTTCGTCGAGCAGTACGACGTAGTCGCCCGGCGCTGTCTGTCGGAGTATCATCTCTCCTTCGGCCTGTTTCTGTATCTGTACGGGCAGTTTCCCGGCGTTGCGGACGTCGGGAAGAAAAACGACGGAGAATCTGGCGTATCGGCTGATGCGTTTCGAATAGTCCGCCATGAGGGCGGCTATCTCCGCCGAGTCGGTTTTGCCTACGAGTATGAGGTCTATTCCCATGGGTGTCTGTTGTTGTCTCCGATGCCGCAGCGCTGTTGGGGGGGCGCTCGGCCGGGGGCTTGTGCCGGTCAGCGGGTGAGGGGCAGGTCGTTGTTCCATTCTCCGCCGGCTCCGTCGTACAGTATCGGCCGGTTCGGGTCGGCGGTTCGCAGCCACAGATAGGTGCGGTAGAGGTTGAATCCGTTGCCGCTCTGCCCGCCGAGCGACCATGCGACGATGCACGGATGGGTGTGGGAGCGGCGGAACATCGCCTGCGTCCGCTCCATGTATTCGGGCAGCCATGCCGGGTCGTTGCTCAGGCATCCTCCGATGCGCCGGTTCCCCGTCTCGTAGGAGGTGTTGATGTTGGCCTGGTCTATCACGTACATGCCGGTACGGTCGCAGATATCGTAAAACCACCAGGGCTGCGGAGTGTCGGGCCAAAGCGTGTTGAAGCCCTCTTTTTTCAGGGCGGCTATCTCGCGTCGCAGCGCTGCGGGCGTCGTCGCGTCGCAGCGTGCCGGGCGCAGTTCGACGGGTTTCCCGTTGCGATAGACTTTCCCTTCGGCATGGGAGACGGTGCCGAAGCCCACGTTTACGGGAACGTATTCGAGGATGCGGTCTTCCTTGCGGACGAAGAGGGTGAGTCGGTAGAGGGCGGGTTTCTCGGCGCCCCACAGCTTTTTTCCCGCTCCGTATATCGTGGCCCGCAGCGTGACCGTGTCGCGGTCTCCGGCCGGGAGCGTTACGCGTTTCGTGCCGTACTCTTCCACCCGTCCTTCGGGCGAGAAGACATCGAAACAGAGTGAAAAGGTCTCTTCAGAAGGGTAACGGTTCTCGACGACGACGCGGGCGGTCAGTTCGCCGTCACTGCCGGTCAGGACGGTGGACACGTCATAATCCCAGATGCGGGTGCGCGGCTGGGAATAGAGGAAACACGAGGTGAGGTCGGCCCGCTGCCGGCGGAGTCCCGATTCGGGGTTCGTCCGTGTCGGCGGGCAGTTCGATGCGGAGCGTGTTCGTGCGGCCCGCTACGGCATTCGGCAGCTCGAACTCCGAGGGGGTGCCGCTGTCGCGGGCAGAGCCGACCGCCGTGCCGTTGACCGAGACGCGGTGGCTGTTGCGCCCCCCTTCGCAGTGCAGCATGATGATGCGGTCGGCCAGAACTCCGGCAGTTCCACCGTTGCCGTATAGACGATGTCTCCGTCGGCGGTACGGCTTTGGGTGAAGTTCTCTACCGGGAGATAGTTCCATTCGGCCTCCCGGTCGTCGTTCGCGGCGTTCTGTCGGATGGTGTAGCTCATGAATTCGCTGCGCAGAAGCCGTCCCTCGTATCCGGTGGCGGGGAGGGGCAGCGGGGCTTTCGCTGTCACCGCCGTCGTGTCGGCGGGGGAGGAAGCGTACATCGGGGAGAGGGCGGCTGCCGGGAGCATTGCCGCGAAGAGGTATCTGTAAAGTGGTTTCATTCTCGCTGTCAATCTGGTTCCGTATCCGGTTTGTGTCATGCACAGGTAGGCGGCTTTACTGTTCATCGGATTCCCCGCACTGTCCGGAAATCCGCCATGCGTCCCTCGTCATCCGGCGCGTCGATGCCGTATCCTATGGCCATGGAGGCCTCCTGTTCGGAGCGCATGTCGTCTGCCGCCATGGCGGCGAGTTTTGCTGCTGCGGCCGTACCCGCTTCGATGGCGGCTTCGATGTCAACGGCTGTCGGACGGTGACCGAGCAGCTCCTCCAATCGGTGGAGCGCCCACCCTGCGGCGTATTCACCGTACCGTTCGTGGGCCTTCTTCAGCGCGCCGCACACCTCCGCCGTCGAGGCAAGTTCTTCGGAGTCGATGCGGTCGAGAATGCCTTCCATTACCCGCAGCGGGATGTACATGCCTCCTGCATCGGCCCATCGGCCGGTTCCGTCTGCATCAGGCTCTTTCCCGGCGGCCAGCATCGCACCGAGGTACTTCTCCTGGGCGAGGCGGTAGAGTCGCAGCCCCCGGCGGAGCATGCCCGTCCGGATGCGGAGCCTGCGGTAGGTGCAGACGTCGCCCGTCTCCCTGCCGAGCAGTTCTTCGCAGGCGGCGATGGCGGCGGTGATGCGTTCGGCGATGTAGGGGTTGCACTCCTCGAAGTTGATGAGGTCGCCCGCATACCGGTCGCGCCGGTCGCGCTGCGGCCATTTGGCCAGGTCGCGG
>ENA-OQDU01000066-OQDU01000066.1-human-gut-metagenome-genome-assembly--contig:-NODE-66-length-10714-cov-1.284216_pt1 | contig 10714 bp, 10 predicted proteins | sample MGYA00242789_ERZ504623 | MGnify/ENA primary metagenome ERZ504623 (study PRJEB26092, sample SAMD00036335) | human gut metagenome | host: Homo sapiens | study: EMG produced TPA metagenomics assembly of... | reverse complement strand
CATTTCCTTAATCAAGTGGACGAAGCCGACCTCTTAGCACTTATGGAGGACGGAAGCACCGAAGCAGCCCCGCCCGCCGTTTGCAGTTGCACCGATAAATGCGAAGCCGGAAAGGTAAATGTGAGCTGCCCTGTCTGCAAGGACAACATGACCGCTTGCAGTGGCAAGGAAGCGGAGCCGGAAACCGAGAAACCAACAGAGCAGCCCAAAGAGAAAGGCAATACAGGCGGGCTTGTGCTTTTCCTTGTCGTGGCACTTCTTGGCGGCGGGGGCGCGTTCTATTATTTTAAGTTTATGAAGCCAAAGCAGAACGTCAAGGGCGACACCGACCTTGAAGATTTCGATTTTGACGATTACGACGAGGACGAGGGGGACGGGCTTTCTGATGAAGAACAGGAGGACGAGGAAGCATGAGGCTTTTCACCGAAAATCCTTTGGAAAAAATGATGGTACAAAGACCCACCGGGCGGCGTGACAGTGCGCCGCCCGTTCCAAAATCCCCGGCGTGTGTGCGCTGCCCTTATAAGGCGCAATCCCCCTGTATCGGCTATTGTCTGAAACAGGCACAGGAGAAGAAGCACACCGCGCCGGAACGCTGAAAGGAGGATTTTTTCATGGCACTTAGACTTGTGATTGCAGAAAAGCCGAGCGTGGCGCAGACTATCGCCGCCGCGCTTGGCGTTAAGGAAAAGAAAGACGGATATATCGAGGGCGTCGGCTACCTCATTTCATGGTGCGTCGGGCATTTGGTACAGCTTGCGGAAGCTGCCGCCTACGGGGAGCAATATAAAAAATGGAGTTTTGACAGCTTACCCATTCTGCCGGAGGAATGGCAGTACGCCGTTGACCCGGACAAGGGGAAGCAATTCAAGACCTTAAAAGAGCTTATGCACCGCGCCGACGTTTCCGAAGTGGTGAACGCCTGCGACGCGGGGCGCGAGGGAGAATTGATTTTCCGCTTTGTCTACGAAGCGGCGGGCTGCAAGAAGCCCATGCGCCGCTTGTGGATTTCCTCAATGGAGGACGGGGCGATTAAGGCGGGCTTTGCTTCCCTCAAAGACGGGCGGGACTACGACGCGCTCTTTGCGTCTGCCCTCTGCCGCGCAAAGGTTGACTGGCTTATCGGCATTAACGCCACCCGGCTTTTCTCCTGCCTGTATGGAAAGACCTTGAACGTGGGGCGCGTCCAGACCCCGACCTTAAAAATGCTCACCGACCGGGACGCGGCTATCTCCCATTTCCAGAAAGAAAAATATTATCATGTTCGCCTTGATTTATCCGGCGCGGAAGCGGCAAGCGAAAGGATTTCAGACAAGGCAGAAGCCGACGCGCTGAAAGGGGCTTGCGAAACAGAAACGGCGGTATGCGTTTCCCTTACCAGAGAGAAGAAAACCGCAGCCCCGCCGAAGCTCTTTGACCTTACCTCTTTGCAGCGGGAAGCGAACCGCATTTTCGGCTACACCGCGAAACAGACCCTTGACCTTGCACAAGCCCTTTATGAAAAAAGACTGCTTACCTATCCGAGGACGGACAGCAGCTTTCTTACTGACGACATGGGCGGCACCGCAGCGGGCATTATCGCGCTGCTTTGCGAAAAGCTCCCCTTTATGGCGGGCGCGGACTTCACGCCGGAGGTTGCAAAGGTAACAGACAGTAAAAAAGTATCAGACCACCACGCAATCATTCCCACTATGGAGCTTGCAAAGGCTGACCCGGACGCGCTGCCGGAAAGCGAGAGAAATATCCTCACCCTTGCGGGGGCGCGTCTGCTCCTTGCCACCGCCGAGCCGCATATCTTTGAAGCGGTTACGGCGGTTTTCTCATGCGCCGATACGGAGTTTACGGTGCGGGGAAAGACTGTTATTTCTGACGGTTGGAAAGAGATGGAACGCAGATACCGGGCGACGCTGAAAGATAAGCCCGAAGCGGAGGACGGGGAAAATGCAGACGTGACGCTGCCGGAGCTTTCCGAGGGACAGGGCTTTCCTAACCCCGCCGCAAAAGTAACGGAGCATACCACAACGCCGCCGAAGCCCCACAGCGAAGCAAGCCTTTTGTCGGCTATGGAACGCGCCGGGAACGGGGACACCGACCCGGACGCGGAACGCCGGGGGCTTGGCACTCCCGCCACCCGCGCCGCCGTCATTGAAAAACTGGTAAAGGGCGGCTTTGCAGAGCGCAAAGGCAAGCAGCTTATCCCCACGCAGAATGGAGCCGCCCTTGTATCAATCTTGCCGGATATGCTCACTTCCCCGCAGCTTACCGCAGAATGGGAAAACAATCTGACGCAGATAGCAAAGGGAGCCGCAGACCCCGGCGAATTTCTGTCCGGCATTGAAGCTATGGCGCGGGAGCTTGTGCAGACACACGCCGCAGCACTGGACGGGAAAAAGGATTTGTTCCGGGAGGAAAAGCCTCTGTCGGCAAATGCCCCCGTTGCGGTTCCCCCGTCCATGAGGGGAAGAAAAACTATTATTGCAGCAACAAAGAATGTGCCTTTGTCATGTGGAAGAACGACCGCTTTTTCGAGGAACGCAAGACCGCTTTTTCCGCGAAGATTGCCGCCGCGCTCCTTAAATCCGGCAAGGCAAATGTAAAGAAGCTCTACTCCCCGAAAACAGGCAAGACCTACGACGGAACTATCGTTCTGGCTGACACTGGCGGAAAATACGTCAACTACCGTATCGAAGTACAGAAGAACTAAAAACTTGAATAGCAAGCATAGGAAGCGGGTACCCACTTCCGTAAATCCCCGTTGCGACGCTGACGCGCCGGACGGGGATTTTGCTTGTTGGGAAGTTTCCCAAACCCTCTTTTGCGGAGGGCTTCACCCTCTAAAAATTTTCAAAAATATTTGGCAGAAATGCGGGCGTACCCGTAGTAGACCATGCAGCCAAAAAATGCAGCTTATGACGCTGCCGCAGAGAAAGGAGGTTTTTCACTATGGCAAGTTTACGGGACACCGTAAAGGACTATCAAGACGAGCTTAGGGACGGTATCGCATGGGTGGCGTTCTGGAAACAGGGGCGTTCATGGAACGCGGAATATTTTCATCTTGATATGGACGATACGCTCTACCCGGAGGACAGGAGCCGGTTAGAGGAAATAAAAAGCATTGACCCCGCCGCCGTTATCTTAAACGGCTACTATTGCGGGCATTTAGGCGAGGACATGAGCCTTGACGAGCTGACCGCCGGAGTGCGTTACCACTACGAAAACAGCATGAACGACATTGACGGTTTTATCGGAGCGCATGACGACAGGCTTCCCCCGGAGGTTATCGAGGAAGCGAGGGCAGCCGCCCATGAAGCGGGGCTTCCCTTTTCCGAAAAGCCCTACCGGGACGGGGAGGATTTTAACCCCTATGTATTTGACGGGAGCATGAGCATTGAGGATTTTGAGCTTATGCACCGCATGATTGAAAAAGAAAGGAGCGAACAAATGGCAGAACCGATTTTTAAGCGGCTATCTTTCCAATCTTGGGAAGTACACCGAGGCAGACCCGCGGGCGAATGGGTGACATTCCCCACGACTGCCGAACATCTGAAAGAAGTCTTTGACCGTATCGGGATTGACTTCAAGCACTATGAGGAATGGCATTTCACAGAATTTCAATCCACTATCCCCGGCTTGACGGAGCATTTAAGCGAGTATTCCCACCCCGACGAGCTGAACTATTTAGGGAAGCTCTTGGAAATGCAGTTTGACGACGACCGGGAGAAATTCATTGCAGCCATTGAATACGGCGACCATGCCGACAGCTTACAGGACATTATCAACCTTGCACAGAACCTTGACTGCTACTGGATTTATCCGTCCGTCCACAATGAAGAAGAATACGGGCGTTATCTGGTTGATGAACTGGAAGAACCGGAACTTCCCGAAGAAGCGAAAAAGTATTTCATGTATGAGGAATACGGGCGGGACGCTTCCATTAACGACGACGGTATGTTTACCGAAAAGGGCTATATCTACAACAACCGCAACACCTTTACAGAATGGTACGACGGGCGCGACGTGCCGGAGGAATACCGGGTAACGCCGCAGCCCCCGCAGCCGGAAAGACCCGACCCGTCAAAGGTAGAAATGGACGCAGCCGCGCCGGGGCAGAGAACGGCGCAGACCGCAGAGCAGCCACAGGAGCCGCGCCCGGTTATCCCTATCGTGCTGACGAGCGAGAAGCCCGCCGAGAAATTAAAAGAGATTACCGACCGTCTGGAACAGGGTATTGCGGAACTCTTTGACAGCGAGCGTTACCGGGAATATCTGAAAGTCATGTCAAAATTCCATAATTACAGCTTCCGAAACACCGTCCTTATCGCCATGCAGAAGCCGGACGCTTCCCTTGTGGCGGGCTTTTCCGCTTGGAAGAACAACTTTGAACGAAACGTGATGAAAGGGCAAAAGGGAATTAAAATCATTGCTCCGTCACCCTATAAAATCAAACAGGAAATGCAGAAAATCGACCCGCACACGCAGAAGCCCGTTATCGGCAAGGACGGGAAGCCCGTCACCGAGGAAAAGGAAGTCACCATACCCGCCTACAAGGTGGTATCCGTCTTTGACGTTTCCCAGACCGAGGGAAAGGAGCTGCCGGACATTGCCATTGACGAGCTGCCGGGCGACGTTGACCGCTACAAGGATTTTTTCGCAGCCCTTGAAAAGACTTCCCCCGTTCCTATCGCCTTTGAGAATATCGAGGGCGGCTCTCATGGCTACTACCACTTGGAGGACAAGCGCATTGCTATCAACGAGGGCATGAGCGAATTACAGACCTTAAAGACCGCTATTCACGAAATCGCCCATGCGAAGCTGCACGACATTGACCTCAACGCGCCAAAGGACGAGCAGCAGCCCCACGTTGACCGCCGCACCCGCGAAGTCGAAGCGGAAAGCGTCGCCTATACTGTCTGCCAACATTACGGGCTTGACACGTCGGACTACTCTTTCGGCTATGTCGCCGGGTGGAGCAGCGGGCGGGAGCTGTCCGAGCTGAAAAGCTCCCTTGAAACGATACGCAGCGCAGCCGCCGAGATTATCAATTCCATAGACGAGAACTTAGCGGAGCTGCAAAAGGCACAGGACAAGGAGCAGACCGCCGGACAGGAGCAGCCCACCAGAGAGGGACAGGAAGCCGCGCCGGAGAAGCCGGAGCCGGAAGCAGCCGCACCGGGAAAATCCGGCGCACAGGAAAAAGCGGGCGCAGCCCGAAAGAAGCCTTTACCCCGGAAACGATTTACAGAGTGCGCCGGAACCTTTACAGCGACAGCCGGGAAAACAGCTACCTCTTGCAAGCCTATGTGACACAGGAGAACGGGCGGGCGAAAATGGGCGACGTGCTTTATACGGGAACGCCGGAGAAATGCCGCGAGCTTATGGGGCAGCTCAAAAGCGGCGAGCTGACCGAGGGCGACGTGAAGCAGCTTTACGCAAAGGCACAGGAAACGGCGCAGACCGCCGGACAGGACAAAGACACCTTTTCCATTTACCAGATAAAGGGCGGGGACGAAACAAGGGATTTCCGCTTTGAGCCTTACGACCGCCTGCAGGCGGCGGGAAATGTGGTTGACAGGGCGAACTATGAGCTTGTCTATTCCGCGCCCCTTGCGCCGGAAACTTCCCTTGAAGATATTTACACCTGTTTCAATATCGACCACCCCAAAGATTTTAAGGGACACAGCCTTTCCGTTTCCGACGTGGTAGTGCTTCATCAGGACGGACAGGACGCGGCGCATTTCGTTGACAGTGTAGGTTTTCGGGAAGTGCCGGAGTTTTTACAGGAGCAAAAGCAGCTTACCCCGGACGACTTGGAAACGGGCGAAACTGTCAAGACACCGAGGGGGACTTTCCATGTGACCGCCATGAGCCGGGAGCAGATAGAAGCCGCCGGATATGGCTTTCACCACCAGTCGGACGACGGAAAGTATCTGATTATGGGGAATGGGACGCGGGCGTTTGCCGTTGCCGCAGAACAGGCGCAGCGGGACAATCCCTTGAAAACCGCCGAGCAGACCACAGAGCAGAACGGGAACATGATTGACGGTATCATCAACAACACCCCCACCGTTGACGAACTGGAAGCAAAGGTAAAGGCGGGCGAGCAGATTTCCCTTGTTGACCTGGCTAACGCTGTCAAAGCCGACAAGGAGCGCGGCAAGGGAGCGAAGCCGGAAAAGAAACCCTCTATCCGGGGCGCAGCTAGAGCCGACAAGGAAAAGGCACAGAAGAAAAACGCAAAGCAGAAGTCACAGGACTTGGAAAGGAGCTGACCCATGCCGGAACAGAGCAAATTTGAAAACATGGATTTGTTTGCTTCCCTTGAAGCGATTATGAAGCAGAACACAGGCTTTTACCAGAGCGACTTAGACATTGACAAAGAGATTATCGCAAAGGCGGCGGCAAGCCCCCACAGGGAGGACAAAACACTTTTGTGGTTCTGCCGCCCGTCCGGGACGCACTGTTTCCGGGAGCGCGACGTTTTCCTCAAAGACACCGCGCCCCACAACACATGGCGTTTCTACATGGAGCAGACAAGCGACCGCGTTCTTGCCTATGCAATCGAGCTGACGGGAAAGGAGCGCGGGAAAATCAAGGGCAATCTGTACGAACTGGACTACTCTAAACATTATGAGCGCGTCAAGGAAAAGGAGCTGCCCGCCGATACGGTGAAGCTGATTTATGAGCATGGGGAAAGGGTACAGGAAGCCGGGAGATATTTTGACGGAACCCCAGACCCGCAGCTTGGGAAATTTGAACGCTTTGAAGCCGTACCCAACGACCCGGACGCGCTGCAATCGCTCTTACAGGAAGAACGGCGCAGCCGGGAGCAGCTTTCGCCGGGGGATTTCAAAATGCATATCGCAGCTTTGCGGGACGGGCTGATTGAAACGGAAGCGCGGCGCATTGTGCGGGAAATGAAGCGGCATTACGAGCCGAACAGCCCGAACAAGACCCATTTCATGGCAGAGCTTTCCCCGGCGTTCATGCGGCTTGCAGCCACAAAGGACACTGACCGCCTTTTCTCCATGCTGCCCTACAAGACCCTTTCCTTTTCCAAAATCGAGGGCAGACATGGGACGTATGCGCTGATTGACAAGGGGGAGAACCGGGACAGGGAGATAAGGAAGCCCCGCCCCTCTATCCGGGCGCAGCTTAAAGCAGACAAGGCAAAGACCGCCCCGAAAAAGGCGGCGGCAAAAACAAAAAATCACGATATGGAGGTATGAGCATGATTAGACTGACTGTTGAAGAAACAAACCTTTTGAGCATTTACAACGAGGGCGGCAAGCGGGCTTTGATTGAGAATGTCAACGCCGCGCTGCCCTACATGGACGCGGATATGCGGGAGCTTGCAAAGCGCACCCTTTCCAAAGTGGACGCTTTGACCGAAGCGGAATTTGCAGAGCTTCCCATTTACGCCGCTGATGAAGTATGAACGGGGTTAAGCGGCTGACGCCGCCCCAGAGCCGGAAAGTCAACGCCCTTGTGCGCCGGACGTGCTGCAATTATGATAACGGGAACTGTATCTTACTGGACGACGGGGACGAGTGCGTATGTCCGCAGCTCATTTCCTATTCGCTTCTCTGCAAGTGGTTCCGGGTTGCGGTGCTTCCCGCCGACAGGCTGCTTTATGCGGAGCTTTACCAGACAGGGGATAAGAAGAAATGTACCGAGTGCGGCGCGTTCTTTGCGTCAACCTCTAACAGTGTCAAATACTGCCCCGTCTGCCGGAAACGTATCACCCGCAGACAAGCCGCCGAGCGCATGAGGAAAAGACGCGCCCCTGTTACGCAGTAGGCGCGGAAAATCCCTTGATTTACAGGGCTTTCCGGGCGTGAAAATCGGATAGGCGATACTTTATACCTTTACCCCCAAAAATGGCGTTCTACTGCGTAACATTCACGAAAACAGCACCCATAAAAAGACAGGGCGCGGAAGTCATATACTGGCTTCCGCGCCCTGTTCTTTTTTTGCCTATCTGACATTTCCCTTTTCCATTTCTTCAAGCGGGAACTGCGGGAGGGCTTCTATCAGCTTCTTTGTGATGGACTGGCGCATATCTTCGTTGATTTCCTGTTTCGTGCTTCCGTCCGGCTGTCTGACCGCTACCGTCGATAGCCTGTCGATTTCGTCCTTGTAGCACTCCACGACTTTCTCCACCGCCCATTTTTCCCCGGCAACGGCGGCGCGTATGGTTTCATATTCCGGCATTTTCTGGTTTTCCATGCTCAACGCTCCTCTGCTTTTTGATAGCCCTATCATAGCACAGCGGCGGGGATTTTGCTATCCTTATCCGCGCTCTGTTCCCTTTTCCCGTTCCCGGCTTGCCTGTCTGCCTGTAAAATGCTGTCAATGTTCTGCTTGATAATATCGTATTCCCGGACTTTCTTTTTCAGCTTCCCATAGTCGGCATAAAGGGCTTCTTTCTGCGCTTGGAGGGCTTCATATTCCGATTGCAGCGCGGCAAGGTTCGGGAGCTTTGCAATGCCCGCCGCTTTCAGCGACCTTGCGGCGGCTTCATGTAGGATAATCGCCTGTTCCTGTCCGGCGCGGTACTTCTCCCTGTTCCTTGCCTTGCGGTATGCGTCATAGACGGGCTTTGTCTTTTGGTAGGTGGAAACATTCTTGATAAGCACCGCCATGTCCGCAAGCCGCTTTTCCGCGTCCTTCAATGCGTCTGCCGCCTGTCCGCTTTCCGCTGCCATTTCTTCAATCCGGCTGACTAAATCCGCGTACTGTTCAATCTTATGTTCCGTCAAGAAATTCATGGTCTTTGCTGCCTGTTTCAGATTGTGGATTTTCGCCCACTGTTCATAGCCCTTACTCTGCGCCGCCTTGATACTGTTCTCAATGTCGATAAGCAGCGAAACGCCGCGCTGCTCTCTGGGGGCTTTCGCCGCCTTTGCCCGTCTGCCCGCTATCCGTTCCCTTATGGCTTCCTCTGTATAATCCGCGCCGAGGGTTTTAAGACGGGTGAAGCGTTCCTGTCCGGGGGCGCGGCATGACACATATTTCCCCGGCTTTATCTCATAGCCCGCCGCCTGTAACCGCTGCAACAATTCCTCAAAACTGGAAACTTGGGGGATAAGCGCGTCAACGGCAATCTTTAGCTTGCCTTTCCAACTTGTACCCGTCTTTTCTGCCTGGTACTCCGCATAGCTCTTTCCCTTGCTGCCCTTGCCGGGAACGACGACGGACAAGCCATTTTCCCGACACAGCTTGTCGCTCATGTTCCGTATGCCGTAATAGCTCCTTTTGTTGGAATTATATTTGCGGTGGTCTACGAAATTTACGGCGCAGAAAATAATGTGATTGTGGACGTGTCCTTTGTCAATGTGCGTCGTGAGTACATATTCATGCTGCCCCTTTGTTACCGCGTCGGCAAGCTGCTTTCCGATTTCATGGGCTTTCTGATAATCGACTTCCCCCGGCTCAAAGGACTGTATCAGATGAAAGGCTAAATTGTTCCCCTTTTGGAGTGCTTGGGACAAGGTATATTCAAATTCAATATCTGCCGTTTCATAGGAGCAGCCGAAAGAGGACACAAGCATTTTTCCGCCGTCTTGTCCGGGTTTTCGATATAGTCAAGGGCTTTGCTTAGAGTGCTTTTAATAGGCTTAATCTTTGTAACCGCCATATCTCCGCAAGCACCCCCTTTATTTCCTCTATGTCCTCTTGGTATGCGTTCCCCGTCGCGTTTACGCGGCGTGCTATCTGGTTGACGTTGACACCGATTTTCTGTATCTCTGCGGTCATTGCCTTTATATCGGCATGGTCTATCTGAATGATATACCCGTCAATGGCAATCTTCCGCAGATATGCCGCCATGTTCCGGGTGGGTACGAGCTTCATTTTTTCCAGTATTAAATCCCGTTCCGCTTCCGTCACTCTGAATTTGATTTGCACCGTTCTTTTGCGTCCGTTCATGTATTCGCTCCTTTCCTTTCCGTTCCGAGGGTTTGGGACACTTCCCAACAAGCAATTTTCAACCGACGCGCCGCAGCGCGGGAGGGGAAAATACGGAAGTGGGTACCCGCTTCCTATGCTTGCTACGAATGTTTTTATCCTTTAGGCTCTTATCACCTACTACGGAGAAAAAGCGATTTTGCCAAACTTACGCAAAAGAAAAACGCTGCAACCTCAAAAAAGATTACAACGCTTTCTAAATCCTGTTCAGTTTTAAGTCGGACATTCCTATTCGCCCTCTTTTTCGACTTCGGAAATCTCCTTTGCCGTTGCGGTTACAATCCGTATGCCTGTATCGCTCATACCGTCAAGAAGCGCGTCAAGCTGCCGCCGCTGCGTGTTCTTCTCCGGCGGCGTTTCTAAAAGGAATTGGTCTACGGATATATGGTAACGCTGTATCAGCTCAAAGAATATCTGTAAACTTGGGTGCTGCCCCTTGTTCTCAATGTTCGCAAGGTAGCGCGGCGAGATAAACATTTCGTCGCCTACTTTCTTGCGGCTCTCCTTGCATCCCTCACGCGCTGCCTTTATCGCTGCCCCAAAAGCCTTAAAGTCGTATCGTGGTACTGGTCTTTTTGCCATAGTTATTCACCCTATTACATTTTACTGTTCCCCTTTCTTCTTGGATATGTCTACGTAGTTCTATCAGTTAGCCAAAATAATTCATATATATATGTTGACAACAAGCTGCTTTTGTATATAATATTATATAAAAGGGGGGGAATGGTTTATGTTTACATAGCATGCG
>ENA-OQDU01000065-OQDU01000065.1-human-gut-metagenome-genome-assembly--contig:-NODE-65-length-10740-cov-1.005559_pt1 | contig 10740 bp, 11 predicted proteins | sample MGYA00242789_ERZ504623 | MGnify/ENA primary metagenome ERZ504623 (study PRJEB26092, sample SAMD00036335) | human gut metagenome | host: Homo sapiens | study: EMG produced TPA metagenomics assembly of... | reverse complement strand
CTACAAGTTTCCCGATCTTTCGGAAATCGCTTACAACCACCTGCTGAATCACCAGAAAGGTTACAAGAAAATCCCGACTTTCTACGTCATAATTTCGACGACCCGCGCCGCTCGCATCGTTGCAATCCCATCGCCGCGAAATTCATGACCGACATCTCGGACGCCTACGAGTCGGCCTACACAATCATGCTTAACCTCAATAAAGACGTGGATCGAGAAACAGGGCGATTTCTTCGTTCGATTCGCCGATTATCCTGCTTGCGGCAATCATCTGGTTTCTCAAAATCTACAAGGACGGCCGCTACTGTACGTTCCCGCACGCCATCGAGCTGCTGAACAAACGCTACTCGGACCTGTTCATCATCCTTACGTCCTATCCGTCGTTGGAGAACTACCTCTCGCCCTTTATGGACGCCTGGAAGTCCGGCGCCCAAGACCAGTTGCAGGGTCAGATCGCTTCGGCCAAGATACCTCTTTCGCGTCTTATCTCGCCGCAACTGTACTGGGTCATGAGCGGCGAAGACTTCACGCTCGACATCAACAATCCCGACGAGCCGAAGATCCTCTGCATCGGCAACAACCCCGACCGGCAAAGCATCTACGGAGCCGCCCTGGGGCTGTACAACTCCCGCATCGTGCGTCTCATCAACCAGAAGGGCAAACTCAAGTCGTCCATCATCATCGACGAGCTTCCCACCATTTATTTCCGTGGCCTGGACAACCTGATTGCTACGGCCCGCTCGAACAAGGTCGCCGTGTGTCTGGGTTTCCAAGATTTTTCGCAGCTCGAACGCGACTACGGAGAGAAGGAGGCCAAAGTCATCGAGAATACGGTCGGCAACATCTTCAGCGGTCAGGTCATGGGCGATACGGCCCGCATCCTCTCCGAGCGCTTCGGCAAGAACGTCCAGTGCCGCGAATCCCTCTCCATCTCTCCCGAACAGCAGTCCACCTCGTACAGTACGCAGCTCGATTCGCTCATTCCGGCCGCCAAAATCAGCAACCTCTCGCAGGGCATGTTCGCCGGAGCCGTCGCGGATAACTTCGGCGAGGGAGATCGAGCAGAAGGTTTTTCACGCCAAGATTGTCGTCGATACCGCCGCCGTCGCCCGCGAAGAGAAATCCTACGTTCCCATACCGCAAATCTCCTTCTTCGAGGACGAGAACGGGGAGGATTGCATGGAGCGTCAGATCGAGGAGAACTACGACCGCATCCGTGTCGAGGTGAATCAAATCATCAAGGACGAAATGGAGCGTATCAAAACCGACCCCGCGCTTCGTCATCTGATTCCTGAACCGAAAAAAGGGACTGCCTCCCGGTAATCCCCGTATCACGAGTGCTCGAACGTGCCCCACAGTGCCTGTCAGGGCCAGGAAAGCGACATCTGTATCGCGCATCAAATCAATGTCATACATTCGCACTGCAAAGACATACCAACCATTAAAATTTTACTATTATGGCAAAACAAGAAAAAACGAATTCGACAGCCTCGGAACGTCCGATGCCGGTCCATCCCGACCCGGACAAGGAGACCATTCTGCTGCGTTACCCCGAAGACGGCAGTGTCAAAGCGGTCAGCAACCTGATACAGGACAACAAGGGAAATCAGGAAATTGTTACGACCGACCCGACGACGAAGAATCAGCCGGCCTTTTATCAAAAGCGCGACAGCCTGTTCATCGCCAATTTCTTCAAAAACATGCGGGCCCAGATGCAGGATCCTGCCAAAATGCCCGAACTGTATATCGTTTCGTTCGACAAGGTAGGTGCTGTAGCTGCAGACCTTCGTAAATTGCATGAGGACCCCAAAAACGAAGTTTTGCTGGAGACCGCGAAAAAATACCGCACCTATACGCAAAACCTCGAAAAGATCATCTTCGATGAATGCCGTATGCCCAAGGCAGAACTGGCGGCAGCAGGGTTCGATGTCAAACAGATGGAGCAGGACGGTATTTTCAAGGAGATGGAACTGGGTAAAGAGCCGCAGAAACTCTATCCTCTCAAATCCAAACTGAACGAGCAGATACAAATGGATGGGCTGTATGCTATCAAGGCCGTCAAGAATGAATACAATGAAATCGGTTTCGAGCTGCAAAGCCCGCTTGCGATTCCGGAATTCGAGCAAGACGCCACGCTCAGCATCGAGTTGAGTGCGGAAGATAAGAAGGCATTGGCTGCCGGGAAAACGCTTGAACGTCCCATTCGTCACGATGGAGAGTATTGCGTAGCCGGTTTCAACCGCACAACCAACCGTATGACCTTTATTCCCTGCCGTGAGATTCAGGCCCCCGAATACGTCTTCAACGCCCGCATGAGCGAAGAACAGCAGGAGGAGTATAAGCGCGGTCGGAAGGTACATTTGGACAACTGCCACTATTACGGCAATGACAACACGTTCTCCTGCGATGTCCAATACGATACCCACACACGGGATTACAGAACGACCGGTCATCACTATCAGCGCCCGTATGTTCCCGATTACCTTGCTCGACAGTTGGACGACACCCGCATGAGAATGCTCCTGGCCTACGAGCCTATCAGCGGCAAGGGCCTTACGGACCGTAATGGAATGCCGCTCAAGCGCGATATCTGCATTGACCGGAATACCAACGGTGTAACTTATGTAAGTCTGCGCCGTATGGAACAGGAGAAGGCACAGGCACAGGCGCAGAGCCAACAGCAGGCCGGGAAACAGGCTGCCGGTGCCCCGGTGCAGAGCGAAAATGACATGCATGTAGACAACGATATTCCGGAGCAGTCGCAGAGCCGGGGTCACAGGAGATAAGCCGCCATGACAGGCTCAGGCGAGATCACTGCGGATTATTACCGCCGCAGGCTGGAGGAGTTCCTTGCAGAACGCCATCCGCAACTCACCGGTGCCCGGGAGCTGGTCGCAACCCGCAGCAATCGGGCATACGCCGTCTATCGGACGACGCTTGCCCAGGGTTTTTCGCCACTGAAAGCCACTGCCCGTGCCGATGCCGTACTGTACGAAGGGCTGATATTCTCGCGCTACGACTTGTTGCGGGATATTCTAGCCACGGATTATCCGCAAATTCCTGAATACCAACTGCGGCCGCTGGCGCTTCAGCTTTGCGACATCTGTGCTCCCGTGTTCGGTTCGTTCAACCTCGACGACGGCATTCTGCAACGACGGGAATACGGAACGCTCGTGGCTCGGCTGCGGGAGTTCCTGCAGGAATATGTCAGCCAGCACGGACTTTTCGTGCGGCTTCGCGGCAGACCTCGAAATCCCTGACACTTGAAAACCCATATTCATTAACCATTTCAAACATTTTACAACCATGAAAAAACATCTTATCTGGGCCGCAGCAAGCGCGGCACTTCTTGCCTCCTGTGCCAAAGAGGAGACACAGACCTTCACTCCGGCCGCCACCGACCTGCCTCAAGCATCCATCACCTTCGTCGCCGAAGAGAATGCCGACTTCACACGTGCTTTCTTCGACAATACCACCACGACCGAAGCGTGGGAGCAATCGCTTTCCTCGCTTACCGTATTCTGTTTTGAGGAGGGTGCTCTGGTCATGCGCCGCAATTTCACATCGGCGGAACTTTCATCCAGACGCTCCACGTTCGCCCTGCCGCGTTCGACAGCCGGTAAGAGTATCGAATTCTATGCGCTGGCGAATGCTGCCGTCGATGAAAACATTACGACCAAAACAGCCCTGCTCGCCCTGACGGAAGAGACTCCGGGCAGCTACAACGGCACTTTCGCCAATGTCTCGAGCAAGGCGCTGCGCAGCGGTGGATTTCTGATGTCCGGCACAGCGACGAAAAGCATCGGCGCAGCAGGTACGACGACCGAAGTGGCCATTACTTTGCGGCGCGACGTAGCCAAAGTAGCCGTTCAAGCCTCCCTGTCTCCTGCCTTTGCCGACAAGTATCCGGGAACGGTCCGGATTACCTCGGTCAAACTTTCCCGTTCGGCGATGCAGACTCCCTATTTCGGAGGAACGCCTAAAACCGGAGCCATGACTTTTACGCACACCCAAACCCCGGGTGAGACGAGCGGTCGATTCAACGCTCTGTTCTACTGCTTCGAGAACGCGGCTCTCGCCTCAGGCAGCCGCGTCCTGCTGACGCTCGACGGGGTGTATGACCGTGACGGCAAGACCTCGACGACTTCCGACCAGGTCCCTATCTCGTATGAAGTCGAACTATCCGGCACCGCCGGCAACGGACAGCTCGCACGTAACGGATATTACCGGGTGGCGATTGGTCTGACCGGTCTGACCGGACAGGATGTGACGGCTTCCATTACGGTCGCTCCGTGGGAAACCCCGTCACTCAAAACATCAATATCGGCATTTAATCCCGGCAAGTGAAACGGACAGAGAGGAGGCTATCACTCCGCTCTGTCCTCTATTATATGAATCCGCGACATGAACCGCAAACTATTGTTTTTACTGTGTATGGCCGCAGTCTGCTTTTCGGCTCCGCGTGCTTCGGCTCAATATTTCAGCGTAGGCATCAACGCCCCGATGCTGGCTTCCGGAACCCTGAATGTTACGTTGGAGGCCGCTGTCGCACCGCATTGGTCCGTGGAACTCGCCCTGCTCGCAAATCCTGTCAGCACCGAAAGACTGGGCCTGACAGCCGCCGCTCTGCAACCCGGGGTGCGCTACTGGTTTTTCGAGGAGTATGCCGGACATTTTCTGGCGATGCACGCGGCTTTGGCGTCGTACAACGTGTGGAATGCCTCGCACCGCCACAAAGGATGGCTTTCGGGGGCCGGGATCTCCTATGGTTACTGCTGGCCGCTCTCGGCACGCTGGAACATGACGCTGGAGGGCGGCATTGGAATCTATCATATGCGTGAGAGCGAAAAACGACGCTTCACGCCCGATTCGGAACCCGAATATATCCGCCATCACCGGCGCTGGGTCTTCGGCCCCTCCAAGTGCGCCCTCACTTTTTCTTACCTGTTTTACTCAATCTTCACGCAATCATGAACTTCATCATCAGCATCTTTCTCGTCCTCTTCCTGAGCATCTCTTCCTGTCAAAGGGAGGCAACCGGAGACATTGTTCCGACACCTGCAGCCCGTTACGGCGAAGTCGATCTCACCTTCGGAGAGAGCGGGCAGCCCTGGAATCTACCGGATGGAACCATGAGGGTCATCAACGGACGCCCGATAATGTCAATATCTATATTTTCAACGATGCGCTCGACTACCGCAAACACGCCTATTACGAGAATACCGACATGCAACCCCGCCTCGAACTGCCTTACGGTACATACCGCATCTATGCGCTCGGGAACTTCGGCAGCGATTTGGGGCTTTTGACCGAAGAGCAGCTTCAGGCCCTCACGGTTACCGCCTCTTTTGCGGACCGATTTCCGACCGGCGGTCTGGAGTATGCCGTCACCAGAGAGGAGTTTGCCGTTTCGCAGGCGCTCTCATCCCTGGAATTACGCCTGACAAGGCCCTTTTGCAAGATTACTTTCACAGCTTCCATCTCGTCGTCACTCTCCTCGGACGCCTATATCGTGTCGATGATCCCCTACAATCTTCCGCTGCGCTCCTCCCTGTGGACCGACAACCGCTTGCTTTCGACTCAAGGGCAGTTCGACTTCCCGTACGAAAAGCTGACTTCCAAGAAAAGGCGTCATACCCTCACTTACTATCAGTTGGAAAATCTTCAGGGAACAGTTCCCGCAATTATTCTTCCCGAAGACCGCAATTACCGGAAGGCACCCCGCATGGCTACTTATGTCAATATTCGCATTTGCCTGAATCAGGCATTCTATGAATACAACATATACATCGGACAGAACGATACTTCCGATTTCAATGTACGCCGCAATACCGCATACACCTACAACGTGACCATCCTCGGAACGAATCCCGACGATTACCGTATCGCCAAAACGGAGTACACCTTCTGGGGAACCAAGGCCGGCGACAAAGAATATCTCAATACCTTCCGCTGGCAGAACGGCACCGCGCAAGGCGTCCTGGTCATTGTCACCGAGCATTGCGATCCGGACAACGTACTCTCGCTCTCTTTCAAGCGGACTTCGACAGGACATATTATCCCAAATGGGAAATGCAGTACAGGACCTTCGGCAATGCCTACCGAACCTGGAAGGAGGGTGAACGCATCGAGGTCCACCGAAACAACGGAGGCAGTTCCGTCGAAATCCGCTTCATCAACTCCGACGGAACGACCCAATACGAAACGACCAACAACTACTTCGACTTCACCTTGACCGATACCCGGGGATTCAGCGATACCTTCCGTGTTTCGACCCGTAAAACGACATAAGTTTCATGCGAATCGCAATGTATATTTTCCTGCTGCTGGCCGCAGGTGCTGCGTGCAGTTGCAGCACCTCGGGACGCCTGGCCCGCCGTGATGCCCAGGCGCTGCTGAGTCATACGCCCCGCCCCCTGCGGGCTGTACGCCGCCCCCTGCCGATACGGTCCGCCGAATACGCACGAACACGGAGTTCGACCTTATTCCCGTCGAAGTAACTTATGAGAACGGCGAGGAAACCTACAATATCTGGCTCGATGCCGTGACTGTCGTAGCTCCCTCACGTACCGTTCCCGAACGCTGCGGACATATTGAAATCGATTTTTGGTAACCCTCCCGCGCATCCTGCAGAGTAATTGCCGCAGTATCGTCCTCCGCCCCGTTTTGCATCGTGAGCAGGAGCGGATACCTCTGGAGGAGATTTCCCTGCGGGGTACGTTGTTCGACCGGGTACAGAGGCGCGACTACTGGCAATACGTCCGTTATCTGGAGCGCTTCCGGCCCGACTCGGTGCATGCCGCACGGGGTTTCCGGCGCTTTGTACGGTATCCGCTGCCCGAGGGGGTGCGTGCGGATTCCGTAACCCGAGCCGGACAAGATATCTCGCTGCGTTATGTACAGCGCATTCCTGCGGCGGAAGCCGGTCGCCGACTGCTCGTCACCCTCGAAGGCGAAATCCGAGGGCTGGACGGCAGTGTTTATCCCTTGCCGCCCTCCGATACGCTGCGCTACAACATCTCTTCGATGCTTTTCTTCGCCGATACCACGACCCGTTATGTGGAACGCATCATCGAAAAACATATCCGTGTCAGCGACCGGAAAAGACTGGCATTCCGAGCCGGAGAATCCTGCATTGTCGATACACTGGAAAACAACGAAGTCCAACTGTCTCTGATAGCACAACTGATGGAAAAAATCTTCGACCGCCGCGAATACGCCGTGGACAGCATCGTACTTCGGGCGGGTGCATCTCCCGAAGGTCCCGTCCGACTAAACGAACGACTCTCCAGGGAAAGGGCCTGGAACCTGCAACACAGGTTCGCCGCCTGGTTTCCCTCACTGCCCCTCGATACGCTGATACGGACCGGCGGCATCGGCGAAGACTGGGAAACACTTGCAGCACTTATCCGTCAGGACGACAACATCGTCCACAAGCAGGAAATAGAAATGCTTATCGAACAGGAACAGGACCCCGACCTGCGAGAAACACGCATTGCGGCATGTTTCCCGGAGGAGTATGCCTATATGCAGCGAATGCTGTACCCCCGGTTGCGGCCGTACACATCGACTACCGGCTGCATCGTACCGACATGGTGCAGGATACGCTCGTGACAACTCGGCCCGACAGTCTTTATGCCGAAGGTGTCGGGTTGATGCAGCAGCGGCAGTATGACGCGGCACTCGGCATCCTGGCTCCGTATGCAGACATCAACACGGCCATCTGTCTGTTGTCGGTCAACCGCAATGCACAGGCTCTCGAACTGCTGCTTTCGCTGAGCGATGATGATGCCCGTGTATGTTACCTGCGGGCCATCGCTTATGCCCGGCAGGGAAAACCCACACAGTCACTCCAGGCATTCGATGCGGCCTGCGCCTTGAACGAAGACCTCTCTTACCGGGCCGCCCTGGACCCCGAACTGAGCGAACTGATCAAAAACCGTTAAAGCATATGAAAAAGTTGTTATTGGCGGCAGCTCTGCTTGTAGCGATGAGCGGCTGCACGCTCTCCGAGCAGACGGAAACGGAAGTTATCTGTCCTCCCCAGGCAGACAATGGCATCGACATAGAACCCTGGCACCCCTCCGACGACTGTACGGATATCGGCAAATAGAAGCGTATGAAAACAAGGGAACACTCCGACCTGTATCTGACTTATGACAGCTACAAAAAACGTCCTGCACGCAACACGTTCGAGCAACGGGACCGACGGATTCCTGCGCTACCTGCACGACGATGCGGAACATATTATTCGGGAAGGTCACAACCCGAATGTATGGGTGTCTTACGTACATTTCCATGACGGCGGGGATGTACCCGACTTGCGGGAAGCCGGCCGACACGGATTCTTCGACCGGGTACTCGACACCATACGCCGCAGCGGTGGGGAATGCCGCTATACCGCCAATATGCGGGACGTGCTTTTCTGTATCGAACAGGACATCGTACCCCTGACTCCTGCCGCCGAGCGGACCCTTTTGATGGCCCGGCCGGATTATCCCGCTCTCGAAGAGGAGATGGCGAGGAGTTACCCGCGCCAGAATGCCGTTATCCCCGAATACCGCTCCTACGATGCATTGGAATCCCGGCAGGGAGTGATGCTCTTTTCCAGAACGACCGAGGGACAGCGGCAGCGACGGGAGTACGAACACCGCCTGGAGCTGAACTTCTATAATCCCGCACAACCGGGCGGCCCTCTGCGTTATTGGGAAATCATAGCCGTCCCGGACCGCGTGGCAGAGATGGTGGACCGGCTGTCCGTACAGGAACATGACCCTCAGGCACAGCTTTATGCCGATGCGCACATCCTCGGCCAGGGACGCATCTTACAGGAATTCGACATGACAGCCAATGCGGTGAACTACGATATTTTCCGACGACGCACCCAGCCGGGCCAAAGAGCCGTACAACCTCTCTCGGAGATGACCGTAGGGCAGCTCTGGAAGCATATTACCCACATGACACGTCCTCGGTTTGGGCAACAGACCGCATTGTGCGTGGACCGCAAACAGTTTCCCGGAGAGCAGCCCGATATAACTTGCAAAATAAGACGATAAACGATGCGCGAAAACACTAAACCGGCGACCCTTTTTCTGTGCGTTGCCCCTGACGGCAAGACGGACTGCGTACGCATCATCCGCGACCGGACCGGCGAAGACGACTTCCGGCGATTCATCGACAGTTTGCTGGACGCTTCCCTGCAGACGGATGCTCCGGTACCCGACGACTGGGTTTTTCGATATATCATTCCCGATGGCGGCCTGCTCCCGACACTCGAAACCGGGCGCGACCACAGCGATTACCATCATCGGCTACGTCATCTCGACACGTTGGCGGAGCTGCGCCCCGCCAACGTCGTTGCCCTGCGCAATGCCGCGCTCTGCCGCCGCAGCGGAATAGACCCGCTTTCTACGGAAGGCAGCGACCGGGAGCTGGTCCTCGGAGAAACGGAACCCCGGTCGTTCCCTTCAGTCCGTGCCGTGGAACTGGCTCCCAACCGCGTTTTGCTTTACGACATGAGCGAAACGGTGGGCTGCGACGCATACCGGAGCTTGCACCAGCACATCGCCGACCACTTCTTCGACCGGGAAATCCAGACCGAAACACTCCGTCTGTACAATCTGCATTCCTTTTTCGATACCTCCGTGCTGATGAAACACATTCCGGCTCTGAACTTCAATTTCAATCACTACAGCCGTAATTTCAAATTGACGGATATCCCGGCTCACGCTTTTCTTGACAGCGATATTCTGAAAGAGGGATTCCTCGTAAAAGAGTACGACCTGCACCCCACGAGCGAGTGTTATACCCGCTTCTGTATGGGCGAAGACATCTCTCTGAATGTCGACATGCGGGCGTTCGAAATAGCTTTGCTGGACCACATCTCCCGAGAAGGCTATCCGAAGCAGAGGCTTTCCTCGGAGTGGCGATACATCTTTCCGCATAAAACCGATTTCAAAGAGCTGGAAGAGAACATAGCCAATTGCAATGACCGGTCATCCCTGGAGCAGTTGCAGATGCAGGCCCGGGAAAAGGCCCGAACGATTCTGGCGGAAGAATATCCGGATATCAGGCGGTCGCAGCGAAATTATTTGGAGGATGGCGTATCGTTGCATATTCCCGATGCAGCAGGAGAAACCAAGGGCTTGGGGCGTAAAGTATGATACGGTCGAAAATCCGGATAAATGGCAGGCGGAAAGAGCTGAGGGATTCCGTTCGTCTTCCGGCGTGTTTTCCGGTCCGGGCAGCAAAGGTAACGGACGGGCCGCGCAGGGGCAAGGCCGAGCCTGACGGTTCGGGCAAAAAAACAGCACCGCAAGGGTGCTGTTTTTTTATGCCCGAAGCCTTGCCCTGCGCTGTGCTTTCGCCGCCCGTCCGTTCTCCATGCGCCCGTAACCGTACCACACGCCGGGGAGACGAACCCGTCGGTGAAAATAGCATATCAATAATTGTTGAATCTTAAAAGTCATCATTATGAACCCAGGATGGAACATAGACATCAACGGCGAAGACTGGACCCGGGAATATTGGACCCGGGAAGAACATCTGCGCGACCAGGCTGAAAATTCATCCAATACACCGATACCGGAACCAGGATACGGATTCGACGAATCGGATATTCCGGAACAAGAGGAAGAAATCGGTGAATCACGAAAGAGAAAATGCTTTCGCCGCTAAAGTTATCAAAGGTTAAACCTTATACGGTCAAATCATGGAAAAGACAACATTACAACAAGGACT
>ENA-OQDU01000064-OQDU01000064.1-human-gut-metagenome-genome-assembly--contig:-NODE-64-length-10839-cov-1.032020_pt1 | contig 10839 bp, 13 predicted proteins | sample MGYA00242789_ERZ504623 | MGnify/ENA primary metagenome ERZ504623 (study PRJEB26092, sample SAMD00036335) | human gut metagenome | host: Homo sapiens | study: EMG produced TPA metagenomics assembly of... | reverse complement strand
TGGACATTCCGGCTCCGCCCGCCGCTGAAAGAGACGGGAACCGACGTAACCTCCTTCCGCATCGTCTCCTTCTCCGAGAGCGGATTCAGCGCGGAACTCGTCGGCATCGATACTGACAATGCGGTGGTGACCGTGAATTTCCTGCAAACGGGACGGTTCCCCGTGACGATGAACATACGCATGGGGCTCTCCTACAAGGCCACGAGCACCATCACCGACCAGTACGGTGCCGGCGCAGTCGAATTCGCCCGGGTGGAGGACAAACCGTTCACCGTAACCGCACAGAACGGCGAGACACGCGAATGGACGCTGCGCACCACCTATATGCCCCAGCTCCAGAACGCCGACTTCGAACGCTGGGCCAACCTGCAGACACCCCTCCCGAAAGGCATCAAGGGCAGTCCCTACTGGGCATCCGCCAACATGACCTCTCCCGTGGTAGTCGAAGGCACCACCCAGACGGAAGGGGCACCGGGACAGGGCAAGGCAGTACAGATGGAGACCAAGAATACCATCATCGGCAAACTCGCCGCCGGTTCGCTCTTCCTCGGCTGGTTCGACGACTCCAACCCCATGGGGAACATGAACGACCCGGCCGTCATGATGTTTTACGGTATCCCCTTCTCCTCCAACCAGCCCATCAAAGGGATGCAGGTGGATATCCTCTACCACCCGGGCAACGGACCTTCGAGCGACTCCGGTTCGCTGGCCATCGAACTCATCCGGCAGCGCGACCTCTCCCAGGAACTCGAATATCACGGCGCGAATCCCGACGGGACGTGGCACTCCAAGAACAACGCCGACCGGGTAGCGCGCGGCCACTCCATCGTAGCCACCCAGGCAGGCACGCTCGACAACGGCGATACGGCCGACCTCGTCGTGCCCGACAACACCTGGCAGACAGTGTTCGTCCCGCTGGAATACGACGGCGCCTACCCTGCATACACCCACCTGACGGTCACTTTCTCCTCCTCGTCCAAAGGCGACTCCTACAAAGGTGCCGTAGGCTCCATACTGAAAATCGATAACATCCGGTTAATCTATGAAGAGTAAACACCTCACGCTATATGCCGCGCTGCTGCTGGCCGCTGCGGCCGGCACCTCCAGCGCCTACGGCCAGGCGCCGGAGCCCGCGGACATCGTACGGACATGTCCCGCTGCAAACACCGCCCTTTCCTCGACGGCCGAAGAAGAGGGACCCGCCCCGGCACAGGAACGGGAAAAGGCATGGCACCAAACGGTCCTTCACTCCAAGCCCGTCCCGACCGAAGAGCGCACGGCAGAGAAACGCCGCACCGAACAGCCGAAATACGCCTTCGGCGTACACGTCGGCGTAGACTTGGGTGCCGCCGCCCCCTGGCCCCCCGCCCACATGCGGGGCGGGGCCATGAAGATGAGCGCAGTCCCGAAGCTGAGTCCCTCGCTGGGCCTCTCCTTTACCGCCCACATGCCCTACCGGCTGTCGCTTACGGCAGAACTTACCTACAAACAGGTCGGCATCGACGCCGAAGCCTGGGTATCCGGACAGCAGTTCAGGATGCCCAATCCCGACGGCGAGGATTTCATCACGCGGTTCCGTGGAACGGCCAACGTGGTCATGAACTTCTCCATGTTCGAAATACCGGTCTACGTCGGATACAGCTTCGGCGGCGGACGCAGCCGGATATACCTCGGCGCCTACTACAGCTACATACTGAAGAGCCAGTTCAATACCACCCCCCTCAAAGGACTCGTGGAGAATCCGAACGACCCGTCGAAACCGCCCATCATGGTGACGCCCGACAGCCCCGTACCGCCGGACGCGATGCCCGTTTTCAACGACTACCTCGGGAAATGGGATGCAGGCATGCTGCTGGGATACGAATGGCAAATCGTCCCTCGCGTCAAGATGACCGCCCGTTTCTCGATGGGATTCAAGGATATCTTCCGTCGCGGCAGCAACTACCTCGAATACAAGATGCTGCACATGCGGGGAACGGTAGCGGTCAGTTATGCGTTCCTCCGGTACAACGACAAGCCTTTCCGCAAATAAGATGCTTCGGGGAGAGACGACGGTATTGGAAACGTGCGGTTCGACCAATACGGAGGCCGCCGACCGCAGCCGCTATGCCCACGGAGACACGGTAGTGGCCATACGCCAGACTGCCGGGCGGGGACAGCGCGGACACCGGTGGGAGAGCGTGCCGGGCGAGAACCTCACGTTCAGCATCGTTCTCGAACCGACCTTCCTCGCTGCGGGAGAGCAGTTCCTGCTCTCGGAAGCCATCGCGCTCGCCGTAACCGATACCTTACAGGAGTACGGCATCGGTGCAACCATCAAGTGGACCAACGACATATACGTCAACGACCGGAAAATATGCGGCATGCTGCTGGAGCACAACCTCGACGGCACACGACTCGCACGGACGGTAGCGGGCATCGGACTTAACGTCAATCAGGAACGTTTTCCCGCATGGATAGCCAACCCCTGCTCCATACGCACGGAGACGGGAATACGGCACGACGTCATGGAGGTCTTCGCCAAACTGTACGGCCACCTTTCGATGCGCTACGGTATGCTGGAGGAAGGACGGGCCGACCGGATAAGCGACGACTACAACACCCTGCTCTACCGCCGCGGAAAGCCGTCGCGCTTCTTCCTGCCCGAAGAGGGCGAAGTCATCGGCACGATATGCGGCGCAGGACCCGACGGTCGGCTGACGGTAACCATCGACGGGAAAGAGCGCGGCTTCCTGTTCCGGGAAATCGAGTTCGTTATCTGAAACCATTCATCCGAACCCTCCCCGGCGCCTCTCGGGAAAATACGCAAACGCCCATAGAAATACGATGAAAATAGTAGCCGACGACAAGATACCTTATATTCGCGGCGTATTCGAACCCTACGCCGACATAACCTACCTGCCGGGCAAGGCCATCACGGCCAAAGAGGTCAAGGAGGCGGACGCGCTTCTGGTTCGCACACGAACCCGCTGCGATGCGGCACTGCTGGCCGGTTCCTCCGTCCGTATGGTCGCCACCGCAACAATAGGCACCGACCACATCGACCTGCCATGGTGCGCCGCCCACGGGATAAAGGTCGTCTCCGCTCCGGGCTGCAACGCCGGCGGGGTACTCCAATGGGTAGCGGCCGCACTCGCCCGCACGGTCGGCGAGGCATCTCCCGCCGGTTTGACGCTCGGCATCGTCGGCATCGGCCACGTCGGTTCGCTCGTGGAACGGTATGCCTCCGCATGGGGATTCCGGGTACTCCGCTCGGACCCGCCGCGCGAAACGGCCGAGAAGCTGGGTCCCGCCGATGGTTACGTACCGCTCGACGAACTGGCCGCGCATTCCGACATCGTTACGTTCCATGTCCCGCTGCACGCCGAAGGCCCCCATCCTACGGTGCATTTGGCCGGCGAACGTTTTTTTTCCGCCTCAAGCCGGGAGCGACACTCTTCAACTCTTCCCGCGGCGGCGTCGTGGACGAAGAGCAATTGAAACGCGCCATGGCAAGCGACCGGTGCGCGTGCCGCATCGATACGTGGGAGAACGAACCGGCCATCGACCGCCGGTTGCTGGATGCGGCCCTGTCGGCCACACCGCACATCGCAGGCTACTCCGAACAGGGCAAGGCCAACGCTTCGGCGGCCGTCGTGGCCGCTGCGGCCAAACACTTCGGCCTCCCGCCGGAAGGATGGTACCCGACCGGCGTGACGCAGGTCGGACGCAGACCGATAAGCTGGGCGGAGATGCGTGCGACCATCACGGACTATTTCGACATCGACGGCCAATCACGGACGCTCAAAGCGGCACCGGAACAGTTCGAGACTCTCCGGGAAGAGTACATATTCCGACAGGAGTATTTCTGACAGTACAGCCATATGCGAACGATGCGGGGACCGGTGAGGGTCCCCGCATCGTATATACATTTGTGACAGCCGAAACGTCACTGCGCCCGCCGAGGGGTATAGGTACGGTCGTACACCACCTGCTCGCCGGCTTTGAGTACATTGAGCGTCAACGTATAGCTGTCGCTGTGGAACACGGACCTTATCGTCACTTCGCCGGCGGCAAATCCGGCATCTATACGCGCCTGCTTCTCCCTGTCCTTGTTGTCGTTCTCCATATCGGGCGTCTCCTCCGTACCGTCCGTCCACGCAATTACGGCGCTGTCGCAGGCAAGCATCAGCGAGGTCCCCGTCGTAATATGGTGATGCAGCAACAAGTAGTGCATATAGAAACCGCTGCCGCGCGAAACATCCGCCCCTTCCGTCTGCAGTATCCTGGCAAGCCTGCCGTCAGTGAACTGGAAGCCCGTCACGATATTCGGCTGACCGGACTGCAGGGGGTCATATACCATACCGACCAACGCATCTTCGCCCTGCGCCGTCAGTCCCGGATAGTTGAGCTCCGTCTCCTGCATGCTGTCGCCCCAGAAGGAGCGGAGCACATCGCAGGGTACGACCTCGATACGGGCCTCGCCGGTCACATCCGCCGACAGAGCCCCCCCCGGCATCGGGCGCACCGAATATATACCGTGCGGTACAGCCTATCACATAACTGCCGGCCGTCAAAGGAGCGGTAAACTGCTTCTCCTCCACATGGGGCGGCACGGGCGAAGTCCGGGTAACGTCCGCAACAGCTGCCTGCGCAGCAACAGGACGGATACTCCAGTTGTACTCCACCGAAGAGATGTTATGCCCGTCGGCGGGAATCACGCACGTCGCCGTGAAGGGCTGGCCCGTACCGATACGTTCGCGGTTTACGGTAACAGGTCCTATGCTCTCGGGGGCCCGACCGTGGTCGGTCAAATCCACAGGCTCGCAGCCGGAGAAGACGATAGCCGCGGCAAAGGCGGCGATATGGATAAACTGTTTCATATTCCAATCTTTTAGCAACTCCCGTCGTTGGGAGAGTGCAAAGATATTCAAAAAACCGTACATACGTATAAACGATTGCAGACACGGCCACCCGTTCGCCTGCAGCCGACCGCTTCCATTGCCGCAAATCGGAAGGAAGTTCGTATCTTTGCGTACATTCAATCAATACGGAAACTTATGCCTTACAATCTGCTGAAAGGAAAACGCGGCCTGATATTCGGTGCCCTCAACGACAAATCCATCGCATGGAAGGTAGCCGAACGCGCCCGCGAAGAGGGCGCGGAGCTGGTACTGACCAATACTCCGGTCTCCATCCGCATGGGCAACATCGACGAACTCGCCCAGCGGTGCGGAGCCGTCGTGATACCCGCCGACGCCACCAGCGTCGAAGACCTCGAAAACCTCGTGACGAAAGGGATGGAACACCTCGGTGGAAAATTCGATTTCGTCCTGCACTCGATAGGCATGTCGCCCAACGTACGCAAAGGACGGACTTACGACGACCTCGATTACGACTACTACCACAAGACGGTGGATATTTCGGCCATCTCGTTCCACAAGGTGATACAGACGTGCCGCAAGTTCGACGCCATCGAAGAGTGGGGTTCGGTCGTGGCGCTGACCTACATAGCCGCCCAGCGCACGCTGTACGGCTACAACGACATGGCCGACGCCAAAGCGATGCTCGAATCCATCGCCCGCAGCTTCGGCTATATCTACGGCCGGGAAAAGAACATCCGTATCAACACGGTCTCGCAGTCACCCACTCCCACGACCGCCGGCAGCGGAGTGATGGGTCTCGAAAACCTGATGGATTTCGCCGAACGCATGTCGCCGCTGGGCAACGCCACCGCGGCGGAGTGCGCCGACTACATCATTACGCTCTTCTCCGACCTCACGCGGAAAGTCACCATGCAGAACCTCTACCACGACGGAGGATACTCCAGCATGGGCATGAGCATGCAGGCGATGCACATCTACAACGAGGGTCTCGAATACCGCGACGTCAAGAACGACAAGTCGCGCCGCCGCAACAAATAGAAGACGCCCGCCACAAACGCATGGGGAGAGGTTTCGGCCTCCCCCTTGATGTCATACGACTATACCGGCCTCTCTTCCCCGCCTTATGGCGACGGAAACCCGGCAGCAAGCAAACAACAAGCCGCGCAGGCTGTCGTAAGACAACCTGCGCGGCTCCGTCGGGATGACTGGACTCGAACCAGCGACCTTTGGTCCCCCAGACCAACATTCTAACCGGACTGAACTACATCCCGCCTTCAATCGAGGTGCAAATATATCCTATTTTTTATAAAAAAGCAAAAAATAAAAAAGTTCCTGCCGCAAAAGAATCCGTTTTTGGATTGGTTTTTGTTCGTACATCCCTGTCGCACGGAAGGTTGCAGGACACCCATCATGCGGCACCGCAATATTTTACGCAAGGTCTCACACGCAAAATTTCCGCTTATGGCAGAACTCGACGACACCATCCGCAAGAACAACCTGTTTTTCCGGCAGCTCCTCTTCCTGTCGGTACTGATACTGATGGGAGTAGTCATGCTCAGGGAGCTCTCCTTCATAATAGGTTCCTTCCTCGGGGCCATTACGCTCTACATCGTGTTCCGTCCTCTGCAATACCGGCTCATCGACCGGTACCGATGGCGTCCATGGCTCGCCTCGCTGCTGCTCGTGTTTCTCGCACTGCTCGTACTCGCGGGACTGCTTTTCGGCGTATTCCGGGTCGTATCCGCCGAAATCATCAACATCGACTTCAAAAGCCTGCTCTCCGGGCTCGACAACGTGGTGGAGAAGATAAACCGGGAACTGCCGTTCAACCTCATCCCGGCCTCCTACCTATCCGACTCGTCGGCCTACCTGACGAAAGCGGCGGGTTCCATCATCAACACCACGTACAGCTTCGTCATCAACATCCTGTTCACCATCATCATCCTCTACTTCATGCTGGCCAACGCCCGGACGCTGGAGCGCCGCCTCGGCCGCTACAATCCGTTCAAGGGCGACAGCCGTGCAGTGGTGACGAAAGAGGTATCCGATATCATCTACAGCAACGCAGTCGGCATCCCCCATCATCATGCTCGGCCAAGGATTGACCGCCGCCCTGATTTACTGGCTCTTCGGAATCCAGCATATCGCCTTTTGGGCCTTCCTTACCGCCATCGCCGGATTGATACCGGTCGTCGGCTCCATCATCGTCAGCGTGCCGCTGGGTATCTCCATCATCATGCAGGGACATCTGTGGCAAGGTATTCTACTGATGCTCTGCGGCATGCTGGTCATCGCCAACGTAGATAACCTCATCAGGATATTCCTCAATAAGAAGATGACCGACACGCATCCGCTGATAGTCATATTCGGCGTCTTTATGGGAATTCCCCTGTTCGGTTTCTGGGGTATCATATTCGGCCCGCTGCTCATATCCATCTTCCTGCTGCTCATAAAGATATACTATCACGAATTCAAACTGATGACACCGCAGGAGATAAAGGAGGAACGGATGGACGAGCTTTCGGCCAAAAGCGGCCAGGGACGCAAGGGGCTGCGATTCGGCAAACGGAGAAAGTGATGCCCGCCGTCGGTCTGCGAAGACGGCTCACTTTATCTGCCGATAGGATACAAGCCAATAATCATCGTCGTATCCTGTCCGGCCGACCGTCATCGTCGAAGTGGAGTACGTCAGGTTGTTGATATAGTTCTTATCCCCCTGTTCGCTGCCATTAAGCAACAGGTACCTCTCATTCAGAAAGTCGTCGAGCTGTGCCGTCTTGTCCTTGCCGACGGTAATGTTGGCAGCGACCAGCCGGTTATTGGAGTCGAATTCATACGATTTGAACGAATTCACCGAAGAGACGAGGTCGTACGTCAATACGTTGTTCTCCATCTTGTCCGGCAGACCGAGACGATTGACCACCTGTTCCCGGGTCATGTTCCAGCTCAGGTCTTCCATCGGTTCGTCGTACAGGTCGGAACGCCCCCGGACTGTCACGGAAACCGATGCGTTGTTGGCCGTGATGCGCGTCTGGCCGATTCGCAGACCCGATATGCGTCCCCCTTTCCACGGTGGCAACGAATTCGTTGTCGCTGCGCCACGCCACATTATCGGGGTCGCCTGTCTCCACATAGACAATCTGCGTATCGCCCGTACGCATTTCGAGCGCATACTTGTCCAGCGTGATATTGTTGTAATTGCTCTCTTGCTTGCACCCGGCCAGCAGCACTGCGGGCAGTGCTGCCAGCGTCAATACGAACTTTCTCATGCCTGATATACGATATTCGTTCTTCATTTTTCTCTGCTTTATCCCTAAGACGCCGGAAACAACCTCTTTGTTGCATGCTCCGCCGAAAAAACCTCTTTCCGCAAATTTATCAAATTTTACTTAAAAGCGGGGCGCTTTCCCGTTTTATTGTGCTCCGGCCCGCCGGGCAGACGGCCGCCAGCGTCCGGACCGATAAAAAGAGCCGCCCCAGTCAGGGAACGGCCCATGCCTGCGTGGCTGTCAGGAGATTATTTGGCGTAACGTTCCTTGTGTTTCTCTATCTGCTTCTTCAGCGCATCTATGGCATTGTCCACCGACTCCTCGAAACTTTTGCTGCGGGCCTCCGCCACCAGGTCGTCGCCGGGAACCTCTATCCGGATAATGGCCACCTTGTTACCTTTCTCGTTGTCCTTGTCGAGTTTGAGGATGACATCGGCCCCTGTCGCACGCTCTATGAAACGGTCGAGTTTAGCCATTTTTGCCTCTACGAATTCGATGAGCTTCCTGTCGGCATCGAATTTAACTGCCTGAATCTGTACGTTCATAACTAATCCTCCTAACTTTAAAGCACCCGAAGGCGCCGTTTATCTTTTCGGTACAGGCTTCCGGCCCGACCGGTTCTCTCCTGCAGAGACGGCATCACTTGCGGTTCCCGCGGGGGTGTGCGCCGGCATAAACCTCTTTCAACTGCGCAATGCTGTTGTGGGTATAGACCTGCGTGGCATTCAGGGAACCGTGCCCCAACAACTCCTGTATCTCCCGCAAATCCGCCCCACCGTTCATCAGGTGGGTAGCGAACGTGTGCCGCAGGACGTGCGGACTCCGCTTACCCTGTACTCCGAGCGCCGTCAGCTCCCCGCGCACGATACGGTAAACCTCCGTTCTCGAAATCCGCCTCCCTTGCTCTGTTAAAAATAACGCTTTTTCTCCGGATTTGCAAATATCGTCCCGTTTTATCGCTGCCATATATTCGAACAACCGCCGCCTCAGTTCCGGGACGACGGGCACCATCCTTTCCCGGTCGCCCTTCCCCGTCACATGCAGTTCACGGAACTCCGGACCGAAATCGGTCCGGTCTATCGCAATCAGCTCCGCCAGCCTTATCCCCGTAGCGTACAAAAAGAGTACCACCAATGCGTCGCGCATACTGCGGAAATCCGTCGCCTCCTCCATCTCAGCCGACAATTCGCCGACAAGCGCCGCCATCCGCCCCTCCGGTATAAACGACGGGAGCAGGGCAGGCGTCTTGAGCGACGAGACTTTCGCAAAGGGATTCCCCGCAACAATCCCCTCCCGCAGCAGGTATTTGAAGAAAGAGCTGCAGGCGGAGAGCATCCGGTTGATACTCGACGGCTTCAGCCCGCTTTCCGAAAGCGCCACTATCCACTCCCGAATATCGTCGGCAGTCAGCAGCGACGGGTCGAACGTTCCCTCCTCCGTCCCGAGAAAATCGAGCAGCATCCCGATGTCGCGGCGGTAGCTCTTCACCGTATTGGGCGAATAGCGCCTGACGCGCTCTATGTAGGCGAGATATGCTTCCGCGAGGTCGGTCATGACAAAAAAGATTAAACAGAACCCCTGTCGGCACGCTCACGGACGCGAAGCATCCGTAAGAACGCCCCTCTTTTTACAGGATAACGGCAACAGGGGCCGTATATTTCATCCGCCGCGTTTTTTACCGCAGACGCATCAGAGTCGGACGGCTGGTCGTATCTTACGGAAACGCAGCTTTATCACCCCCCAGAACGCTTCTCCGAAGATACCGCTGCTCATCTTCGACACCCCGGCCGTGCGGTCCATGAAGATGATGGAAACCTCCCGGATACTGAAACCGAGACGCCATGCCGTATATTTCATCTCTATCTGGAAACCGTAGCCTTTCATCCGTACCGCATCGAGGTCGATGGCTTCCAGCACCTCGCGGGAATAGCAGACGAATCCGGCCGTTGCGTCGCGGACGGGCATTCCCGTCACGGTACGCACATACGACGAGGCACAGTAGGACATCAGCAACCGCGACATGGGCCAGTTCACCACGTTCACCCCCTGTATGTAACGCGAACCCACCACGACGTCCGCCCCGCCGAGAGCGGCACGGTAAAGGCGCAGCAGGTCGTCCGGATTGTGCGAAAAGTCGCAGTCCATCTCAAACACGTAGTCGTACCCTTCGGCAAGCGCCCATCGGAAGCCCGTCAGGTAGGCGGTACCCAGGCCGAGTTTGCCGGAACGCTCCAACAGAAAGAGCCTGCCGGGAAACTCCGCCTGTCTGCCGCGCACGATATCGGCCGTCCCGTCGGGCGAGGCATCGTCGATGACGAGCAGGTCGAACTCCTCCGGCAACGAAAAAAACCTTGTCAATCATGGCCGACACGTTCTCCCTTTCGAGATAGGTCGGTATTATCACGAGTTTTCGCATGTATGGTCAAGCTATTTATACTCCCCGAAGACAAACTTACGGAAAATCGCCGGAATAAACGAAGGCACAGCCGGAAATAATACCCGGTCGGGCAGGCGTTCGACCGGGCCCGCCGCCGTTTCCCTCAACGACTCCACAGCCTGCCGTTGTCGTTCCATTCGCCGTAGAGGATTCCCCTGCGGGTATTTTCCAAAAACTTGTCGAGGCGTTTGCGGAAAAGTTCAGGTTGGTTCCTCTTGATCTGAATGGTGTCGATCCGCACCCGCCTGTAGAGTTCCGGCAGGCGGCG
>ENA-OQDU01000062-OQDU01000062.1-human-gut-metagenome-genome-assembly--contig:-NODE-62-length-10926-cov-1.027410_pt1 | contig 10926 bp, 17 predicted proteins | sample MGYA00242789_ERZ504623 | MGnify/ENA primary metagenome ERZ504623 (study PRJEB26092, sample SAMD00036335) | human gut metagenome | host: Homo sapiens | study: EMG produced TPA metagenomics assembly of... | reverse complement strand
GGCAAACATGGACTCCGCAGCTTCAAAGAATGTCTTCCTTTTCCTGCTTTCCTGTTCCATCAGAGCCTTTTCATAGGCATCCTTCTTGTTTCCTTCCAGGCGGCTGTCCTCGGGAGAAGGGATTTCCGTATTGAATCCCTGTCCTTTATCCTGCCGCTCCCGTTCCTGCCCGGAAGGTGAGAATATCAGATAGAAACTTCCCAGACACAGCAGGAACATCAGCGGATACACCACAAATCCGGCGCGTTTGCGTTTCTGTTCCTCACTCAGCGGCTTCCTGTCCTTTGAAGACCGGAGCCTGAACGGTTTCATCAGCCGTTCCATTACTTTCTTGACTTTTTCTTTCTCCATTTCTTACAATAGATTGAATGAACTCCATACGGAGTGAATCCTTTTCCATAAATTCCATTCCGGACTCCCGATTATTACTGCCTATAAACGGTCTGCATGCCGTATAGACACATGCGGCGGTAAACGGGACAAACAGTATCCAGAGAACGGCCTTGCGCTGTTTAACGGTAAGTCTGTGGCAGAACCTCCTGAGTTGAAGGTTCGCCTGTCTCGTCAGGTTCCTTTTCATCGCTCTACGCTCCTTATGTCCTTGTTTTCCAGTATGGTCAGATGTTCGATGATAAAGCCGTTGGGGTTGTCATCGGAACGGGACGTATTCTGAAGCTGGCAGTCAGTCACCAGCGAACGTTCCGTCACATTACTCTCACGGATAATCATCTGGCGGGCATACGTCCTGGCCCTGTAGGGGTATCCGGAAAAGTCGCAGACCACGCTGTCCACCCGTACCACCTGATTGATATTACCGGAAATGAGACGGTTGTAATATCCTTTCTCGGCAAAATCCACATAGTAATGATAGGCGCTTTTGTCCGCCAGCTGCAAGGCACGGTTGATATTGTGCTCGATGGCATCCTTCTGTGGTGACAGCCCGAAAAAAGCTCATGGAACCTTCTTACATGCTCCCTAGCTTCAGCCGGACGGTTCTGTGAAAGATCCTGTGAAAGGGCAAGCATCAGTGACTTGCCGCCATCGAGTACATAAATTTTCTCACGCTGTTTCTCCGCAAAGCGGTATGAGTTCCACAGGGCAAAGACGGTCACGAGCGTGCAGCATCCGACAAAGACCGCAAGCATCAGGCGTATCCGTCTGAAACTGCTTTCAATATTGGTCAGTGATTTGAATTCCATCTGTTTTCATGATTTTAATGTTCCTGTTCAGTTTATTTTCCACGCAGACGCCCTCCGATATTTCCCAGTCCGGAACCTGCGGCACCGGCTGCAAATCCTCCGGTCTTGGTCGCGGTACGGTTGATGTTTCGGTTGTAGTTTCCGGCACCGCCTGCCTGCACAATCCATCCGGCCACGGTCGGCACGGTAAAATATCCGATGATACCTATCAGCATGAAGATCACATATACCGAATTTGGAGTTGTCCAACGAATAGTTCGGATTGTTCTGGAGCTCCAGGATGTCGTTCTGCAGCATAAGTACCTGAATCTTGGCCAGCATACAGCTGAAAAGGTCACTCACGGGAAGCCACAGATAGACGGAAATGTAACGTGTGAACCACTGGCTGAGCGTGGACTGGAAACCGTCCCACACACTGAAGGCAAAGGCAATGGGACCGAGGATGGACAATACAACCAGAAAAAAGGTCCTTACCGTATCTATAAGCAGGGATGCCGCGGCAAAAAGCAGTTCCAGCAGACTGCGGAAGGCGTCACGGATATTCTTTTCCAGATTGTACATGCCCACTTCCATATACATGCCCATGCGGGTTGCCATGGCATCGGGCGACCATCCGAGCTCGTCCAGCTGACGGTCAAACTCCTCATCGCTGACCAGATAGGCCGTTTCCGGATTACGGAGCATGGCTTCACGTTCCAGCCTGTCCTTCTGTTCACGGTACTGCTGCATGTCCATCGTCTGCCCCTCAAGCATCTTGTGGGTTCCCTGCACAATCGGACTCAGCACCGTATTCATCGTTCCGAGTACCAGAGTCGGGAAAAGCATGATGCAGATGCCTATCGCAAACGGGCGCAGAAGCGGATACACGTCTATCGGTTCGGCACGGGCAAGCGACTGCCAGACACGGACGGCCACATAAAACAGGGCACCGAGTCCGGCAAGTCCCTTGGCCACATCCAGCATATCCCCGCAAAGGGGCATCATTTCATTGTAAAGGCTCTCCAGAATGGTATGGAGATTCGAGAAATCCACGGATAACAATACCATAGGTTACCAGTATTTGGAGGTGTCATTGCCATAGAGCTTCAGGACACGGTCAAGGTCATTCTTCTTGCGGGCACGCAGAAAACTCACGGCTATATTCCTGTTCGTATAGTAATTCACGAGATTGCGGTAACGGCGCATACTGGTATAACAGTCATCCACCACGTCCATACGGTCCTTGTCGGTCATGGAAAGGGTGCTGACGTTGATTACCTGCTTGAGGTCCTGCAACACCCCCGTTGCTCTCTTCCAGAAGTTTGGTATAACCGAAAGCGATGGCATCCAGTTCTTCGGGAGAAAAGTTCTCGTCACCCAGCATCTTTTGGAAATTGGTCACGTAGATTTCCGACACGTCACCGACCATCAGGATGATCTCACTGACCTTACGGGCATCCTTCACCAGATTGTTGACGGACTTCAGGGCATCATAGTATTTCTTGTACTGCTGGTATATCTTCACCGTCTCCGCAAAATTCTGGGCGGTACTTGTCGCGGTTGAAGAGGTATGCACGATATTGTCCGACATGTTGATGATACTCTGGGCAAGGTTTCCCGGATCGGTCACCACCACTGTGCCCGTATCTGTCCGGCAAGAAAAAAGGTTACCTGCACAAAGCAGCAGCAGTCTTTTTCTCATGGACGCACCTCCTTCCTTACATAGTCACCGTTCGGAGAAAAGGTCAATACGTCAGCCGCCTCATTGTAGGCGATGTCTATGCGGTAGCCGGTATTGATGAACAGGTTACCGTTTTCTTCCACCAGCAGATAGGTTTCCGACTTCAGCTCCGTGTCTTTCCGCTGCGGGCGAAAACCGTCACCTTGTAGGCGTCCCCTTCCTTATATATAAGGACATCGGGCTTGCCTTCCACACTGCTCCATGAACCGCACAGGCGGTCACAGTCCTTGAACCTGCTTTCACTACAGCTCTGCAACAGCAGTGATGCCGCCCCGATCAGGCAGGCGGCCAGTCTGTACAACTGTCTGTTTTTCATGTCTTGTCTTTTTAATGATGTTGTTCTTGTTTTACTGAATCTCTCAAAGTCCCATCTTGCGTCTCTTTGGCTTCGGACTGACAGGGATGCGGACTTTTCCGGTCGGCCTGTCCTTACAGGCTGGCTGCCGGCATTCCTTGCGGATAATGGCATCGTCCTTTTTGTTTGGGGACTTCAGGCCAACCATGGTTTCAAACCTGGCATAAAGTTCCTTATAGGCCTTTTCTGACTGTTGCCGCCTGATTTCATCCGGGGAATTCCGGTCAATGCCGTATTTCATGAGAAAACAGGAATTAATGAAAGGGCTGTCAATATTCTTCGGGTTGGCGATGAAACCTCCCAGCTTTTCCAGTTCCCCGTACAGCTTGTCGAGATACTGTACGGGAGGAGGGGAACAAAGCCGCTCGAAGACCTTCTCCACAGCATGTGTCAGTCTTACATCGACCTCTACGGCATCAGGTATCTCGCCTCTGAGCCTTCTTTCCCTGTAATCTTCCGGTTCCATACTTTCAAGCCGGTGATACAGCTCATAGTCTTCTGAAAATCCGTAATAATTCACGGATATCCTTCGGTATGTCCCATCCGTTCATCAGGGACCAGTAGAGACATTCAATGGTCTCCTTACGCTTTCTTTCATCCGATTCAAAACTGTCATTCATAACCGTCATGCTTTACCGTTTGACCTTTTCCTTTCCCTTCTCATTTCCGCAATGCGTTTCACGGCCAGTTCCAGATTTCCGCCCAGTTCCCTGGCCAGCTTCTGCAATTCCAGCTTTTCCGACTCTTCCGTGTATATACGGCATATTCCTCATCGCTGACTTCCGTGGCATACACGGCCGAGTGGGTACCGCCAAGACCGATCCAGACCTCACGGTAGAAACGTCCGGGATGGTTGGCTTGGTTAATGGACAGGATCTGTCCGCGTTCCTTGTCGGTCAGTCCGAGAAGCCGCTGGATATGGTCGAACTTGTTCATGTATTTCCGCTGGTCAAGAAGAATCTTGCAGTCACTGTTGTTGATGATAGCTTCCTTTACGACAGGGGAACTGATGATGTCATCCACTTCCTGGGTGACCACCACGGCCTCACCGAAATATTTTCTGACGGTCTTAAGTAGGCTAAGCACCCGGCGCCTTATCATATTTCTATGGCAGGTTTCCAAAAGCTCGCCCCCGAACCGGACTTACACCTCTCAGCGTATCCGGCTCTCCACTAATTTCAGTCTATCTTTCCGTCATGTATCTTCTTGTGACAACTCCTGCACACGGCAATCGTCTTGCGTTTACGGGCAATCATGTGTCGTTCCCAGCTTTCCTTGCCCTGTAAGTTCTTTAGTTTCCTTACATGATGCATAACAAGGTCGTCTGTCGCTTCACATAATTCACACTCACGGGCTTTTAGTCTTTCAACAAGGCTTGTCCGCCCTGCGGTATAAATTGTCCGTGGCATAGTGTCACATTCCGATTTATAGGTGGGCTTTTTTCGTTTGAACCCACCATTATAAAAAGTATCTTTCCTTTACACCTGTTTTAGTCATGTGCTTTATGGTAAACCTACCGTTCTTGCGATATTTCTTGTTTACCTCACGTGTGCGGCACTTGTATTTGCCTGCAAACGTTTTGTACATGCTGTATTCCATGATGTAACTGAAATTATTCAAGGCATGGGCGCAGTTGTTAGCTATGGAGTAATAGTTATAGAAACCCACGATTTCTCGATTATAACTATCAAGGATTTCAAGGTCGTCATTGAATATCAGTCCCGATTTACATTTCGGTTTCCATATTTCCTTTCCGTTACGGTTTGTCAGTTCCAAGACTCCCAAATTGAAAAGTTTTTTACGGACAGTTTCCATACTGACATTTAAGCAGACCCTTTTACCATAGGTTCTTCTTCTTAATCTACCCCCGTTTATCCCTTTTTTGGTCGTTGGACTTTCTTACAGTGATTTCATATCCGAGAAATTTGGCAGGTCTTTCCGTGTGGGTGACAAGTGTCTTTTCATCGGACAGTTCCAATGCCAATTTATCAGCAAGGAAGTTTTTAATATCTTCCTTTATCTGTAGCGCATCCTGCTTGCTTCCGATAATTCCCACAAGAAAATCATCTGCATATCTTGCATATTTCATCCTTCTGTAATCGGCATCCATTTCTTCGCCGTTGGGATATTTAGCCCGTCCTTGTTCTATTGCTTTCAGTTCAAGGATTAGCTTTGTCCTTTGCCTTTCGTCTTTTACGGACTTCAATCTTCGCACAGTACGGCTTCTTGCATTTTTATAGTCCATACTTTCTCTACTGAATTTTCGTTTCTTCCCTTTGTCGAATTTGGCAGTGTATTCCTTTATATACTTATCCAGCTTGTCAAGGTATATATTAGCCAATATCGGGCTGATGATACCACCTTGCGGTGTGCCACTGTAAGTATTGTGGAATTGCCATTCTTCAATATATCCAGCTTTCAAAAACTTGCGTATCAATCGGATGAATCGTTCATCCGCAATGCGTTCCGAAAGAATGCTTATCAATACATCCATGGTTTATATTATCAAAGAAGCCTTTTATATCTCCCTCTACAAACCATTTTGCACCGCTAAACTCCTTTTGGATATGAGTTAATGCAGTATGGCAGCTTCGATTGGGACGAAACCCATGCGAGGTATATTCAAAACTCCCCTCGTATATGGCTTCCAATACCATTCTTACCACTTCCTGTATCAACTTGTCATTGAAAGTCGGTACGCCAAGAGGTCTTTTCTTACCGTTTTTCTTCGGTATGTACACTCTCTTTGACGGTTGGGGCTGGTACGTTTCGTCTTTTAACGTATCAATCAACTTTTTAATTCGTTTCAGGCTCATGTTGTCAATGGTCTGACCGTCCGAACCTTTAGTCATGTTACCTTCTTTAGCATAAATACGCTGATAGGCAACATAGAACATTTCCTCATTGAACAAAATTCTGTAAAGGCGTTCAAACTTATAGCTTGCATCCTTACTGTGTTCTGACAGACTGTTTAATACTCTTTCTGGACTTCTCATAATGTCTCTCACATTTTCCGTTAATTGTATTAATAATTAGCTGCTTCCCTTCGCCATGTACAAGGTGTTACCTTGCTCGGACTACTATGGAAGCTCCGTTACCACTCCGAATTTTCATAGGTCAAACCTAATAGCTTCTGGCACTTCGGGATAGGTAATCCCCGTTTATCACATCGTAACTGTTGGCATGATAGATTGTCGGATACGACTTCCGTCCTTTAATCGCTTACTGCGCTTGTGTCGTGATAAGTTCTTGCTACATTCATACCTATTCACTGAAGTATTATCACGATATGGCGGTTGATAGTTACCTTACGCCATAGCCTCAAGGGGGACCACTCAGACTATCGTTCAATCAATTCGGACTTTATCCTCATATCTATCTTTTCATCTCGCCATTCAGTCGCAGTTTGGTAACTAACTGACTTATGACTTTTCCGACATGCTACACTCCCTGCTCGGTTAAGTTTTCCCGAAACAGATAAGTCGGCTGATGATAGGTTATTTTTCAAAGAACACGTTCCTAATCTCTTGCCAAAGAGATATTTACGATGCAACCTTTACGGGCGCACAAAGATACTTTATGTACTCACTCATATTGGCGGACATCAGGGCTTTCCAGCATTCCTCAATGAGTATCATCTTACGGATGCCTTTCAAACGGCGCATCTTAGCGATGAAGGTTTCCATGATTATCAGCGTGACCACGGGCAGAAGCACCTTGTTTCCGCTGATATTGTCCAGTTCAAATACGATAAAGCGCTTGTTGGTAAGATCCAGTTCCTTGTCCGAATTAAGCAGGAAATCATAATCACCGCCACGGTAGAACGGTTCCAGCACGTTCAGGAAACCGTCGATGTCAAAATCCTTCTCACGGACTTTCTTCTCCTCAATCATCCGGCGGTAGTCATCACGCACAAACTCGTAGAATCCGTTGAAATCGGGTCTGACATCCCTGTTTTCCGTTATCCTGCGGATGTATGCGTTCACCGCTCCAGAAAGGGCCACTTCTTCAGAACGCCTTGGGGCTTCATCCTCACGTTTCCAGAGTGTGAGTATCAGTGTCTTGATGCTTTCACGCTTTTCCACGTCAAATTCCCCGGAATCCGTATAGAACGGATTGAAGGCGATGGGATTGTCCTCCTCATAGGTGATATAGATACCGTCCTCGCCATGTGTCCGGTCATGAATCAGGCTGCAAAGTCCCTGATAGCTGTTTCCGGTATCCACCAGCAGGATATGGGTACCCTGTTCATAATACTGGCGGACAAGATGGTTCGTTAAGAAGGATTTACCGCTGCCGGAGGGACCGAGTATGAACTTGTTGCGGTTGGTGATGATTCCCTTGCGCATGGGCAGGTCACTGATGTCCAGATGAAGCGGTACGCCGCTCTGCCTGTCCGTCATACGGATACCGAACGGGCTGGGCGAACTGCGGTAATTCGTTTCCGAAGCAAACAGGCAGACAGCCTGTTCCAGAAAGGTATAGAAACTTTCCTCAGCCGGAAAATCGCCCGCATTGCCGGGAATACCAGACCAGTACAGCACCGGAGTATCTATCGTGTTGTAATGGGGTACGCATCCCATCAGGGCAAGCTGGCTGCCGGTATCGTTCTTGATACGCCTTAACTCTTCCTCGTCTTCCGCCCAGGCCAGTACGTTACAGTGGCACCGTACCGGAACAAGCCTTTCGTATGCGCCTCGTCAAGATACATTTCTGCCCATTCATAGTTCACGGCATTGCTGCGGCTGTATTTCGACAGGGACAGCATGTTGCGTGAGGTCTTTTCCATGCGTTGCAGGATTTCCTGCGCGTCATCGATGAACACGTACTGCGAATAGACATGGTTGCATGAAAGCAGGAGTCCTACCGGAGCCGCAAACGAAAGACGGCAGTCGCTACGGTCCGTGGATAAGCGCTCATAGCGCATGTCCGTGCCCACACTGCCGGGAAGGTCTTCCGTATCGGAAAGTACATGCAGGCAAAGACGTTTGTCACCGATGCGCATACGTTCCGGATCAAGGCAGATGTCCTGTAATACGGGGTGCGTGTCCTCCATACCGAGAGTCAGGTATCTTTCAATCAGCCCGGGACATTCTTCCGTTCCGACCACCTCTTCCGTTCTGAGACGCTTCATCCTGACATGCCCCGAATCGTTCATGATACGCTCGAACTGCTCCACCGCCTCCAGGAATTTCACGACCGAATCCCAGTCCGTGATTTCCTTGGGAAGGATATAGCCGCGGCACAGGGTACTGAAATCACTGCGGCGACGGGCACGTTCGCGTGTGGTCTTTGTCAGATACAGGAAGCAGCGGTGTCTGAGATACGGGCGTTCGTTGAAATGACGCTCATAGCTGCGGGACAGGAACTTTCCGTCCCGTTTCCTTCGCTCCGGTAGTTTTCCTTGACGAACCAGTCCTGCTTGTACACGACCGAATAATTTGGAAGCACCTTCATGGCCTTTACCCAGGTACCGTGAATGGCTTCATATTCCGCCGCCGTCACCGTGTACAGTTCAGGCAGCTCGACCTCGAAGGCTACCGTAATGTCCGCATCCTTGCTTACGATGCAGTTGTTTTCCACGGCCAGAATCGGGAATCTGTCTTCCAGATCACAGGCCTTCAATACACTTCTCATTTCTTTCTCTTCTTTTTGGTTAATGCTCTGAATATTCTGCGACGGGCTGACAGATAGCGCGGATGGCGTTTCTCGGCCAGCATCTTCATCAGCCATGCTCACCGTAGCGGGCATTCATGCGGAAAGTCAGCCATACGGCAAGGGTACCGGATATCGCCCCGAAAGACAGGCATACCAGCTGGCTGACACCGGCCATATACAGGACAACCACCGCAAGAAAGACCGATACAAGGCCTCCGGCAAAAAAGAACAGGTACTGTGATTTCAAGCCCTTGAACTCAATCGGACGGCCTGCTCCTTTGTTGATACGGTAATCCATGGCTTATAGGAAGAAGGAACGGAGAATGGTGGCGGCCACAATCAGGAAGATGCAGGCGAAGAACCAGCTTGCCGCAGTCTTGGACGTATCCGGGTCACCGCTGCTGAACTTGCCATACGTCTTGATACCGCCGACCAGACCGAGTACGGCTCCGATGGCATAACACAATTTGGTGGCCGGATCGAAATACGAAGTCATAAGGCTGGTAGCCTCATTGATGCCGGCAAGACCCTGTCCCTGTGCGAAGGCACCTGCCGCTGCCAGCACACATAATACTGAAAATAGGATTCTTCTCTTCATTGTTGAATCATTTTGGGGTTTGACATAAATGTTGAATTCGACTGCAAATATATAAGGCTTAAACCGCTGTGATACAACACCGTCATCAGGTGTCACCAGATGTCATCAGATGTCATTCAGGAAGCCTTACAGACATAAAAAAAGCATCCCGAAAGATTTCCGGGATGCCTGAATATATCGGTGTCAGATATATTTCCGCCACTCGTCAGACGGTTCATTCCCATCCTTTACTTTAAGCGGTTTGGGATTGCCGTCCTCATCAAGATACCTGTCTATCAGTTCCTCTACAATCGCGGAATTCTCCATAATTGGAAAGGAACACATCAATCAGGCTGGTCTGCCTGATGGAGAACAGGACACGGGCCGCCTGCATGGCCTTCTCATGGTCGGCTTCATCCTGATGTGTCAGATATTCGCCGAGTACTTCCATGTCCCTGCTGGACAGAACAGGTGATACGGATTCCACTTCGGGAGACTCCGCATCAAGGTCTTCCTGGACTTCCTGCAGGAGTTTCATTTTATCCAGCTGAAGGTTGCATTCCACATCTTCCTGCTGCACATCCTCCTCCTCACCGATAAAATTCCTTTCAAGTGGCTGGCTCATGAAGGGAGCGGCAGTCTTTCCGGCATTCTCGTCCAGATAGACATAACGGGTACTTCCCATCACTTCTGCATCTGAAACCGCAGATTCCGTTCCGGCAGCTTCTTTATTTTCCTTCTTCACGCAAGGTTTCCCATAAAGCAGGGTACAAACAGTTTCGATACGCCTTCTCCAGCCATACACGCTGTACAGCAAATAGCCTATACAGACAATCCGTACACAGAAGTATATCAGTTCTTCCATAAAGAATCCTTATAGAGAAAACATTCAAGTTCATTCTTCAGCAATTCTCCGTGGCGTTTCAAGTGCTCCTCCACGATATTGCTCACATAGACTGAAACACTCATGCCGGGAGCCATAAACGGAATAAGGCGGCTTGCCTTGTTGTACAAACCGCAACGGATACGAATCTGACGTCCTTTCCCGACTGGAGTATCGTTCAGATACACACGGCTATATTCGGGAAAGCAGTTCGCTATTCCTATTTTCTCATTCAACTCTCTGACCTGTCTTTTCAGTGAACAAATCTTATTGGACAGTAAATAAACGCAACATAACAGCAGACCGCAAACCAATACGGCAACAGTCAATACAATCCATATCATTTTCAGAATTGTTTTTGGGGTTTTTCGGCGAAACAGCTCGCCAAGCTCTTCACTGTAAGTCTCAAGATGGTGTGCCAGCACATTATCCAAAAAAGCGGGCACACTCATGTCATCACTCAGAAGGGGAAGGATACGGGCCAGCCTGCAATACATGTCATAGCTGATATAGGTCTGCTTTCTGTGTACGGAC
>ENA-OQDU01000061-OQDU01000061.1-human-gut-metagenome-genome-assembly--contig:-NODE-61-length-10951-cov-0.977827_pt1 | contig 10951 bp, 12 predicted proteins | sample MGYA00242789_ERZ504623 | MGnify/ENA primary metagenome ERZ504623 (study PRJEB26092, sample SAMD00036335) | human gut metagenome | host: Homo sapiens | study: EMG produced TPA metagenomics assembly of... | reverse complement strand
TACCAGGCCGACGCCCCAGGCCCGCTCCCGTGAACGATTGCCAGCGCACCGCCTGCCGGCGGCAGCGAAACGCAGTTACGGAGCCCGCTGCCCGGTACGGTGCTCGAACTCCGGGTAAAGGAGGGCGATACCGTAAAGGAAGGGCAGACAGTGATGATACTCGAGGCCATGAAGATGGAGAACAACATCGACGCCAACAAGAGCGGTGTGGTGAAGAGCATCGTGAAGCGGGCAGGCGATTCCGTGATGGAAGGGGATGTATTAATAACCATCGGATAGCCTTATGACCATGTTTCTGGAAAGCGGGTTCGGGGCTTTCATCGGGCAGAACCTGCGCGAGTTCTGGAGTATAACGGGTTTCGCCAACGCAACGTGGGGGCATATCGTCATGATTGCGGTGGGCCTGTTTTTCCTCTATCTCGGTATCAAGCACAAGATGGAGCCGATGCTGCTCGTCCCCATCGGTTTCGGTATTCTTATCGGCAATATTCCGTTCCACGACGGAATGCAGATTGGCGTCTACGAAGAAGGGTCGGTGCTCAATTACCTCTACTTCGGGGTGAAGAACGGCATCTATCCGCCGCTGATTTTTCTCGGTATCGGAGCGATGACCGACTTTTCGGCCCTCATATCGAATCCGAAGCTGATGACGATAGGTGCAGCGGCGCAGCTCGGTATTTTCGGTGCATACGTCGTGTCGCTCGCTTTCGGATTTACGGCGGCCGAGGCCGGTGCGATAGGCATCATCGGCGGTGCCGACGGCCCCACAGCCATCTTCCTTTCGAGCCGGCTCGCTCCGGACATGATGGGTTCCATCGCCATAGCGGCCTATTCTTACATGGCCCTCGTGCCGGTACTCCAGCCGTGGATAATGAAGTTGTGCACAACCAAAAAGGAGCGTCTTATCCGGATGCGGCCGCCCAGGCCCATCTCCAAGAGCGAGAAAATCATGTTCCCGATAATCGGTCTTCTGCTCACCTGTTTCCTCGTTCCCTCCGGTCTGCCCCTGCTCGGCATGCTCTTTCTGGGAAACCTGTTGAAGGAGAGCGGCGTTACCAAACGTCTTGCCACGACGGCCGGGGGACCGCTCATCGATATCGTGACGATACTCATCGGATTGACCGTGGGTGCTTCGACACAGGCCACGACTTTCCTGACGGAGAAGTCGCTGCTCGTTTTCGCAATCGGTGCGGCTTCGTTCATCATCGCCACTTTCGGCGGAGTCCTGTTCGTCAAGTTCCTCAACCTGTTCCTCAAGGAGGGAAACAAAATCAACCCGCTCATCGGCAATGCCGGCGTTTCGGCAGTGCCCGATGCGGCTCGCGTTTCGCAGGAGATAGGGTTGAAGTACGACAAGAACAATCACCTGCTCATGCACGCCATGGGGCCGAATGTGGCCGGCGTGATTGGCAGTGCGGTGGCTGCGGGTATCCTGCTCGGATTCCTCGGTTAGCGCCGGGACCGCACGGTAAGCGAGGGAGCTCCCGACCGGGGTTCCCTCGCGGCCGTTCGGAGATGTGCAGTTTCGGAGCGGCCGGCGGAGGGCTTGGCCCGATTATTTCGTACCTTTGACTACGTCTTAGATACTCCGCCTCGGCAAAAGGCAAACTCCGGTTTGCCTTTGCTCTCGGCTTATCCGTATCTTTGAAAGGACGGGCCGCAGGCGGAACGGCCGGCCGGAAACGGTATGGGAAACAGTAAAAACGGAATCGGTTATGAATGTGGTGTTGGACAGTTTGAAAACACGCCGCAGCATCCGGGGATACGACCCCGACCGGATGCCGGCGGAGGAGTTAATCGGGCAGATAATCGAGGCAGGTACCTATGCCCCGACGGGCAGGGGGATGCAGTCGCCCCGTATCGTGGTCGTGACGGACAGGACCGTGCGCGACCGTCTTTCGGCGCTCAATGCGGCCGTGATGGGGAGTGCTTCCGACCCCTTCTACGGTGCTCCGGTAGTGCTCGTGGTATTGGCGGACCGTAGCCGGCCCACCTACCTGTACGACGGTTCGTTGGTGATGGGCAACCTGTTGAATGCGGCTCATGCCGTGGGATTGGGAAGCTGTTGGATTCATCGGGCCAAGGAGGTGTTCGATTCGCCGGAGGGAAAGGCACTGTTGAAGGCGTGGGGCATTGAAGGTGATTATGAAGGTATCGGACACTGTATTCTCGGTTATCCCTGCCGGGAGCCTTACCTGAGGCGCAGCCCCGCAAGGCCGATTATGCCCTGTGGGTGCGGTAATTGCCGGGAAAAGAGAGAAAGACCGGGCCGTGTCGGACGGAACTCTTTCGGTTCGGCAGGTCGTAGAGAAGTGTAGCAAACGTATGGGGAAAGAGATGAAAACCGTTCGGCTCATCTATCCGCAGTGGCAGGGAGCCGATATTGTCCGGCTGGTGCCGGAAGTGAAAGACCCGGCCGATGCTGCGCGGGGATACTATCTGGGGGCCCGGCTGCTGGATTTTCTCGCTCCGGCAGCCGAGGGGGAGACGCTGACCGTTCCGGTGGATACCGCCATGACAGCCCGCACGGTACAGGACGGCGTTATCGACCGCGATATCATCTTCCGCCAGACGCAGGCGGCGCTGGCGATGTTGCGGGCCGCGGCTCCCGACCGGATTGTTACGCTGGGAGGGGAGTGTTCCGTCAGCGTGGTACCGTTCACCTATCTGGCGGCACGGTACGGGGGCGACGTGGCGATGGTGTGGATTGATGCCCATCCCGACCTCACATGGCCCGGCGATGTCTATCAGGGCTATCATGCGATGGCCGTCGCGGCCTGCATGGGGGACGGCGAGCAACGGATTGCTTCCCTGCTGCCCGCCCGGTTCTCCCCTTCGCAAATTCTCTATGTGGGGTTGCGGAACTGGGAGCGGGATGAGATTAAGGTGCGTCAGCGGATGTACGGCATCGCCCAGGTATCGAAAGAGGAGCTAACTGACAACAGCGATGCAGTGCGCCGTTGGCTGGATTTGTGTGTCTGCTCGAAAGTGGTCGTGCATTTGGACCTGGATGTCCTCGACCCGGCCGAAATCGTCGCAGCGGTGGGAACCGACCCCGGCGGCATGTCGATGGAACAGGTTGTCCGGGTTGTCGATGCTGTCGCGAAAGAGAAGGAGCTGGTCGGACTGACCGTAGCCGAACCGATGCCCCGTACGGCCATCCGGCTGCGGAACCTGCTGCATAGCCTGCCCCTGCTCCGGTAGGAGGGTGCGGGGCAGGGTACCGGCACCGGAGCCCGTTTGGAAGGATGTTGGGTGTCGTCTGCCTGCAATATGGGTATTAAGTAAAAAGAAAGGATAGTTGATATGGCGGTCGATTCGTATATGACGTTGTCGCAGTTGCAGGAGCGTATCCGGGAGACGCTTTGCCGCGGATTCGCCGCGCCGGTGTGGATAACCGCCGAAATAGGCGAACTGAAGGTGAATGCCCGTTCCGGGCACTGTTACCTGCAGTTGGTGGAGAAGGGCGGCCGCAACGGCGTGCCGCAGGCGCAGGTGCAGGCCGTCATCTGGGCCGGACAGTACGGTATGCTCTCCTCTTATTTCCGCGGGGCGACGGGGGAGGAGCTGGCTGTCGGGATGAAGGTGCTGCTCCATGTGACGGTGACCTACCACGAATTGTACGGCCTGTCGCTGCGAATAGTGGATATCGACCCGCTCTATACGCTCGGTGACCTGGCCCGGCAGCGCATGCAGACCATCGCCCAGCTCCGGGAGGATGGTGTGTTCGACCTGAACCGCGAGCTCGGTATTCCGGAAGTACCCCAGCGCATTGCGGTCATCTCCTCCCCGCAGGCTGCCGGTTATCAGGACTTCATGAAGGAGCTCGGTGCGTCGCCTTACCGTTTCGATGTGACGCTTTTCGGTGCCGTCATGCAGGGGCACGGGGCCGAGACGTCGATAATCGGGGCGTTGGATGCGGTGGCCGACCGGGCGGAAGAGTTCGATGCGGCGGTGATAATCAGGGGAGGCGGTTCGCAGAGCGATTTGAGCTTTTTGAACTCCTATCTGCTCAGTTTCCATATTGCGCAGTTCCCGCTGCCCGTTATCGCCGGATTGGGACACGACAAGGACCAGAGCGTCGTGGATATGTCGCCGCCCTTTCGCTGAAGACGCCGACGGCGGTGGCGGCTTTTCTGGCCGACCGTGCGGCAGGGTTCGATGCCCGTCTGGAGGGACTCGGTGACGAGATACGCAGTTGTGCCCGCCGAATCCTTGACCGGGAGGGGAAGGATGTGCAGATGTGCGGCGCCCTGCTGCGCGAGCGGGTATCGGGGGCCCGTCTGCGGATGGAGTGGCGTTTGCGGACCCTTGCCGACGGCCTTGCTGCCGGTGCACGCAGAGTGCTGCAGATGAAGGGTCTTCGGCTCGATGAACTCCGGGAACGCCTGGAAGAGGGTGCCGGTCGGGCCGTAGCGAGCGGGGAGGCCCGTTTTCTTCAGCACGGCAGCTTGTTTCGGCTGCCGACCCGCGCAACATCCTGGCCCGCGGCTTCGCGGTGGTGCGTACCGCCGGCCGGGCTCTGACCGACGCCGCCGATGCGGTTCCGGGAGAGAATCTCGATATTACGTTATACAAGGGTAGAGTGACTGCAAAAGTGACCGATAATGATGGGAAAGAGTGAAATGACATACGCCGAAGCAATGGCTGAAATCGAGGCGATTCTGGCGAAGATGAACGAGGCCAACCCCGATATCGATGCGCTGGCCGGACAGGTACGCCGGGCAGGCGAACTCATCCGCTTCTGCCGCGGGCGGCTCCGCAAGGCGGAAAAGGAGGTGGCCGAAGCGCTCGGCGAAGAGGAGAAGGAACAGTGACGGGAGCGGTTGCCGTACCTCTTCCTGCACGGCCTGTTTTCGGGCTGTGGTTTCCGTTCCGGCGGGTGGCGGTCGTCCTGTCCGGAGGATTTTTCCGGCTGCCGCCGCCTCACCGACAGGGAGAGGCGGCTGGGCAGGTGCTCGGAGCGCTTCTCCGTTGCGGTTAGAAGGTGAAGCCCGCGGTGAAGGAGAGCGAGGCGCTCAGCTCGGAGGATTCGTGCACGGGCCGGCCGTTGATTCCATAGTCCCTGTAGAATTCTCCGTAGTTTATCATGACGCCGAGGCCGAGATGAAGGGCCCGGCGTTTTCGCAGGCGGAACGACACGCCCGCTTCCGGACGGCAGTAAAACCAGGTAGGCTGTCCGTACGTGATGGGGCGGCCCGTGTAGTCGGGGAAATGGCAAACGGTAGCTCCTCCTAAAAAAATCGGTATGCCGAGGTCGAGTTGAAAGTAGGGGGTGATGCGTGAGGTTAGGAAAGCGTATCGCGTCCGGACGAAAAGCGGCAGGGTGATTCGTCTGTCGTCTTCGTCGGCCGGATAGTAAATGGCGGACGAGAAGCCGAGACCGAGAAACCAGTGCCTGTCGAAAGTGTAGCCGCCCGTAAAGGAGAACGGATGAAATCCTCTTACCCGGAATTTGTCGGCGCCGACGAATCCTCCCGTCTCTATCGTGAAGTTTGCACCGCGGTATTTTTCGGGTGTTCCCTGCGCCTGCGTCGTGGGTGCGTGCAGCAGGAACAGCCCTGCAAGCAGGGTGATGAAAGTCGTTTTGCCATAGGTCGTGTCGGTTTCGGTTATTTTCAATTATAGAATGCACGGAAGTTTTGTTTTGTTGCATGGCCCGGAATTTTTTCTGGCAAGGGCGTGGCCTGTATTGGCAGAGGGTGATGACGGTCATACGCAGCGGCGAAACATACGTGGCGTTCGATTCCTCCGCCGAGGTCCAGTGTCGCCGGGCCGTCCGAAGGGCGCTTAGGAAGGCTGCCAGCATGGGAATCGGAGGACGTTCCGCAGGTACCGTCTTTCCGTAAACGATAGGTCGGCAGCCGCTTCGGCCGGCCTCATGCAGAGGTCGGCTTTTTTCATCCTGTCCGGGTTGTGGGATGTGAATTTGTGTAAAATCAATCGCTGCGGATAGTATTCCCCTGTATGACGTCGATTTGGTTGTATATTCGTGTTTTGGTGATTTATATGAAATATTATTAACATATGTGGATTATTATTAATTTTATTCCTATATTTGTTCACGAATGGTTCCGGTAATGTGAACCGTCACGAGAATAACCTTTAAACTAACTGGACTTATGAAAAAAACTTTGACTGCAAGTGTCGCATTTGCGATATCTCTTTTGTTCTTTGCAACGAGTTGTACAGACAAAGGGCAGGAGACGTTTCATTATGTAAATTTGAGTCAGGTGGCTTGTTCGTTCCTCGGCGAGGGAGCTCCCGCTCCGCCGTCGACGTCAAGGCCTCTCCGGCCCAATGGACGGCTACGCCCGGCGCGACGTGGGTAAAAATCGAACGCACGGATGAAAGGACGCTCACCATTACGGTAGACGACAATGACACTGGCGCCGAACGGAATACGACGGTTATGATTGATGCAGGGCAGGCTTCTCAGACGATTACGGTGACCCAGCTTCCGAAAGACAGCGCTTTCGCCCGTTTCCGTAAGTTGGATACTTTTCAGATGGGTGCTGCGATGTCGCCCAGCGGCAGGTATGCCGGCGGTTTCACCGCTTCCATCGCACCGGACGATTCGTTCCTATACACGCCGACCATTGTGGACCTGGAGACGGGCGAGTGGCATGAGTTCGGCCCATACCCGGAATCGGTGCACTACCTGCATCAGACCATGGCCATTACCGACCAGGGGCTGCTCTTCATCAGCGACGGTGCGAATGGCGGCCAGATAGCCATCGACCTTACCGGCAATATCTTCATTCCGGAGTCTCCGGCAGGTTTCAGAGGCAAGCCGGAGATACAGGCTACTTCGGCCGACGGCAAATATTGGGTGGGCTTTGCCATGAAAGGCAAAGTGTTCGAAGACCCCGCACCGTGCAAGGCGCTGCTGTGGACAGACGGCGTGCCGCATGAACTCCCCTGGCCGGAACTCAACTACCGTGACGAAGAGGTGTGGTACGGCGGTATGGCCCGCGGTATCTCCGCCGACGGCAGTATCATCTACGGCACTTCGTGGGAAAACTCCGATTTCGGCATGCTTTACTGGATTAACAACGGTGAGAATACTGCCAAACCCGAGTGGGTAGGCAAGGACGTCAGGGAAGTGACTCCGGTTGTCATGAAGATGAGCGATGGTACGGAGTACGATTACCATATTGTGAACGGTATGATATGTACGGCCAATCTGACCAACATCAGTGCTACGGGAAAATGGATTGCCGGTTCCTATCGGACTGAAACACCCGCCGATGACAGGATTTCAGTTATTACGACGCAGACGGCCGCCTTCTACAATACCGAGACCGAAACGACCGTCATCGTTGAGGATTACGGTGAATCCACCGGCGTGCATGCGACCGACGACGGCATCGCTTTCATCGGAGTGGGCTCGCTGGGTATCTCTTCGGGCAAAGTGTACGACCTGAATACGGGAACCGACCTGGGCAGCACGCAGGAATGGGTGTACGACAACTACGGTATCGTCATTCCGGCCGGCTATATCAACCATGTATCCGCCGACGGCCGGTTCGTGCTCGGCACCAAGGCCGAATCTTCGGCAATGGGCGTCGCTTTCATCAATTGGTACATTGCCCCGCCCATTGTCAAATAAGCGGAGGAACATAGGCGAGTGTAATTTTGCGAAGAACATTCGCCATACGATGAAAGAGCCGAGGTCCGAAAACCTCGGCTCTTTTTATATATACTGCCGCATCGGGATACCGTTGCCGGGACTCTGGTTTCGTACAGGCCGGTCATCCGTTTCCGAAAAATCGTTCGTCGAAATTCACGAGGTAGACCTGCTCGCTCGCACGGGTAAGGGCGGTGTAGAGCCAGCGCATGAGGTCGCGGCTCATGGGTTCGTCGCCGAAGAGCATCCGGTCGATGAAGACGGCCTTCCACTCTCCGCCCTGTGCCTTGTGGGCCGTGACGGCATAGGCAAACTTCACCTGTACGGCATTGAAGTGTGGGTTCTCGCGCACCTCCTTGTAGCGTTTGGCTTTGCTCCTGATGTGTTCGTAGTCTTCGCTGACGGCGTAAAAGAGCGCATTGCCCTGTTCGTGCGTCAGCGCGGGGGCTTCGGAGGCGAGGGTGTCGAGCAGGATTTTGCACTCGATTTCGTAGTCGTCGTAGTCGGGAAAGCTGAGCCGGGCCTCGGCAAAGCGGAAGCCGTAGAAATCTTCGAAACGCCGCAGTTTGACCAGTCGGGCCGTGTCGCCGTTGGCCATGAAATCCATATGCGGCTCCTCCTCCCGCTCCGTAAAGTAGTAGTTGTTCTTCACCACCATCAGCATGTCGCCCGACTCTATCTCCTCCTCGGCGAAGAGCACATGGCGCCGGATGCCTTCGTTAAAACGGTTGGCCCGCCGGTTGGAACGGGTGATGACGATGGTCTCTTCACGTCCGTAGCGGGAATAGCACTCCTCCACCTTTTCGAGGAACTCCCCGCCGTCTATCGCCCGGAAGTCGGGATAGGACATCTCGAAGAGGGGAGGCTCCGTGATGCCCGCCTCCAGCATGCACCGCACCATGGTGGCGTTGAACAGGATGCCCGAATCGTCGCTCTGGCGCATCACTTCGTCCAGCGTGCCGTACTCCACCGCACCGTATGCTGCCATGAAATCGGGGTCGAGCGCCGGACTGCGGTCGTGTCCTACCGGCGGCAGCTGGGCATCGTCGCCCACGAAGAGGATGCGGCAGCGTGTACCCTGCCGGACATATTGGAAGAGGTCGTCGAGCAGCGAGCCGCTTCCGAAGGGAGAGCCCGCATCGGCGGAGGCGGAGAGCATGGAGGCTTCGTCGACGATGAAACAGGCGTCCTTTTCGCGGTTGAAGTCGAGCGAGAACCCCGGTTCGGGGTCTGCTGAACTTTTTTGCCGGTAGATTTTCTTGTGTATCGTGGAGGCGCCGAGTCCCGTATGGCGCGCCATGACTTTCGCCGCCCGTCCGGTAGGGGCGAGCATTACGGGTTTTATCCTCAACTTTTTTAAGTGTTGCCACGAACGCCGCAATGATGGACGTCTTGCCCGTTCCAGCATATCCGTTGAGGATGAAGATGCGTTCGGTATCGGCATCGGAAAGCCATGAGGCCAGCGCCTCGATGATTTTTTTTTGTCCAAGTGTTGGCGCAAATGCAAAATTCGCGTAAATTTGAGACGCGATATGTTCGTTTAACATTGCGAAATATTAGCTGTAATCCTGTTTTTTACTGCCTTACGCGTTACAAACTTAAAAATTAAAAATATAGAGATGAAAAAAGTTATCCAGATTGTGCTCGCTGTTGTGATAGTGTTCCTCGCTTTCGTGGTATATCGCCAGCTGACGATTCCGCTCAAGTTCCAGAAGGAGGTGGAAACGAGGTCTGCGGCCGTAATCGACCGCATCAAGATATCCGTACCGCCGAAAGGGCCTATAAACAGGTGAATCAGGTCTATACCGGCAATTTCGACAGCCTCATCAATTTCGTGCTGAACGATCCATGGTTTATGAGAAGGCTTTCGGTTCGGCGGACGACTCGGTGGCCGTAGCCCGCGGCTTGTCAGCAGGGAGACTTTCAAGGTGGCTGTCATAGATACCATTTTCGGCTCGAAGCAGATGACGCCCGAAAAGGTGGAGATGATTCGGTACATTCCCTATACCGACGGCATGGAGTTCATCCTCGAAGCCGGTCAGTTGAAGACCGAATCGGGCGTGACGGTACAGGTGTTCGAGTGCCGCGCTCCTTACAAGGCATTCCTTGCCGACCTCAACCGACAGGAGCTCATCAACCTGATAGACGAAAGGGAGAATACCTTCAACGACTATCCGGGCATCAAGGTGGTCGATGACCAGTGCGACCAACGATGCGGGTAACTGGGAATAGTACCCGTCCGGTGCAAAAGATATTGTCCATTCGGCTCCGGCAGGGTGGACTTTCTTTTTATGCTTCGGACGGCGACGGTGCGGGGACGGTCTCGATGGAGGCGTATTTCGCCCCCGGGGGGAGCCGGCGCGAACAGATGACAGCGGCGTTCGACGCATTTGCGGAGAAGAGCGGTATCGATACATATGATAGGGTGCGGCTTTTTGCCGATACGGCCGATACCGTTTTCGTGCCGGATGCGGTGGTCGGTGATGCCGTGCCGGCGGAGTGGCTCGCCCGGATGGGGGTGCATCTTTCACCGGACATGAAGGCTGTCCGGACGGAGGCGTATGGGGGGCGTCTGTGCCCTATTTCCGGTCGATACGGGTGTCGTATCGTGGTTGGCGGACAGGCTCGGTCATCGGGCGGCATGGTACTCCCCGCTTCACGAGAGCATGGCGGCTTTCCGCCGGACGGAGGCTTCGGGCGACTGTTTCGTGGTCTATCCGACGCAGGAGAATGTCTACATCTCCCGGTACGGCACGGCAGGCGAATTGTCGCTTGCGGAGGTCTATCCGTTGCACGGTGCGGCCGATATGGTCTATTATCTGTCGGAACTTGCCGCCGGGGAGCGTAATATCTCCCTGTATATTTACGGCGACCGGCCCGTGCGTTATACGGATACGTTGAAAAGGTATTTCGGCCGGGTGGCGGCTATCTGAAGTTTCCGCCTTTTGGTTTCGGGCGGCGCAGCGGTATTCGACGTGCCACATGCGGCGGCCATTTGTGTAACACATTTTCATGCGGTACTATGAGAATCGTAGGCGGTAGATTCGGCGGCAGGGTGATAAATCCTCCGCGTAATTTGAGGGCTCGTCCTACCACGGATTTTGCGAAGGAGAACCTGTTCAATGTACTCGGCAATCTCATCGACCTGGAGGGGACCGAAGTGCTCGACCTCTTTTCGGGGACGGGTTCCATCAGTTATGAATTCATCTCGCGCGGTGCGGCGGGTGTTACCTCGGTGGAGGTCAATGCGGTGCATCACAATTTTATCCGCCGGACGGCTGCGGCTTTCGGTATGGAGAACCTCTATGCCGTCAGAGCCAA
>ENA-OQDU01000059-OQDU01000059.1-human-gut-metagenome-genome-assembly--contig:-NODE-59-length-11181-cov-1.125204_pt1 | contig 11181 bp, 8 predicted proteins | sample MGYA00242789_ERZ504623 | MGnify/ENA primary metagenome ERZ504623 (study PRJEB26092, sample SAMD00036335) | human gut metagenome | host: Homo sapiens | study: EMG produced TPA metagenomics assembly of the... | reverse complement strand
ATATTCTGGATTGACGCAACGTGTCGGCAAGACTGCCTATGCCGTCACAGCTCTGGTCCATATCCGGACAGAAGCATATTGCTGTATTGCGGCTTCCATTGCTCTGTCTTCCGGAACGGGAGCTGGAAGTTCATACTCCAGCTGGTCGCTGGTAAAGGTTCCCGGAACAGCACCGTATTCCTCGTACCAATACTTTGAGATGGCCATCAGTTCGGGGTTTGCAGGACAGTCGTTCCAGTTGCCGAATGGCAGGTACGCGAATATTTTCCACGGCTCCGTGACCGGAATACGGGCAAGGATCAGCGGATGCGTCATGTTCGTATCGGTATTCCAGTAGCTCGAATAACGGTTGTTGTCGAATCCGCCTTCAGGCTCTTCATCAATATCATCGTTGTCCTGCCCGGTCAGCTTGTCAAGGATGGATTTCCCGTCCATGACAGGAGCCTCAAGCAGCCTTCTGCGGAATTCATTGACTTTTTCCCGGTTGAATGTGTAATCATCCGAGCTTTCGCTGTCAGGATCCGAGTTCCCGATTATGTTTTCCCACAAACCTTCATCGACATTGACCAGAACGGGGATGAAGCCTTCCCGTACGCCGAGCCGTTGGGCATAGGTATAGGCTGACATGATAGGGTCATCGTCACTCATGGATGGGAAATAGGTGCATTCACAATCAAGATAATCCATGAAGGCACGGGCCAGTTCGTCTGGCTCAACGGTATCTTTGTCTATATGCAGCCCCTGCCAGTTGGCGAAGCGTCTGTCTATGCGTTGTGACATTGCCTGGTAATAATCCTCGTCATACGGGACAAACAGGTATGCTTCCTCTTTGAACTCATCGGAATGATACCTTTCCGGACCGAAATAATCCAGGGCGTGGTTGTCAATGTCTCCGGGATAAAATGGAGTTTCGTTGGCGCCATAGTAACTGCCATAATAGTAGTCGGCAAATGCACGGCCCTGTTTATTGAACAGGAATCTTGTAAGCTGCCCGTTCAGGTTGTCCTTTATGAACACCCTCAGGTCATCATCGGCCGAGCCGCTTTTGATCCGGGCCACAAGGTCTCCGAACTGTTCAAGAAAATCATCCCTCATAAGGTCATTTACCATGCACCAGCGTAGATATATTGCCAGATGATTGTAGGCCGTAATTGTATCTAACGGCAGATCCTTCTCTTTGAACTTCTCCAGATGGCCTTCCGCATCGTCCATCACTTCATCCGTGTCATCCGGGAAATCGGGACCGCCATCGGCATCGTCTTCGCTGCCGTATGAGATTTTCAGAGTCACTTTGTCCGGAAGGGCAACACCCTGTCCACGTGTTATCCTATGTTTATCGACAGCAGAGAAGCCTATGGTTTCTCCGTCGTTGAGAACTGCATCGTATTCCAGAACATATCCTGCCATGCTGGCCAGGAAGTCTCTCACCTTTGACGGGTCGGCATCCACGTCAAGGACCTCCATTTCGTCCTTGCCGAAACACTCCATTCCATAGGTGTAGCCGCTGATTCCCTTTTCGGTACGGTAAAGCCCGAACCATATCCAGTTGTATATAGGCAGCGAATCCTCCTTCATCATTCCGGAAAAGCCTTCATAGAAACGGGGCTGGAAAACGACACCGCTGGTATAGATACCGGTTATGTTCTTCTGGTGGCAGCAGACAGACAACAGCTTCACATACAGTTTGCCTCTTTCGATCAGGGACTCCTCTTTGCCGATAACGGCAACCATGATGTGTGCCTTATGCTCTTTGGCTGTTTTTTTCGGCCTCCGGCCACATGTAATTGTTCTTCGCGCATTCTTCGGCTTCGCCATTAGGTACGGGGGCAGGCATCAGGCTTACCGCCGCCATCATGTCACCCACGTCAAAGACCAGTGACTCGGGATTCCGTTCCTCGTCAGATTTCTCTTCAGCGGTGATGTCCCACTGTTCTTTCAAATCTCTGATGTATTTTTCCTTGTCCCAGCTGTTGTCGGAGAGCAGGGCGAATCCCACGAATGTGCCGGTCTTTTTCTCACGTTCCTCGGCCTGCTTTGCCTGTTCCATCCAGTAGGAACGCACCATCTCGACAAGGGCCGTAGCATCCTTGACAGCCGTCTTTTCGTCATAAGGTTCCATCTCACTGAAGGTATGGCCGCAGTCAGACAAGCTGTCTCCTTCGTATCCACCATTCACACCCAGCAGCCATTCACTGTCCTTGGTATCCTTGTATTTGAAGATGTAGTAGGTCATATCGTGCAGTACGAACGTGCCTGTACACTCTATCTCTGCCGGCTCGTGTCCCAGTTCCTGCGGGTGCGAGAGCCAGGCCGTCATTGCAGCCAGAGCCGCTTCATATTGTGTTGGTCTCATATCTTGAATGTTTTTAATTTATACTTCACTCTTCATCCACATATAACTTGCCGTCTTCCTTGCGAACCAGTCTGGTGTCATATGGAAAATCCAAATATTGCATAACGTCCGGAGAATAGTTGCAGATGGTATTCAAATCACAATATTCATATCGACATTCGTCATTATCTTCATCCCCATCAGCAAGGAAAAGCCAACCGCTGTCCCAACCCATGTCCTCAGCAAAGGGCTTTTGACGAATGCAAGTTGCTATTTCACATCCAACTACTAAAACACGGCTGCTTACAGTACATTCAATGGCTTTACTCCAATCTTTCAGCAGTAATTTGATGTTGTCCTGCGGTATATGTAAGAATTGCGGATCCGTCTGTGGTTCATCCTCCCACTCTTTGAAACGGCTGTCAATGAGAGCTGCCATATCATGATAATATTTTTCTGTCCAAGGCAGCAACAGATAAGCAGCATCTGTCTCATCCTCACTATTCCATATCCTGCCTTTGAAATAGTCCATGGCATATGCTTGTATATCTTTAATATAGGCATAAGGTGTACTACGGTTTTCCCAATTATACCATTTGGTAAACATCGTTCCCACTCTGTTTAGCAAGATAGTAGAAAGTCCGCCATGCAGATCCTCATTATCTCTAATAAATTCTCTTAAATCAATACTGTCTTCTGCTTTGACCCTATCAACCAGGTCTCCATGTCTAAACAGGAAAGGTTGGCTCATAAGATTGTGTTCTATACACCATCGTAAATAAATCGCCATGTGGTTGTAAGGAGCCAATTCATCTGCTGACAAATGCAACTCTTCTATCTTTTCTTCATGTTTCTTCGCATCGTCAATATAAGATATGTCATAACCTATTTTCTCTGCATCTGTAACAACATTTAGTCTCAACGGATTAATTGTTTCCAGCGCATCATCAGGACATATTTCAAAGAATTCATCTATATCCTTATCTTGGATAAATTGTAACTCTTCCCTATATAAAGGGATAACCTGATAAAACTCAACACTTCCTGCTCCTTGTGTTTTACATGTACTTGACTTATCTCCAAATATACTTGGAGACAGGAGAACAATAGCACAGAGCTTGGTGCCTTCTGAGAATGTATTATCACCTCCAAGTTCCATTGTCTTTCCCCAGCTGATACAGGTCCTATGACGTATGCATTGTCTTGCCAACGACGTAATAAGTCGTATAGGCCAACACCATTTCTCTTCTGTCCAATCAGACAATCCGAGTTTCCAGTCAGGTGGTAAATTGATAAGCAATTCTTGATGACAGGTATTGCCGTCTATATCGTCCGATTCAAGGACTTCATGATTACTCATGTTGACTGTTATCAATGTATAATAGTTATGCCCTTTCCTCGGGGCAATAACAGCTATGTCCAATGGATATTCTGAACACGAGTCATCATGCAAGAAATTGTTAATCTTACCAAAATACTTTTCAATATGTGCTATCACTTCCTGTCGTGCAACAGAGCTTATTGAAATTTCACTGGATTGTATTGGGTTAGTTTCAATATCTATTTGATTCAGTACATTAAGACGGTGCGGATTTACAAGGAGAATATTGTCATTCATCTTGTCAAGAAGTTTTTGCGTTCCATTTTTGAGCTTAAACTCCAGTTCATCTCCATATAAAGGTATTATCTGATAAAAATTGACTTCCTCTCCATCAGGTAGTGTACAAGTATTTCCACCTATATTTCCACATGGGGGATTTATCAGAATGGAAGCACAAAGCTCTGTCGTATATGAAAGAGGTCCATCATAACTGACTGTATGACCCCAACCAAGCCAAGTATTGTTTTCTCCCGGGAAGCGAGCAAGTTCTTTCAACAACCGTATAGGCCAATACCATTTTTCGTCTTTCAAATGTTCTTTATCCAATTTCCAATACTCTGGCAGACAGATGACAAGTTCTGCCCGTTCCAGCTGATCTTCTTTCAATTGGTTAGGCACATTCATCAAGTGTGCCCCCATTCCCATTGTCACAAGTGTGTACCAGTTACACTCTTCAGATGGAGGAATCAAACAAATATCCACATGAATGTCCGGTGATACTTTTTCGTGAAAAACGAATTCAAAATTACCATAATAGTGCTCGATATGCTTTTCTATAATATCTATTTCATCTTCTGAGTACATTTCTGGAGCAATAGACTTATTGTCGCCATTATCATCATCACAACAACTTTCACACTTTATTTTTCGTTTTTCCAGTTCTTCATTACACTCATTTATTACAGCAACTGCACTGCTGTCCTCCGGATCAAGTTCCGCCCAGCGTTTGGCATATTCTATCGCCTTTTCTTCCTGTTCTACAAGATATTGGTATGCGTATGCCATGCGCTTGTTCCATCCTGCCTGACTTTCTCCGGCTTCACGGATCGATTCCAGCAGTTCAAGTGCTTTATTCAACGCCCTTTCCTTTTCGTCATCTTCCGGTTCTTCGCCATTATCTCCCAGAATCGCATAATTCTCATATGCCCGCACCAGCAACATGACCATGTCGTAGTCCTGTTCAGCTTCGGGAATGTCCTCAAGTGCTTTGATACACTTGGAAAACTTTTCCATGTCATTCCATTTCTCTATCTGGGCAAGAAACTCTTCTTTATTTTCCTTGGTTGTATGGTATAGCCTCGCTGGCCGCTTCTGTCAGTTGGTGTATCCGTCCATTACGGATGAAGTCTGAAATGTAGAAAGAGTATTCGGGGTATTCATCGAGCAGAGGTATAACCTTCTTGACAAAAGCCCTGAGGTCATAGACAAACAGGTCGATATAGCTGTATTCCGTTCCGGTTGCACCCCCTGTTATCACACCGAGATTGCCCGGTTCAAGAATCTCTTCCGTTATCCTGTCTTCAAGATCATGACGGAAGTTCAGTATATTATCTTCGCCAACACCATTCTGGAAAACCATATAAAGAGCCTGAACGCCGAAACCGTCGGCATGGTCAAATATCTCGGTTGAACCATGATAATAGTCAGCTACGATGGAGCTCAGACAGGTAGATCCTACTATCACATCGAAGCGCAGTTCATCACTTTCCTTCGGGGTCAGTTGATATCCCGTATAAACGTCCTTCGGATTCTCGAAGAATTCATGGCCGTGGGATTTCACGGTTTCCTCTATGTGCTGTCTCAACCCGGACAAGGCAATCATACCTTCCTCAATTCCTGACGCCCTTTCTATACCATTGACATATTTGAACGAGACGCCTTCTCCCAGTACAAGTTCCAGAATGACATGAAAGTTTCCGTCACTATTTTCTTCCGGTAAGGCACAAAGATTTTTGTCGTAATACCTGATGTTGAAGTTTTCTCTTTTTTCGTCATAGGATGCTTTTACCATGATCTTGCCCATATCGACATCGGTATCGTGTACACGGTATGCGAAAGACCCGACCTTGCCCGGTTGAAGGGGAAGAACTTCCATTTGCCTTTCAGACACTCCGGCATACAGGATATGATGTAAGGATAGATGATGAAGAGATCCGGCCATCCTTCTACCGAGAACGTGAACTCATGGTCACCTCCAATATTGAAGTGCATGTCTTCCGATATCAGATTGGTTCCTTTACTGATAAACTCTATGAAGGCATCAGCTTCCTCCATGGAGTTCGGACACATCATGCCTGACAACTTTTCTTCGTTTTCAACAAACCAGTTCCAGAATTCTTTCACTCGCCTGGTTAACGGCATGGCCATATTGCACTGACGGATGAAACTCAAGGCGTCTCCATTTTCCGGTTCAAGCTCCCTTGCCTTGCTGAAATAACTCAGGGCCTCCCGGTAATTGCACAGAAAATACTGGGCATATCCCATTCTGAAATTCCACCGCTCATCTTCTGCGCCTTCCTCCCTGACGGATTCGAGCAGTTCTGCGGCTTTGGCATATTCCTCAATATTGTTGTACGCCCTTGCAAGAAAGCCGGTCGTCTCAAAATCCCGTTCGGCTTCCGGAATCTGTTCCAGTGCATCGATGATTTCCTGATGCTTTTCGGCCTTGTGCCATTCGTCTATCTGCTCCATCAATTCGTCATTCATGTTCTCTCCGGTATATATGATTTGCTTTTTTCTGGTTCTATAGGCTGGTCTGCAACCAAAGTCGGGAGGAATTCACTTGAAAGTTTTTTCAGGTCCTCTAACCGGGAGGCACACAACGTGAAGAGGGTGTACTGGTTGGGACACAGTGCATGACAGCTGTAAACGGGATAAGGTTCTTCATCCTCTGAATCTTGGTCGATACCCATGTCATAGAGGCGGTATTTTCCGCCGTCAAATTCCCTTTCTTCAATCATTTCCTCTTCCACATCAAGGAAATCCGGCTCACCATCGGTAGAGTATCCGGTGCATCTAACCGTGTGCCAGTTGTCTGCAGCCGCATCATAATAGACGAGGGTGCCTTCATCCGTATCTTCGAGATAGCTGCCCGGTAGGCTGAACCTGATCTTCCCGACCTTATGGTTGACAATTCCGCGCCGGTAGCCGATGGCAAATTCCGTTTCGTAGGGCGGTATCCCGTCAGTCGGGACAGGAACACAACCATGGAGTCTGCAAAGTTCCTCGTATTCCTTTTTGGGGAAAGGAAGAGACGGGTCAAGTGATGCTGTCGTTTCCAGCTCGCTTATGATGTACCCGTTGATACGGGCATCTTCTTCACTTCTTTCTGACGGCATGAAATAGCAGTCCTCCCACATGGCATTCAGGGCCATGCCTCTATGAAAACGTGCATCACGTTCCGAATTGTTCCAGATGAAGAAATCATCGGCAAAAGATTCGATTCCTTCTTCCCGGATACGCCTAACGACCTCTGAAAGACGGAAAGAACCCAAAGGTGAAATGACAATGCCGTTGTCTGATTGAGGGTAATATTTATTGATATCCCAACAGAATAACAAAGACGTGCTGCCTTTGTTATTCTGCTCCTGGATGATTTCAAACAGTTTGGCCAGCCACTTGTGAAAATGTTTCTTCTTCATGGCCTCAAAGTCCCTTTCCGTGTAATAGTCCGTCTCGTCTTCAACCTCAAACCGGGTACGGGTCGCCTGTTGAAGTCTGTCGATGAACTCTATTGCTGCCTTGTGGAAGCCGGGACCAAGCATGTTGGTCTGGCAGTCTCCGTTTACGGAAATGACGTTGTCTGTATTTCCTTCTCCCTCATGTTGATAATTTAGGAACAAGTCGCCCAGCCTGCAAAAACTTACCGTCGAAGATGATTCATCGTGCTCTGCATTATAACCGGACTCAACAGCCTGACTTTCTACAGCCTGTTGAAACTTTTCAATGTCCTTGATTTTAGTGTGAATGGTGAATCCAAGTCCCATAATTTCATTATTTTGTTTATAAATGCAAGATACCGATTTTATTCCAACTGGTCACATTTAATTTGTTAATAATAACAGAAATTTGGCACTATTGTAATACAATACGCCTTCCACATGGAAATCCATGCTTTTAATCATAGTTTAGCAACATTTTGTCAGTTCACTACATTGGGGTACAAGTTCTTCCGTAACACAAAAAATCCCCCTCCCATGAAAATCATGAGGAATTTAAGCGCATTTGCAGCTTTGTGTCAGAGGATAGCAATGAATTCACTCATTCTTGTCATTCTGGCCCAGAAAGGCAAACTGAAGTCTCAGGATTTCATCCATCGGAACGACTTTTCGGACTCTGCTCTCCAGACTTTCCGCCTCAGCCCAAAGGAAAGGATAAAAAGCTACGCCCTCACTGCTCTTCAGTTTCGAAGCATCGTTCTGCCAGCCGTCCCATCTGTAATCGGTATAGAACTTATCCGTATCGCCATGCAGACACCAATAGACGAATTGTCCAAATTTTATCTCCATATCTTCCATCTCCAGACAGTCGGGGGCAAAATAGCCGATATTGCCGTCGTCAAGACAGATGAACAATCCTCCCAGTATGTCTTCGCCGATCACTATCTCGTTGAACGGGAACAGACTGTTTCTAGTGACAAAGTTTAGTTCTCCCGAACCGTACAGCCTTATCCAGTTGTCAATGACTATACACCTGTGTTTTCAAGGATTGCAGCCATCAGGCTACCGCTCTTGATCCGGTACTTCTCTTTCATTGCCTGCCTTGCTGCTTCATCCAGAGGCAGCACATTTATCGTTTTTGACGAACTTTTTATTTCATCAAGTATTCTCTGAAACATTTCATCGTTCATAGTCTTTATTTTTTTTCTGCTTAAAATTCTACTTTTCATCATACTCATTCAAAATAAATTGCACATTTATCTTGAACGTTATACCCATAGCATTTGCCGGAGGCCGTTATTACTTTTTTCATGTTTCTGTAAATCTTAAAACTCCATATCCTCCGTCCATTCCAAAGAGTCCACCGGACAAAGCTCTACTTTCTTCATTTCGTACCAAACGGTCAGCAATATCCTAATGCTGTCAGGCGTATATCCCTTAACCCATGTACATTCTACAAATTTTCGTCTGCCGTCTCTGATTTCCTCGAATGTGGCATGGCTCAGCAACCCTACACGGAACTCTCCAGCCATGTCCTCCTTTCTTACTTGCATGGCATAGACTGGTTTCCCGTAGCGTGTCGTGCGCCCGTCTTGGTCGATCAGACGCTGCAAGACTTCATTGGGCGTTTCCTGACGGGCTACTATGGCAAAACGTAGTGAAAGGTAATCCCCCCACCTTTGCGGTACTTCAGTCCGCTCATTCTCCGGCGGCATTGTCTTGTCCGAAAAAGTGGGAAACACAATATTCGCCGCCACCACCATAGCCACGATAACTGCCCAATAGACTGCTATTGCTCGTTTCCAGTAACGGGGACGTTCACGGAGTTCCTGCCGGACTTCCTTGCATATCTTCTTGTCGTCAAAAAATCCCAGAGGGATGGCTGACAGCAGCACCGCCAGACTCGCCAGACCGTAGAAAACAACCTTTTGTGGCACGTTTACCAGATGTACATACCCGTCTTGTCCCCTTGCCGCCAGAAATGTGCCGGCCAACAGGACGAATTCCGGGAGGATGCTCAGGAAGTATATTCCGGCAGCAAATGCCTTTCGCTTCCTTTTATTGTTCCATTCCGTGAAATGCGCGTAGGAAATTTTATGCAGCATCACCAACAGGCGGAAAAAACGGCTGAATATGTTTCTTCTATTTGTCATTTGAGTATTTCAGTTATCCATTTCAGAGCAGTTCCTAATAAAACCATTGCGGGAATAAGAAGCAAATAGAGAGGGAAAAAGAACAGGTTGCGCCGGAAGGGACTGAACTTGCGTCCCGCATAATGCTGCATGACCGCTTTCCGCCGGGAAGGCGGGTATATTTTGCCGAACAGACGGTCTGTCATGAAGACAGAAACGGAGGACACGATTAGAAGAACGGCTCCAAACACCTCGAATGCCAAGTCATCCAGAAAATGACCGCCTATGGTCAGAACCGGCATGAATATAAAAAACGTGATACAGGCCCACAGCATATCACTCCCACGGGGTTGTTTGAAACTGACCTTGTGATAATGCTCCCATGTTATTTCTCCCAACCAAAACAGATAGTCGAAGAAATAATAATGTCGTTCTTGCTCTTTATATTCCTGTTTCTTCATTCTAAACATAATGTTCGGCAGCCAATCGCTGTTTATGGCAATCTTTTCATTTCGCTCAATTACAAATATATATCATAAGGAAGAAACTTCAGAACATTCGGTCTTCCTTTTTTCTATGGTATGCTCAAAAGCATTTTTTGGGGATGCTTGTTTGGACGTTCTCCCTAAGGTCGATGGAGCTGTCTCGCCCGAAAGTTTCCCGGCGTTTAACCGTTAGTTAGGGACAATAAAGCAAACCCCTATCCATAAATGACTATACAATTCCAACAACATCGAAGTAGTGTCAGTACAAAATGTACCAACAGTATTTTTCCGCTATACTTGAAACGATAGCAGGCAGATGCGACAAAGCCGATGGCACTCCAACCAATCGCCACCCGGCTTGTAAAGATATAGTTTTCGGAAGATCATAGCTCCAACCTAATCCTTCACAACCTATCGGGTAAAGTTCCGGATGCTTTGAGAATTGTATAGAATCACTGACAACCATCCACAGCAATAGCAGACAGCATAGTCCCCACAATATCCTTAATACCAATCTTGATTTCATATTGTTTTGTTCATCATTTCAGGTTATCGTGAATGGTCTAGCTCGATGTACCAACCTTCCTTGATGGGCTTGTAAAGCGTGGTGTCGTTGTACGTCCTGCGGTAGATCTCGTTTAGGTCGCCATGTTCGGTGATACGGATATTCCGACGGTTCTCAATCCGGGATCGTAAACGAAACTCTTGGACGTTCCTGCATCTACGATACCGAGGGAGTAGTATGGCATAAAAAGGCTCACATATACCGAATCTGCCGTTTCCCATTCCCTGCGATCAACAAGGATAAAACCGCATCCAATCTCTGATAACAGGGAGTCGAGTAGGATTCGGTCTGGCTTTAACAGCCCATATACCGGGAGGTCTTGTTCGTCATTTGATTCATAGGATGTATCACTTTGCTCCATTGAATCAAGTATAATGATCCCGTCAGGAGAAAACGGCGGGTAGTGAAAACTACCTTCTGAACTCTCTGACATGATTTCGTACACCTTGCGGAACGCCGCCTCGTGCGTGGCAAAGTGGCGTATCATTTCCTCGTCCGATGGCGGCATGGGTGGATCTCCGCAACTTGCAGCAAACAGGCTTGCTAAAAGCAGGATTATGATAGGTATTCTCATTTTCTTATTTATCTTATGTCTGACGGATAAATAGTATTCAATGGTTCTGCCCT
>ENA-OQDU01000058-OQDU01000058.1-human-gut-metagenome-genome-assembly--contig:-NODE-58-length-11373-cov-1.184510_pt1 | contig 11373 bp, 10 predicted proteins | sample MGYA00242789_ERZ504623 | MGnify/ENA primary metagenome ERZ504623 (study PRJEB26092, sample SAMD00036335) | human gut metagenome | host: Homo sapiens | study: EMG produced TPA metagenomics assembly of... | reverse complement strand
TACCGATTGGGTGCGGGAGGAGTGAGCTGTTTGGACCGGTATATCTTTGGAGATTGAGAATGTAACATGAACAACAGCCCGGACGGAATCATTCCGTCCGGGCTGTTTATGGGTATTTGTACTTATTTTCAAATAGGTTTTATCGCTGTTTAGGAATTGTTGTTACAGGGGTAATTTTGTCATCGGATATTGGCTGCGCGGTCCGTTGCGGGCCGGCGGGGAAATCGTTGCCGGATTTATGGGGAAATATTACGATATGCTCATGGAGGACGTGCGCATGCACGAAGGGATGAAGGCATGCATGAACTGCGGGGTGTGTACTGCGGTATGTCCTGCGGCCGAATTTTACAATTATGATCCGAGGCAGATTGTCAGTACCGTGCAGACGCAGGACGACGAGGCCATCGAGGCGCTCCTGCGCAGCGAGACCATCTGGTACTGCGGGGAGTGCATGTCGTGCCGTCCGCGTTGTCCGCGGGGCAATACGCCGGGGTATGTGGTGCAGGCACTGCGCAACCTTTCCCAAAAGCTCGGGTTCTTCACCGAGTCGGAGAAGGGACGGCAGCAGTTCGCGCTGAAACGGCTCATCGGCGAAAACATCCTGAGAACGGGGTACTGCATCACGCCGCGTCTGGTGAATCCTGACATGCATCCGGAGCAGGGACCCGTGTGGAAGTGGGTGTACGACAACGACCGCGAAGTGTTCGGGCGCTTCAATCCCACCTACATGCAGGAGGGGCCGGGGGGCTATGCGGCGTATCGACGAACGGTCATTGGAGGAGCTGCGGCGCATCTTCGAGGAGACGGGCGGCATGGAGTTTTTCGACAGCATCGAGCGGTATTCGGAGAAGAAGGCGCGCGAGCTGGGGTTCGACGGCGCCGACGAGGAATACCTTAAATATACATATACGACGAACAGCAACTGCCATCACTGACGGGGGCGGCCGTCGTTAAACGTACGACAGAGATGAAAAGGAACAGTTGGCAGGAGTACCAGAAGGAGGTGGCGGACGACCGCTACTATTATCTGCGCAGTTGCATCCGGCAGAATTTCTTTCCCGGTTCCGAGAAGGCGTTCGTCCGAATACTGCGCCAGGAGCTGGGACGCGACCTGTTCGATGACCCGGTGCATACTTCGTGTACGGGTATCGGCTATCATTCCGATATCGTGCCGCTCGAAACCATCATGACCGTCGTGGCGCGGCAGTTCGCACTGGCGTCCGAGGCGGGGTACGGAAAAACCTCGCCGTATCGTGCATCACCTCCTTCGGTATCTACACGGAGATTCTCGAAACGTGGCAGGAGTTTCCCGAGCTGGAGGCGAAGGTCCGCGAACATTTGTTTCGGGCGACCGGACGCGAGTTCCGCAAGCCGAAAAACGTGTCGCATGCTTCGGACATCATCTTCCACCACCGCGAGGCCATCCGGCAGCGGGCCGCATACCTGCTCGTGAACCGGCGGACGGGCGAACCCCTGCGCGGGGTGGAGCACATCGGATGCCATTATGCCAAGATATTCCCGAAAGAGGGTATCGGCGGCGTGGAGTTTCCTTATGTGCTTGCCGGCATGATTGAGGCGTGGGGCGGACAGGTGGTGGATTATCCGGAGCGGCGCCACTGCTGCGGTTTTGGATTCCGCAATTACATCGTGCAGGCCAACCGCGGTTATTCGGTGGCCAATTCGCAGAAGAAGTTCGAGTCCATGGCACCCTACAAGCCCGACTTTATCGTGGCCAACTGTCCCGGATGCGCCATGTTCCTCGACCGGTGGCAGTACACCATCGCCGAAATCGAGGGGACGACCTATGGCGAGGAAGGCAAGGGGATTCCTGTGCTGACCTACGAGGAGCTGGCGGGGCTCGTGCTGGGGTACGACCCGTGGGAGCTGGGATTGCAGATGCATCAGGTGGACGTGGAACCGTTGCTTAACAAGATGGGTGTCGAGTACGACCCGGCTGCGAAATACCTGCTGCCCAACGGTAAATATATCGGCAGGCCGGAGCCTGCATGGTAAATCTGGGGGCGGATTGACCGTCTCCGCAGTTGATTGAAACGGTAAAACAAGGAATACCTTATATGGGAAAAGAGGTCATCATCGTCGGTGGGGGAGTTGCCGGCATGCAGGCTGCCCTGTCGCTCAGGGAGCGCGGGGCGGAGCCTGTGATAATCGAGAAGGAGGAGCGGTTGGGCGGCAAGCTGACCGGGTGGCACCGGCTCTTCCCCACGTTCACCCCTGCGGAAGATGTGCTCGGACCGCTGCTCCGTCGTGTGGAGGAGGCGGGTATTCGGGTGATGACGGGAACGGAGGTTGAGGAACTCGTACCCGGCGGTGTCACGGTGGGCGGCGGACGCCGCATTACGGGAGATGCGACGGTGATTTGTTCCGGATTCGAACTGTTCGATGCGAGGCTGAAAGAGGAGTACGGCTACGGCATCTACGACAACGTCTTCACCACGGTCGATATCGAGCGTATGCTCAACGAGGGACGTGTGGCGACGGCACAGGGCCAGGCGCCGCGCCGTATCGCCTTTCTGCACTGCGTGGGTTCGCGCGACGAAAAGGTGGGGGCACACCACTGCTCGCGGGTGTGCTGCATCACGGGTGTGAAACAGGCCATCGAAATGAAAGAGCTGTTCCCCTCTGCGGAGGTGTACAATTTCTATATGGATATTCGCATGTTCGGGCCGGGCTATGAGGAGCTGTACCGCCGGGCGCAGCTCGAATACAACATCAATTTCGTCCGGGGGCGCATTTCGGAGGCCAGCCAGACGATAGACGGCCGGGTTCAGGTGAAGGCGGAGGATACGCTCGTGGGGCGGCCGCTCAAGATGACCGTGGACATGCTCGTGCTCATTGTGGGGATGAAGGGCGGAGCGCGTAACGGTGCTTATGCACGCAGCGGGGAACTTCGCGTAGCCGAAAACGGTTTCATGCAGCCGCTCGACCCCTTCTCCGGGAACGTGCTTTCGCAGCGGGCCGATATTTTCTACGCCGGTACGGTCACCGCCCCGAAGAACATCGGCGAGAGTCTGAACGAAGGAGCCGCCGTGGCGGAGCGCGTGGCCGGATACCTTAAATTATAAGACGGATGCCACAGTTCGGTTTTTCCATATCGCAGCCCAGGGCGGTGAACCTCGACACGAACGACCTCGTGCCGGCGGAGAAAATCCTGCACGACATGCCGGAGCTGCAGACCTGTATTGCGTGCGGGTCGTGTACCGCGACCTGTACGGCGGGTAACCTGACGTCGTTCAACTTCCGCAAGGTACACACGCTCGTGCGCCGCGGCGAATACCGCGAGGCTTACGAACAAATGGACAAGTGCATGCTCTGCGGCAAATGCCGGCTGGTGTGTCCTCGCGGCATCAATACGCGGGCCGTGGTGATGAAAATCAAACGCGAACTGGGCGATTATTAGCGGGAGGCAGGTATGATGACGTATTACGACCATTTCGTTATTCCGTTCCTCGTGGGGACGGTCTTCATGTTTGCGGTCATCCTGTGGAAGTGGGGCCGGTGGCTGTGGCTGCTGCCCAGTGACGACAAACGGGCTATCGGCAGGGGAATATTTACGGTTGCAACTTTACGCGCCTTCTGGGAAGTCGTTTGCGAATCGCTGCTGCACAGGAAGATATTCCGGGTGAATCCGCTGCTCGGCTACATGCATATGAGCCTCGCTTTCGGCTGGTTCCTGCTTATTGTGGTGGGATGGGTGGAGGCTGCGGTGGTGCTTGGCGCAGGGACACCGCTACATGCCCATGTCTTCTTCCGCTACTTCGGGCCGGAGGGAGAGACGGGCTGGAACCCGTTCGCTTTTGTCATGGACCTGTTGCTGCTGGTGGTCCTCTCCGGCGTCCTGCTCGCGTGGTTCAAGCGGATGCGTTCGCGGACCATGGGAATGAAGCGGACTACGCGTCATGTGTTCGTGGACCGTGTGGCACTGACTTCGCTGTGGCTGATATTTCCGTTGCGGCTTACGGCCGAGAGTTTGACGGCGGCTATCAAACACAACGGCGGTTTCCTGACCGGTACGCTGGGCGACCTGATAGCCTCCGGGATGAGTGCTACTGCCGTCGCCGACCTCAATGCGGCGGCTTGGTGGGCCTACTCCTTCGCGCTGGCCGCATTCTTTATAGCCATGCCTTTCTCGCGCTACATGCACATCTTCACCGAGGTGCCGCTCATTTTTTTGCGCCGGTACCGCTCCGCAGCGGCCCGAAAGAGAAGAGTTTCGATAATTTCCAGATACAGGCCTGCTCACGGTGCGGCATCTGCCTCGACCCGTGCCAGCTCCAGCGGGACCTGGGTATCGACAACGTACAGTCGGTCTATTTCCTGCGCGACAGGCGGTATGGGAAACTGACGGACGAGGTGGCGGACAACTGCCTGATGTGCGGTCTGTGCGAGGCGCGCTGTCCAGTAGGGATAGAGCTCAACATCCTGCGGCTCAACAGCCGGCAGAAACGGGTGGATTCGCCTGCGCTGATGCGTTACGATTATCTGAAAGGGGTGGACCGCTCGTCGGGTACGGGGAAAGTGGGATATTTCGCCGGTTGTATGACGCTGCTCACTCCGGCGACGCTCCGGGCCATGGAGAAAATATTCGCCGCGGCGGGCGAGGAGGTATGGTGGGCCGACCGTGACGGCGGTTCGTGCTGCGGGCGCCCCCTGAAGCTGTCGGGCGAAGTGACCGCCGCCGAACGGATTATGGAGCACAACAAGGAACTTTTCCGCAGGCACGGTATTACCACGCTGGTGACTTCGTGTCCGATATGCCTGAAGGTGTTCCGCGAGGATTACGGCCTGGAAGGCATCGAGGTGCTGCACCACACGGAATACATGCTCCGGCTCGTGCGGGAGGGCAGACTCGGAGTAGGGATGACTGCGACCACTTTCACCTACCACGACCCGTGCGAACTGGGGCGCGGAAGCGGTATTTACGAAGAGCCGCGGGAGTTGCTGCGCATGGCCGGCCGGTTGGCCGAACCGGTGCATAACCATGCCGAAGCGCTCTGCTGCGGGAGCAGCCTGGCCAATACGGTGATAAACGACGGTCAGCAGGCCACGATAGGGCGGTCGATGACGTCCGAACTGGAGGCCACCGGGGCGGATACAATCGTGACGGCATGTCCTCTCTGCAAGAAGGCCATCGTGCGCAGTGCGTCGGTGCGGGTGGCCGATATTTCGCAAATTGTGGCCGAACATCTGCGTCCCGCGACGGAGATTCCGGTCGGAAGCCCTTCTGCGGTCGTGGGCGGCTGTGCCGGAACGGGAGTTGGAACGGCTTCGGGTTTATAGGCTGTTGCCGATTCGATATTCGTGGCCGGTAATGCATGTCCGTGTCTGCGGCGACTGCCCTCCGGGTATGTCTTGTGACCGGTGGCCGAACCGTTCGGGGCAGTCTGTCAGGCCCGGAGGTGTCGGTGATACCTTGCCTGTAGGGAGACCGGCCCGGCAGATACGGAAATGTGCGGGATATTTCGGGAGTTATTGGGATGAATGTCATAGTGTTGTGTCGAATGGTGCGGGCTTTGGCACCTGGAAAAGTCATGGTGGATTTGCGGAAACCGTATTTTCTTTTTATCTTTGCACCGTCAAAAAAGGAAAGCCGCCGGAAATAGGGTCCGCGGATTCCCGAATAAGCGATTCAAAGCCGTCGAGGCAGTACGATATATCGCGGGGTGGAGCAGTTGGCAGCTCGTTGGGCTCATAACCCAAAGGTCGGAGGTTCGAGTCCTCCCCCGCTACTTAACGAGAGAAATCCATAAGGTTTCTCTCGTTTTTTTTGTCGGTAAAGGGCGATAATGGAAGACCGTGCGGGAGTGTATTTTGTCGGTGCTGATGGTGGCGGCATTGTCTGATGAAGAGGCGACATGCGGAGCGAATCTCGGCGATGAACCTTGTGTGTCGTGGAGGATGTCGTGCGCGCCGGTCGGTCGGAACTGCGCCGACGGTTGCGGATAAGATGTCGTTCCGCTGTCGTCGGCGGTGAGTCTCCGTGTCCTTTGGAAGGATAATGCCCGAAAGATTATCTTTTTCTCCGTTTGGAAATGTTTGTGTTCTTGTCGGATGGGAACGATGGCCGTTTTACGGTGTCTGTCGTTTGCTGTGCGGCAGGAGGTTGCCGTTATTCGCGGCATGTCACCGGCCGGTGACGCGGACGAGGAGGGGGGAATCGAAGATGGCAGCGGGGGAGATGACCGGTTCGTCGAGGGGCGGCGCGGCGCCGTAGCGTTCGGCGAGTTTCTCCCGAACGGCCGGTGCGGAGAGGTCGAAATCTCCCAGTCGCTGCAGGTTGCCCAGTCGGATGCCCAGCGCCCGGTCGTATATTTTCCAGATGAGTTCGGAACAGTATAGCCGGTCGTCCGACCATCCGAAGGTCAGGTCGTAATCCCTGCCGGCAAACCGTGCGGCTTCCCGGCGCATCGCCGCGATGTTTCGTTCGGTGAGCAGGCTGTCCGCGCCGGCCAGCCTCTTTACGACGTAGTGGCCTCCTTTCCCTCGGGCTATCCACTGTGCGAGCGGCGTGGATTTCACGGGCTGTACGGCTTCGTAAACGAAGTAGTCGCAACCGTCGCGGTAGATGATGCCGCAGTGCGAATATTTCGAGCCGGTGGCTCCTGGATGGCTCTGCTTTGGCCGGACAAGGAGGTCTGGAAGATGAGGTCGCCGTCACGCAGCACCTTTTCCTGCTGCATCGTTTCGACCTCCCTGCAGGCTCGTTTCTGTGCGTAGCGGGGGTTCTGTCGCAGTACACGGAATCCTGCCGCTGCAAATGCGCAGAGGAATACGGCACTCATAATGGCTGCGAAAAGGTATTTTCTGTTCATGCGGTAATCGTTGCTGGATATGATGTTAAAGATAAGCAGTTTTTTGCGGATAATGGCAGGTACGGTGCGAATTTTATGTCGCTCGGGCTCGGAGGCGCGTCGGGACGATTATTTGCGTACATTTGTCATGCAAACAATGCTATATGATGCCGGAAAAGAGACTGTCGCTTGTCATTGCCACCTACAACCGGGGTGCGAAACTCTGTACGACGCTCGATTCGCTCCTGATGCAGACGCTGCCGCAGGAGCAGTGGGAGGTCGTCGTCGTGAACAACAACAGTACGGACGATACCGCCGCGCGGTTCGCCGATTACGTTGCCGCACATCCGCAGCTCGATGCCCGGATGGTGCTCGAAACGGAGCAGGGAGTTTCTGCCGCCCGGAACCGGGGCATTGCCGAGAGCCGGGGCGAATACATCGTGGTCATCGACGACGACGAGCGGGTGGTGCCCGAGTTCCTCGAACGCTATTACAGCCTTTTCGAATCGCATCCGGAGGTGGGAGCGGCCGGTGGACGGATACTGCCGGGATTCGAGTCGGTTCCCCCTCGCTGGATGTCGAAGTACACCGAACGGACGATTGCCGGAACGCTCGACCTCGGTGACCGGATGCGGGAGTTTCCGGAGGGAAAGTTCTTCGGGGGCGGCAACCATGGTTACAGAAGGGCGGTCGTCGGACGTTACGGTGGTTACGATACGTCGCTCGGCCGCACCGGCGGGGTATTGCTCGCCGGTGAGGAGAAAGAGTTTTACGGGCGGCTCCGGGCGGGAGGGGAACGCATCGTTTATCTTCCCGATGCCGTGATATATCATCTCGTGGAGCCGGAGCGGCTCACGCGAGGCTATTTCGTGAAACTGTGCCGGAACATCGGGCGGAGCGAGCGCCGCAGGACACGGACCGCATCGCGTACCGCTTTCGCAGGGAGGCTTGCCGCAGAGGCGGTGAAGTGGGCGGGAGCCTCGGTGCTTGCATTGGGCTTTTTGTTGCAGGGAACGCCGGCCAAAGGGGGTTACCTGCTGATAATGAGGTGGCAGATAACGGCCGGTCTGCTGGGAGCTTAGGCGGTATTTGTTCCTCTCGCATAACTTGCGTACCTTAGCAACCTATGAAACTTTTTTCTTCGTTGCGCAGGGCCGGCTGTATCAGGCTGGTGCTATTCGTGCTTCCGGTCCTTCTGACAGGAGGGGAGGGAGTTGCCGCACCGCCCGGCGGTCCGCTGGCTTTCAGAGGCTTTTCGGGAGGAATGGCGCTGCATACCGGTTGGGTAGGCGGCGGCAATGTCCGGCTGACTACTCCTGCCGGCCGTCCGTTGCCCGTGCAGAGGGTGCGGGGAGTACCGTTCGGTATCGGCGGCAGCATCCGCTTCCATTTCGGAGAGCATCTCCGTGTGGGTACGGAAGGGTACGGTACCTATCTCGATTACGGCGGGGACGGGCAGCCGATTCGGTATCGGCTGGGGCGGTCTGCTCGTCGACTGGCAGTGGCATGCCGGTCGGTTCCACCCCTTTGCCGGCGTGACGGTGGGCGGCGGTGTCGTGCGCAATACGACGTTCACGCATCCGGCCGGGAACGATTTCGTGACCGAGGAGGGGATGTCGTTCCGCAAATACGGTTTTACGGCGCTGGCTCCCTTCGTCGGGACGGAATTTGCGCTGACGGCCCGTATCCGCCTGATGGTGAAAGCCGACTGGCTGGTGAATGCAGGGCGTCCGCAGCCCGACTTTCCGCAGGGGCCGAGGCTCTATGTGGGCTTCATCTTTTACCACTGCGGCGAGTGACGCTGCAAGGTGATATTGACCGGCTTCCCGTTGAATATAGGTATGATTGTTATTAAAAATCCCGTTTTTTTGCTATATCTTTGCATCGGCCCGGCGACGGGCCGATGAGGTGCAATTCGAAATGATTCAAACGAATAAAATCCGGAACCTGAAACAAATCAATTCAAGGCAAACATGAAAGAGAAAAAGTTTATTACCTGTGACGGGAACTATGCGGCCGCGCATATCGCTTATATGTTCAGCGAGGTGGCTGCCATCTATCCTATCACACCTTCATCCACCATGGCCGAGTATGTGGACGAATGGGCCGCAGGGGGAAGAAAGAATATCTTCGGAGAGACCGTGAAGGTCGTGGAGATGCAGTCCGAAGCGGGTGCTGCGGGTGCGCTCCACGGTTCGCTCCAGGCCGGTGCGCTCAGTACGACCTTCACCGCATCGCAGGGTCTGCTGCTGATGATTCCCAATATGTACAAGATTTCCGGAGAACTTCTTCCGGGCGTATTCCATGTCTCGGCGCGAGCCATCGCCGCGCATGCCCTTTCCATATTCGGCGACCATCAGGACGTGATGGCTACTCGCCAGACGGGCTTCGCCATGCTCGCCACCAGCAGCGTTCAGGAGGTAATGGACCTCGCCGGCGTGGCGCATCTGGTAGCCATCAAGTCGCGCGTGCCGTTTCTGCACTTCTTCGACGGATTCCGTACGTCGCACGAGATACAGAAAATCGAGCTTATGGAGCAGGATGATCTCGCCGCTCTTCTTGACAGGGATGCGCTGGCCGGATTCCGTGCCCGTGCCCTTCGTCCGGAACACCCTGTAACGCGCGGTACCGCACAGAATCCCGACATCTACTTCCAGGCTCGCGAGGCGGCCAATCGTTTCTACGATGCCGTGCCCGATATGGTGAACGAGGCGATGCAGCAAATCAACGCCATTACGGGCCGCGACTACAAGCCGTTCACCTACTACGGTGCGCCGGATGCCGACCGAATTGTCATCGCGATGGGGTCCGTGACCGAAACGCTGAAGGAGACGGTGGATTATCTCCGTTCGCAGGGCGAGAAGGTGGGTGTCGTGACCGTGCACCTCTATCGTCCGTTCTCGGCGAAATACATGCTCGATGTCATTCCTTCGACCGTCCGGAAAATCTGCGTGCTCGACCGCACGAAGGAACCCGGCGCCGCAGGCGAGCCGCTCTACCTCGACGTAAGGGATGTTTTCTACGGCCGGACGGATGCCCCCGTTATCATCGGCGGACGTTACGGCCTTTCCTCGAAAGATACCACGCCCGCACAGATGCTGGCCGTGTTCGCCAATCTGGGCGCCGCACAGCCGAAAGACCGCTTTACGGTGGGTATCGTGGACGACGTGACCTTCACGTCGCTGCCCGTGGGCGAAGAGATTTCGCTCGCCAAGCCGGGGACGTTCGAGGCGCTTTTCTTCGGACTGGGCGCCGACGGTACGGTGGGGGCCAACAAGAACTCCATCAAGATAATCGGCGAGACGACCGACAAGTATTGCCAGGCCTATTTCAGCTATGACTCCAAGAAGTCCGGCGGCTACACTTCCTCGCACCTGCGTTTCGGCGACTGCCCCATCACTTCGCCCTATTTGGTGACCACGCCCGATTTCGTGGCCTGCCATGTGCCGTCGTACGTGGACAAATACGACGTGCTCAAGGGGCTCAAGAAGGGCGGTTCGTTCCTGCTCAACAGCCTGCAGGACGTCGATGCGATAAAGGAGTCGCTGCCCGACCACATGAAGGCGTACCTGGCCAAGAACCATATCAATTTCTACATCATCAATGCGACGAAGATAGCCGCGGAACTCGGTCTTGGCAACCGTACCAACACGATTATGCAGGCGGCCTTCTTCAAAATCGCCAACGTCATCCCCTACGAAGTGGCCGTCGAGCAGATGAAGAAGTTCATCTACAAGAGCTACGGGAAGAAGGGCGAGGATATCGTGAACATGAACTACGCCGCCGTGGACAAGGGCGGCGAAATGGTGCACAAGGTGGAGGTACCCGCCGAGTGGGCTTCGCTGAGTACGGAGAAGCCTGCGCGTGCGGCATCGTCCGCTCCCGAATTCGTACACCGTGTAGTGGAACCGATTAACGGCCTCAAGGGCGACGACCTGCCCGTGAGCACGTTCAAGGGGCGTGAGGACGGTACGTGGGACAACGGCACGGCCGCTTACGAAAAACGCGGTATCGCGGTGAGCGTTCCCGCATGGCAGTCCGAGAACTGTATCCAGTGTAACCAGTGCTCGTACGTATGCCCCCATGCCGCCATCCGTCCGTTCCTGCTGACCGCAGAGGAAGCCGCCGCCGCTCCTGCTGGCATGGCGTTGATTCAGGGTCAGGGGAATACCAAGGAATATAAGTTCCGCATACAGGTTTCCCCGCTCGACTGTACGGGTTGCAGCAACTGTGTGGATGTCTGCCCGGCGCCCAAGAAGGCGCTCCGGATGGAGCCCATCGACACCCAGCTCGGTCAGGTTGCCAACTGGGAGTATATGAACGGTAAGGTCGGTTACAAGGAGCATGTCATGGACAAGACCAAGACGGTCAAGGGGAGCCAGTTCGCCCAGCCGCTCTTCGAATTCTCCGGGGCGTGCGCCGGCTGCGGCGAAACGCCTTACATCAAGACGATTACCCAGCTCTTCGGTGACAAGATGATGGTCGCCAACGCAACGGGCTGTACTTCGATATACAGCGGTTCGGCGCCCTCTACGCCCTATTGTACCAACGCCAAGGGAGAGGG
>ENA-OQDU01000056-OQDU01000056.1-human-gut-metagenome-genome-assembly--contig:-NODE-56-length-11407-cov-1.182004_pt1 | contig 11407 bp, 11 predicted proteins | sample MGYA00242789_ERZ504623 | MGnify/ENA primary metagenome ERZ504623 (study PRJEB26092, sample SAMD00036335) | human gut metagenome | host: Homo sapiens | study: EMG produced TPA metagenomics assembly of... | reverse complement strand
ATCCCCGTGTTGGGTACGACATCCGTAAATTTTAATTCCAATGCACTTACGTTCAAAACGATATTCTATCCGGTAGGGGACAACGGGCAGTTGGTGTCGCTGTTGGACGACCGGGTGACGTGGCATGACATAGAACCGAATCTGAAGACGATGAACAAGGTCGGTTTCGACCTGCACATGACGCTTCTCGGTGCCGGTTTCTATACGGGCCGCGATTTCTGGACCATCGAGGCAGGACTCGATGTGACAGGGGGATTTCATCTTCCCAAAAGTTTCGTGGAGTTCGTCAAGCTCGGCTCCAAGGCCAATGCCTACGACATGGGTGGCCTGATGGCCGGTGCCGATGCGGTGATGAACATTTCGGCGGGATACTCGCGTCGTATCAATGACGAGCTTACGGTCGGCGGACGGGTGAACTTCAAGGGAGGGCTCGCCCGGGCCAACATGAACTACGACCGGCTCAACGTTACCTGAACGGGGAGAAGTGGGCCGTGGATGCGGGCGGGAACCTCGCCCTGAGCCTGAACGGACTGGATGTACCGACCGATGCGGAAGGATACGTCGACATGGACAGGCTGGATGCAGAGTCGTTCGTTTCGAATATCCGCGGCCTGGCGGGTTTCGGCCTGACGTTCGACATAGGTGCCGAATACGTGTGGATGGAACGGTTCAAATTCTCGGCGGCCATCCTGAACCTCGGCTTCATGAACTGGAGTGAAAAACATACGTTCGTGGGACGTTCGGAGGCTTCGTACGACTTCGTGGGAATGCGCTACGATTTCAATCCGGAGACGAATCAGTGGGAGACCGTCGGAGAGGACGGGGATTTCAACTTCGATGAGTTCGCCAAGTTCAAGGAGGCGTCCGGCAGGGCACGGACCAAAATGTATCCGGGCTTCGTGCTGGGTGCCGAATACGACATTTTCGGCAACAACCTGCTGGGTGCAGGTGCGTTGTTCACCCACCGGAAGAACGAATATTATGCCCGTACCGAAGTGGCGCTGTCGGCGACGGTACGCCCCATCGAGTGGTTCACGGCTTCGCTGAGCTGGTCGGTCGGCAACTACAAGAATATCGGCGACAATTTCTTCAACTCGTTCGGTTTCGCCTTCAATTTCCATACGGGGTGGATAAACTTCTTCGCCGGGACGGATTTCCTCATGTTCAAGGTCAATCCGCAGTTCATACCGGTCGGGCAGAAGGTGTTCAACATCACTGTCGGCCTCTCCGTTCCGCTCGGCCCTTCGCCGTACTGCCGTTACGGAAAGTGCTGAAAGACGATGCCGCAATACCGTATCGAGAGTATATTGCACGGGGGATGTCCGGTCGGGGCATCCCCCGCGGTTTTGTCGGCCGGTTTCGCGGCGGATATCCGGATGCGGTGCGCCGGTTTCCCGCAGGGGATACCCGTGCCAGTCCGGCGATGAAAATTGCCGATTTGTTTGTTATTTAAAAAACAATGGGATACCTTTGCGAGCGGTAACCATTTGTAGGTATAGGCGGCCTGCCGCCGGACTTTCCGGGTCAATACAAACACAAAATAACATATTCGTTCTATGGCCAACATCTTTACTTCATCTATCGGCAAGAAGCTGATTATGAGTATTACGGGAGCGTTTCTGATACTGTTCCTGACCTTCCACATGATTATGAACGGGGCGCTGGTCTTCTCCGACGACGCTTACAACGCCATCGTGAATTTCCTCGGGGCCAACTGGTATGCGCTCGTGGGGACCGTCATCCTGGCGGCGGGCGTGGTGTTCCACTTCGTGTACGCCATCGTCCTCACCGTGGGTAACCTTCGGGCACGCGGAAAGGTTCGCTATGCCGAGACCAAACGCGAGAACGGCGTGGAGTGGTCCTCCAAGAACATGTTCGTTCTCGGACTCGTCGTATTGGGCGGACTGCTGCTCCATCTCTTCAACTTCTGGTACAACATGCAGTGGACCGAGATAATCGGCAGGCATGTGAACAGCCTCGGCTTCGGTCCGAAGGAGGGTGCCGAGATGGTGAGGTTCGTCTTCTCGCACGTAGGGTATGTCATCGCCTATATCGTATGGCTCGTGGCGCTCTGGTTCCACCTTACGCACGGTATGTGGAGCATGATGCAGACCGTGGGATGGAACAGCAAGGTGTGGATGAAAAGGCTGAAGTGCATCGCCTATATCCTTTCGACGCTTATCGTCGGCTGCTTCATGCTGATAGTCGTTATCCTGTATGTACAGAGCCTGATGTAGTTTTAACTAACCGCTGAATAATAAAAAAGCAAGATATGACAAAGATAGAATCCCATGTGCCGCAGGGCCCCATTACCGAGAAATGGAGCAAGCATAAGGCCGACATCAAGGTGGTCAGCCGGGCCAAACAAGCGTAAACTCGATATCATCGTCGTAGGTACCGGCCTCGGCGGCGCGTCGGCTGCTGCCTCGCTGGGCGAACTCGGCTACAATGTCAAGATATTCTGCATCTCCGACTCGCCGCGCAGGGCGCACTCCATCGCCGCGCAGGGCGGTATCAACGCTGCGAAGAACTATCAGAACGACAACGACTCCGTCTTCAGGCTCTTTTACGACACCATCAAGGGCGGCGACTACCGTGCTCGTGAAGCGAATGTCTATCGTCTGGCGGAAGTTTCCAACAATATCATCGACCAGTGCGTCGCACAGGGCGTGCCGTTCGCACGCGACTACGGCGGGCTGCTCGCCAACCGTTCGTTCGGCGGCGCGCAGGTATCGCGTACCTTCTATGCCCGCGGCCAGACGGGACAGCAGCTTCTGCTCGGCGCTTATGCGGCGCTCAACCGGCAGATAGCCAAAGGGTCGGTGAAAAGCTATCCGCGCCATGAGATGCTCGACCTGGTGCTTATTGACGGCAAGGCCCGCGGCATCATCACCCGCAACCTCGTGACGGGCGAAATCGAACGGTTCGGCGCACACGCCGTGGTTATCGCCACGGGCGGTTACGGCAACGTCTTCTTCCTCTCGACCAATGCGATGAACTCCAACGGTTCGGCCGCCTGGCAGTGCTACAAGAAGGGGGCGATGTTTGCCAACCCCTGCTTCACGCAGATACACCCGACCTGTATTCCGGTGCACGGCGAACACCAGAGCAAGCTGACGCTCATGTCGGAGTCGCTCCGCAACGACGGCCGCATCTGGGTACCCAAGAAGAAGGAGGATGTGGAGAAGCTCCGCGCCAAACTCAAAAAGGCTTCCGAAATCGCGGAGGAGGACAGGGATTACTACCTCGAACGCCGGTATCCTGCGTTCGGTAACCTCGTTCCCCGCGACGTGGCTTCCCGTGCCGCCAAGGAGCGTTGCGATGCCGGTTTCGGCGTGAACGAAACGGGGCTCGCCGTATTCCTCGACTTCAAGACCGCTATCGAAAGGCTCGGCAAGGATGTCATCAAGGCCCGCTACGGCAACCTGTTCCAGATGTACGAAAAGATTACCGACGTGGACCCGTACGAGGAGCCGATGATGATTTATCCGGCCGTACACTATACCATGGGCGGCATCTGGGTGGATTACAACCTGATGACCACCATTCCCGGCCTTTACGCCATCGGCGAGGCCAACTTCTCCGACCACGGTGCCAACCGCCTCGGTGCATCGGCCCTCATGCAGGGACTGGCCGACGGTTACTTCGTACTGCCCTATACCATCGGCGATTATCTGTCGCATGACATCCAGACGCCGAAGATAGATACCAACGCTCCGGAATTTGCCGAAGCGGAGAAGAACGTCCGTGCACGCATCGAGAAGCTTTTCTCCATCAAGGGCAAGCAGACGGTGGACGAAATCCACAAGAAACTCGGCCACATCATGTGGGAGAACGTAGGCATGGCCCGTTCCAAAGAGTCCCTTGAAAAGGCGCTCGTCGAGATAAGGAAGGTGAGGAAAGAGTTCTGGGAGGATGTCAAGGTTCCGGGTAAGAACGAAGAGTTCAACCAGGAGCTCGAAAAGGCGCTCGCGTGTGGCCGACTTCCTCGAAGAGGGCGAACTCATGGCCCGCGACGCGCTCCAGCGCAACGAATCCTGCGGCGGCCACTTCCGCGTGGAGTACCAGACACCCGACGGAGAGGCGCTCCGCGACGACGAACATTTCGCTTTCGTCGCCATCTGGGAATACAAGGGAGAAAACGAGGAACCTGTCATGCACAAGGAACCGCTCACTTTCGAGGCCATCAAGGTGGCACAGCGTAATTACAAGGACTAACCGGTAAAAACAAAGGACGATGAATTTCAAACTTAAGATATGGCGTCAGGCGGACGCCAAGGCAAAAGGCGGGTTCGAGACGTACGAGGTGAACGATATCTCCGAAGACACGTCGTTCCTCGAAATGCTCGATATCTTGAACAACAACCTGATACACGAGGGCAAAGAACCGGTGGCGTTCGACCACGACTGCCGTGAGGGTATCTGTGGCATGTGTTCGCTGCATATCAACGGCGAGGCGCACGGTCCGGATACCGAAGTGACCACCTGCCAGCTCCACATGCGCAAGTTCCATGACGGCGATACGATTACCATCGAACCGTGGCGTTCGGCCGCTTTCCCGGTCATCAAGGACCTCGTCGTGGAGCGAAGCGCGTTCGATAAAATCATGCAGGCCGGCGGATTCATATCGGTCAATACGGGCGGCGTTCCCGATGCCAATACCATCCCCGTACCGCGTGACGATGCCGAGGAGAGCATGGACGCTGCCGCTTGCATCGGTTGCGGTGCCTGCGTGGCTACCTGCAAAAACGGTTCGGCCATGCTGTTCGTAGCGGCCCGCGTTTCGTCGCTGGCCAAGCTGCCGCAGGGCAAGGTCGAAACTCTGCGTCGAGCCAAGGCCATGATTGCCAAGATGGACGAACTCGGGTTCGGCGGCTGTACGAATACGCGTGCCTGCGAAGCGGAGTGTCCGAAGAGCATCTCCATCTCGCATATCGCACGTCTGAACCGCAAATTCCTGACGGCCAAGTTCAAAGACTGACGGTAAGAAAACCTTCTCCGAGCGGTGTCCGAGCGGCGGAACGGTTTCGGCTTTCTTCTCATATCCGGCGTACATGAATGTACGCCGGATTTTTTGTTGTGGAATCTGGAAATGGAGTTGACCAATTGCCGTTCAGCGGGTTGCGGAGCGGGGCTTCCCCGGCTCCGTATCGTGAAACGGTTCATTCATGTCGCCCGATGCGGTTGGAAGCCAGCATGCTTCCGGATGAGAATCGTCCGATTGTGTCAATTTTTCACGTTTGGCTGACAATTTTGCAGTCAGAAGCTCTTTCGCGGTCATGGCATACTCTTTGTCTATTCTATAAATGACTTCGGGCAGCGGCCTGAAGGATGGAATGAAGCGGACGGCCGTAAGGCCGGACAAATATTGATAATACTGATTAAAGTTAGGAGGACAAAATTATGATGCCAGTTAGAAGAACACAGGGATGGTTACCGGGGATTCTGGATGATTTCTTCGGGAACGAATGGGTGGACAAGACCAGCTCGACGGCTCCTGCCGTGAACGTGATAGAGACCGACAAGGAGTACAAGGTCGAAATAGCTGCGCCGGGTTTGACCCGCGACGATTTCAAAATAGATATCAACGAAGATAACGAGCTCACCGTTTCGATGGAGAAGAAGGTCGAGAAGAACGAAGAGTCGGAAAAAGAGGGTAAGAAACATACCTATCTCCGCCGCGAGTTCTCGTACAGCAGTTTCCGTCAACGCATGATACTGCCCGACAATGTGAATGTGGACAACATCGACGCAAAGATGGAGAACGGCGTTCTGACTATCGATATTCCCAAGAAGACCGAGGAGGAGAAACGTAAAAACATGCGCCAGATTGATATTAAATAGGGAGCAGAAGTGAGGGCGGTACCGCTCTCATCGTGGTGAAAGACCGGGGTACGGAGTGTCCGTACTCCGGTTTTTTCATGCCGTTCGCGGCGGGTTCCGGCGGCAGGCAAGTCGGACGGTGATTCCGGCGAGGGGGCGACGGGTTTCGTAGGGCTGCGGTTCCCCGTATGCGTGCGGAACCGTTACGCCCGCTGTCGTCCGGGCCTGATTTTTGAAACGTAAGCGCACGGCGCTGCCGGCGGGGAGCGATGTCCGGGGCGGCGTAACATAATCGTAATATTTTTTTAACACCATGTAAGGGCGGCGGTTCGTACCTTTAGGGCCGTTTGGCATGTGGATATTAAAGCGGTTCGTTTATGGAGAAAGATTATGTGGAGAGGGATGTCAGTTGGATGTATTTCAACAGGCGTATCTTGCTGGAGGCTGAGAAAGAGGAGGTACCGCTGCTGGAACGGCTCGGTTTTCTCGGCATCTATTCCAACAACCTCGACGAGTTTTTCCGTGTCCGGGTGGCGACGCTCAACCGTATCATCGAGTATGAGGACAAAGGCATCAAGCGGGAGCAGCAGACCGCTGTCGATACATACAGGGAGATAACGAGGCTCAATGCCCAGTACTCCGTGCGGTTCGAGGAGATTTTCGCCCGTCTGAAGGAGGAGCTCGGACAGCACGGTATCTGGCTGCTGGACGAGACGCAGTTGAACGAAGTGCAGCGCCAGTATATCTGTTCCCTCTACGATACCCGGCTCAACGGTTCTACGAATCCGTTGTTCGTCTCCTGTTTCCGTCAGCTCGACGACCAGCCCGACGATGCGATATACCTCGCCGTCCGGCTCCGTGCGGAGGAGGGCAAGGTTGCGGATGAGTATGCGCTTATCGAGCTGCCCGTACAGGAGTTCGGGCGTTTCGTGCGCCTGCCCGACGACGGGGAGAGAAAGTGCCTGATGTTCCTCGACGATGCGGTGCGTCTCTGCCTGCCTTTCATCTTCGAGGGGCTGCCTTATACGGAGTTCGAGGCCTATACCTTCAAGTTCACCAAGGATGCCGAGATGGAGCTCGACAGCGACATGCGCAACGGGGTGCTTCAAAAGATATCCAAGGGGGTGAAGAGCCGGAAGAAGGGCGAACCCATCCGGCTCGTCTATGATTCGGCCATGCCCCGCCGTATGCTCCGCAGCATCGCCAAGATGTTGCACATAGACAAATGGGATACGCAGGTGGCCGGCGGGCGTTACCACAACATGAAAGACCTCATGCGTTTCCCGGACTGCGGCCGCAGTGACCTGCGTTATCCGGCACTCGAACCCGATCGCTGAAACCCGAATTTACGGCGCATGGCAGCATGCTCGATGCGATACGCGCCCGCGACCGGTTTCTGCACTATCCCTATCACGGTTTTTCGTCGTTCCTGAGGGTACTGCGCGAAGCGGCCATCTCTCCCGACGTTACCGCCATACGCATGACGATGTATCGGCTGGCCCGTAATTCGAAGGTGGTGAAGACGCTGATTTGCGCCGCTCGCAACGGCAAGAAGGTAACCGTCGTCATCGAACTGCTGGCCCGTTTCGATGAGGAGTCGAACATCAACTGGTCGAAACAGATGCAGGATGCGGGCATCAACGTGGTGTTCGGTATGGAGGGGCTGAAGGTGCACTCCAAACTCGTGCATATCAGCAGCCGCAAGGGGGACGTCGCCTGCATCAGTACGGGCAACTTCCACGAAGGCAACGCGGCGCAGTACACCGACGTGACGCTCTTTACCGCCCGCAAGAGGGTGGTGCAGGAGGTCGGCACCGTCTTTGGTTTCATCCAGAAACCTTATGTTCCCATCCGGTTCAAGGAACTGCTCGTATCGCCCAACGACATGCGCCGCCGGTTGCTCGCCCGTATCGACAAGGAGATACGCAATGCCGCTGCAGGCAAACCGGCGTATATTATGGGTAAGCTCAACCACATCACCGACCGTGCTCTGGTGCAGAAGCTCTACGAGGCTTCGGCCGCCGGCGTCAGGATAGACCTCCTCGTGCGGGGCAACTGTTCGCTCGTGACGGGTATTCCCGGCAGGAGCGACAACATCCGGATTAACGGCATCATCGACCGGTACCTGGAGCACTCCCGCATCCTCATCTTCGCCAACGGGGGCAAGGAGGCCTACTATATCGGCTCGGCGGACTGGATGCCGCGCAATTTCGATAACCGCATCGAAGTGATGGCTCCGGTACACGATACCGAGATACGCCGGGAACTGAAACGGATAATCACGTATGGACTGCGCGATACGTTCCAGGGACATACCGTAGACGGTACCGGCAGGAATCTGCCCTGGACCTTGCCGGAGGGTTGCGGCGAGGCGCTGCGTTCCCAGTCTGCCCTGTATGCGTATTATCGGGAGCAGGCGGAGCAGGCCGCCCTGCGCGGAAGCCTTGCCCGGCGCCGTCGGCCCGGCCCGGATGCGGGAGAGGAGAAGAAGATTTTGATATCGGAATAATATGGAAAAGACGAATTATGCGGCGATAGACATCGGGTCCAATGCCGTCAGGCTGCTTATAAAAAGCGTGGATATGGAGGAGGGGACAGCCTCTTTCGTAAAGGAACAGCTTCTCAGGGTGCCGCTGAGGCTCGGAGAGGATACCTTTTCGGTCGGGACAATCTCCAAGGAGAAGGGAAAGCGGTTGCTGCGCCTGATGAAGTCGTACCGGCAACTGATGAAGATATACGGCGTGAAACGCTACCGGGCGTGCGCTACCTCGGCTGTCCGCGATGCGGCCAACGGGCCGGAGCTTATCCGGGAGATAAGCCGCAAGACGGGAATAAAGATAGAAGTAATCGGCGGAGAAGAGGAGGCCCGTCTGATATACGACAACCATATTGAGGAGATGCTCGACAGGAGGTACGATTACCTGTACGTGGATGTGGGCGGCGGAAGTACCGAGATAAGTCTCATCAGCGGCGGGGTGTTGCAGAGCTCCCGGTCGTATGACATCGGGACGGTGCGCCTGCTCGAAGGGCGCGTGAAGGAGGAGTCCGTGGCCTCCCTGCGGAACGACATGCGGAACTCGGAGCAGGGCATCCCGGTTTGCGTATCATCGGCTCGGGCGGCAATATCAACAAACTCTACCGCCTGGCCGCTGCCGGATGCAAGAACGGCATGGAACTTCCGGTGAGCGAACTCTCCGTTATCAACGGCGTACTCAAGTCGATGTCCTCCGAGGAGCGTGTGCGTGTCTTCAGGATGCGTCCCGACCGGGCCGACGTCATCACCTTCGCAGCGGATATCTTTCTGGAGATAGCCGGGCAGTGCGGCGCCTCGGTCATCCTCGTGCCGACCATAGGACTGGCCGACGGCATCATCGACAGCCTTTATGCCGAGGATGCGGAGCGGGCAGGCAGGCGTTGATTCGTTTTCCTGCCGTCGGTGGCGGCTTAGAATATTTCGCCGAGGATGCGGAGTGACTGCACCTTGTTGATGGCATCGAGGTGGTAGCCGAAGTAGTGCAGCATGTCCGAAAGAAAATCGGCCCGCTGCGTGCGTGACAGGCGCAGGGTGCCGAGCTCTTCCGCTTCTGCGGACATGAGCGTGGCCAGCAGGGCGGCGTTGGGGCGGTTGATGGCGACGGCATGTTCCGGGAAACCGGCAGTGAACGACCCTTCGACGATGTCGAACCAGTCCCCTTCGGTGTATTCATTGCCCGGATAGAATCCGAGAAAAGCGCTTAACTGGACGAGGAACCACAGGTGGAAGTTTGAGATTCCCTCTTCCATCTGGTCGAGCGCCATGACCGAGGCGCGGACGAAACCGAACAGCGGAGAGTTGGGTTCGACCTCCTTGATGAGCCTGTAAAGGACTTCGGCCATGAAGAGCGAAATGGTGCTTTTGCGGACGTCGAACGGGATATGCTGGAGGGGGTGCGACAGCCGGACGTCTTTCATACGGTCCATCTGCGACCGGTGCGAGGGGATGCCTTCGAATTCCAACAGGAACATGGGTTGCAGCAAGGCGGCCTTGTTTCCCTTTCCCTTGCCGCTTTTTACCCCTTGTACCAGGTAGTTCCGGCGACCGTAGGTGTCGGTCAGAATGTAGCCACTACCGACGTATCGCCGTATTTTATCGTGTGCAGTACGATGCCGTGTGCTTTGTAAGAGTCCATCTGGAGGCGTCGAGTTCGGGTGTCCAAGCCTGTGAATGAGGCAAAATTACGAAATATAAAATCAGCAGGCCGAACTTTCGGCAGAATAAACCTATGATTTTTTTTCTGTAATTTAATATGTTTGCAGAAGCGATTTAAAAATCTTTTCCTTATATTTGCATAAATATGTGACAGAAAATCCATGTGTTATGAGCAAAAAAACTGAAAGACTGGATGTTATAAGGAATCTGATAGATTCCGAGCAGATATCTTCACAGGAAGAGCTGTTGTCATGGCTGAAAAGGGTGGGCATCGATGCTACTCAGAGTACCCTTTCGCGCGATATGAAGGAGTTGCGGGCCATCAAGGTTCCCGATGCGGAGAAGGGCTATGTCTATCTGCTGCCCGAGACACTGCAGGGAGAACAGACCTCGGGCAAGGTCTCCTCATCGGTGACGGACAACATCAGGTACATCGAGTTTTCGGGCAATATGATTGTCATACGCACGAAGGCCGGTTATGCGAAAGCCGTGGGGGTGATGGTTGATAATGAAGATTACGACGATGTGTTGGGTACGCTTTCAGGCGATGATACCGTATTCGTACTGCTGGCCGAAGGGGTGAAGCCGCTCGATTTCCTGCCGTCGTTCGATTCGATACATCCCAATATCAAGACGCTTTACAATCCCGAAGGACGGAAAAAGAATAACGGTGCCATGCGCCGCCGTTTCTTCTGACCGAGGACGGGGTGGAATTCGGCCGCGGGGACAACGCACATGCGTTGTCCCCGCGGTGTTTTCGGACCCGAAGAAAAAGTTCCGAAAAAGCCTCGCGGGCGGGCGGTGGCTCCTCTTCGTTGGAAAAAGCAGACGGTTTCGCAGGAAGACAGGCGATTTTTACAGGTAGCGATACGGTGCAGATACTGTTGCATAATGCAATGAAAATTAATATCTTATATGTCGGTTCTGCGCCGGCCGGCTGCCGGGGAGGTGTGCGTTTTCCGCAGATTGAAGTATGCACAAGGAAGGTTTTGCACATAATTTGTTTATCTATCGGGAGAAAGGGTCGTTTCGTGCGGCCTGCCGAACTGCAGAACGGTTCGTACAAGATGATATTCACATTAAAATTACTGAGATGAAAAGAATTACGTTATTGTTGGCAGCGGTGGCCCTGTTGGTAGGGAGTGCCGCTACGGCGCAGGACCTCAGGCGTGAGGAGCGTACCATGAAACGGTACGGGCAGCAGGCCGAGAATGAGATGCGCAGAGAGATGCGCGGAGTACGCGCAGAGGAGAGGCGTGCGGAAAACGAGATGCGCAGGGAGATGCGCCGCGCGGAACGCCAGATGCAGCACATGCATGCGCCTGCCCGTCAGGCCGTGAAGGTCGTGTCGTACCGTTCTACCATGGTGGGTGACCTGACCGACCTGGATTTCAT
>ENA-OQDU01000055-OQDU01000055.1-human-gut-metagenome-genome-assembly--contig:-NODE-55-length-11434-cov-0.941452_pt1 | contig 11434 bp, 11 predicted proteins | sample MGYA00242789_ERZ504623 | MGnify/ENA primary metagenome ERZ504623 (study PRJEB26092, sample SAMD00036335) | human gut metagenome | host: Homo sapiens | study: EMG produced TPA metagenomics assembly of... | reverse complement strand
CAAACACCACCTCCTGCTTCATCCATTCCCCCCTCTGGCTCGTTCCCTTTACCACGGGAAGCACCTTATAAACTGTACCTTCAAATTCCATACGTCTTGAAAATTTACCGCAAGATACGAATTTATTCCCGTATCGGGGAACCGTTCCGCAAAGGAACTCCTCTGGGGAGGGGTCGCAAAACGACAGCAGCCCCGACAGGAAAAAGAACCGTCTTTACGGACGAAGGCCCGCCCGGTCTTTCACAACCGGGCGGGCCCTCCATTCCGTGCCGAAAACAACGCCTACTCCTCCACGATACGAATGGAACGTATCCTGTCACCGGGACGTATCGCATCTATCACATCGAGCCCTTCGACCACTTTTCCGAAACAGGTATGCACTCCATCGAGGTGTTTCGTATTCTCCCGGTTATAGCAGATGAAGAACTGCGAGCCGCCGGTATCCTTGCCGCGGTGCGCCATCGAGAGTACGCCCCGGTCATGATATTGCCGCGCCGCATCGGTTTCGCACTTGATGGTATATCCCGGGCCGCCCGTACCGTCGCCCACACGGACATCCCCCCTGTCATCACGAACCCCGGTATCACGCGGTGGAACGTTAATCCGTCATAAAATCCGCTCTCGGCGAGTTTGATGAAATTCTGCGCCGTACCGGGCGTCTCTTTCGTATAGAGTTCGGCTTTCATATCGCCCTTCTCCGTACTGATAACAGCGTATGTCATTATATTCTCCTTATCTTTCCGCATGTCGTTCCGCTCTCCGCCGGCCGCAACCGGAACCTCTCCGGCGGACGGCGCGGCCTGAACCTCAGCCGCCCCCTCCAGCGTCCGGGAACTGCACGAACGGCAGGCCGAGAGAGAAAGTGCGGCAACCCCGACGGCTGCCGCACAGACTGCAAATATTACCTTTCCGATTTTCATTCCGGCGGGATTACTTTTTGCAGCAGCATCCGCTGCGGGTTCGGCCGGAGCAGCGGGAATAACCTCTATCACATCCACCTCGAACACGAGCGGCTCGTTAGGACCGATGATGGTACCGCGACGGCCCATTGCGCCGTAACCGAGGTCGGACGGAATGTAAAGTTTTATCTTACCGCCTTCGCCCACGAGCTGCAGACCTTCGCCCCAGCCCTTCACGACACGGTTGAGCGCGAAACGGGCAGTATCGGGCTTCTCGTAGTTGTTGTCGAAGTCACGGCCGTCCCTAAGGTAACCGCGGTACTTGACCCTCACCTCGTCTTTCAGGCTGGTGGCCTTCTTGTCGCTGCCCGGAGTGATTATCTCGTAAAGCAGGCCACTTTCGGTCTTCTGCACGTTGGGCTGTTTGGCGACCTCTGCAAGGTAGGCTTCGCCCGCCTTGCGGTTGCGTTCGGGTATACGCACGGCGAAATACTCCTGCATGAAAGCAAATCCCTCCTCCGGGGTAAGCGTACTTCTGTCTTCCACCGCTTCGCGGATGGCCTTAATGACCACCTTGTCGTTCAGGTCGGCACCCATCGTCTCCTTCGCATTCCTGAGGTAGCGGCCGTAATCCGCCCCTATCGCATAGGAAATCGAATCGGACTCGTTTTTGAGCTTCATGCCCGTTTTGCGTTTCGCATTATCGGCAGCCTGGGCGTCGCTTTCGCCCGTGGCGGCGGTCTTCGAATCGCAGGCGGTAAGCCCCAGCGCGAAAACCGAAAGGACGATAAATAATCTTTTCATCTTTTGTGTCTGTTTTTATTTGGTTAAGTTCCGAATTTGCAATCCGGCAGGATTACACCCGCGAAATGCAAACTTAATGATTTTTGTCCAGAAACAGGCAGCACCATCCCGAAATTTATCGGCCTGCGCCATCTTCCGGTGATTCCGCATTCGCAGCGGGGCTCGATTTGCCCCTCTCCGCCCGGTGCACCGCCCAGACCGCCGCAAGGCCCGTAACCGACGCCACCACCGAAGCGGCCAGTACGGCAATCTTGCCGGTCGAGATGAACTGCGGTTGGGAAGCGAACGCCAGGGTATCCATGAATATGGACATTGTAAACCCGATACCGCCCATGCACGCCACCGCGGCGAACATCTTCCACGAGGCGCCGGCAGGCATCACCGCCAGACCGGTCTTGACGAACAGCAGGCTCAGGAGGGTTATCCCGAGCGGTTTTCCTATCCACAAACCGAACAGGATGCCCATTCCCTGCGTCGTGCCGAACAGGTTCAGGTCAGCGGCGGAGGTTATCTGCACCCCCGCATTGACCAGAGCGAAAAGCGGCAGGATGAAGTAGTTCACCACGGTGCCAGCAGGTGTTCGAAGCGCTGCGACAGGCTGGCCGAATCGGCGGCGATGACGCCTATTCTGTGCAGGTCGAGCATCTGTGCTTCGTTCTCGGTAACGGGCACATCCCGGTCCTTGCTGACAAAGTCGTCCATGAAAAACCGTACCTTGTTCAGGAAATACTTCTTGTTGTATTTGGGCTGAGAAGGGATGAACATGGCGAGCAGTACACCGGCGATTGTCGCATGTACGCCCGAATGGTAAAAGAGCAGCCACAGGGCCACACTAATCAGCACATAAGGCAGGAACGAACTCACCTTCAACTTATTCAGAAGCCATGCGAAGAACAGGAAAACGGCAGCCGCGAGCAGCAGTTTGAAATTGACGGAGGCCCCGTAGAAGACGGCTATCACGACGATGGCCCCCAGGTCGTCCACGACCGCCAGCGCAGTCAGGAACACTTTCAGGGAGACCGGAACCCTGTTGCCCACCGTGGACATGATGGCGATGGCGAAGGCGATATCGGTGGCCATCGGGATGCCCCATCCGGCCGCATACTGCGTCCCGTGGTTGAACAGCAGGTAGATGACCGCCGGAACGACCATCCCGCCGAGCGCGCCCGCCACCGGCAGTATCGCCTGGCGGAACGTCGAAAGGTGTCCCGAAACGACCTCTCTCTTTATCTCCAGGCCGACGGTGAAAAAGAACACCATCATCAGGCCGTCATTGACGAAACGTTCGAGGTCGAAACCGAACCGGAAACTGCCGACCGTAATGCCTACCGGTGCCTCCAGCAGCGCATGGTAAAATTCGGCTGTCGCAGGAATATTGGCAAGGAGCATGGCGACCACCACGAAAAACAGCAGCACGACGCCGCCCGCCCATTGGGTACTGAAAAGTTGCGCCCTTTCTGATAAAAAATATACGAACGGCGCTTGAAGCCGTAACCGAATGAAAAGCCCATGGCAGTCTCCGTTCCAAACAGTTAAAAAATCCGTCAGTTCGTCTTCAACGCCATTCCGCAGAGCCGGAACAGCACCCTCGCCCCGACGTTGGCATCCGTGGTACCTTCGCGTGCGGGAGCAACCTCGCACAGGTCGAATCCCACGATACGGCGGCCGGCGGCCGCAATGCGGTCTACCAGCCAAAGCGCCTCGTTGAAGGTGAGCCCTCCGGCAACCGGCGTACCGGTAGAGGGACAATACTCGACCGAAAGCACATCTATGTCGAAACTGACATAGACCTTCTCCGGCAACCGGACGACGATGGAGTCGCAAATGGCGTTCCACGTTTCGCCCGCAAAGCGGCGGCCGCACAGGGAAAAATCGTCGAACAGTTCAATCCGCGGCGAGGAGAGGGCCAGACGATACTCCTCTTCCGAATAGTCGCGCTGCCCTACCTGCACGATTTTCGCCACTCCGGGCGCCTCTTGCAGGACATTATACATGATGGAAGCATGCGAATAATCGAACCCCTCGTATGCCCTGCGCAGGTCGCAGTGCGCATCCAGATGGAGCACGCCCATGCCCGGTTCCCGTTCGGCAAGCGCCTGATGAGCCCCAGCGGCGTACTGTGGTCTCCTCCCACGAGCCCCACCACATGTCCGGCGTCGAGCCGTTCCGCAGCAGCCTCGTAAACTGTCCGGTTCAGCTCCGCCGAAGCAGTGTTGATACGCTCCAGCCTGCGCGGCATCAGGTAATCCTCGAACGCAATGCCGCCCTCCTGCAGACTCTCCATGATTTTCTTCGCATCGGGCCGCAGGCGGGCGCTGCGGTCCTGCACGGAGTAGTCGATAGGCACCGTAGCAACCCCCTTCTTCCAGGCTCCGGGCGACATAGGGTCGTAAAAATCGAGCTGCGTGGAGGCTTCGATGATGGCATCGGGCCCGAAAGCGGCCCCTCCGCCATAGGAGGCCGTCACATCCCACGGTACGGAGAGCAGCACAAGACGCGCATCCTCCTCGGTGAACGGAAATCCGAAATAATTACCGTTATCTACACCCACTCCGTCCGGGTCGAAAATCCTTCCTGTCCATGACTTACCTTGTTTTATATTATATAACCGACCCTTTCTGTCATTACAAACTGTGAGTTCGACAAATATTTTGCAGTCTTATAGGTTGCGGTTAATATTTTTTTTCTATTTTTGCAGTGCACACAATAACTGAAGCTGCCGGGCGTTATCTTAATGAACCGCAATCATTATTGACGCTGATGGTTGTTTTAGTGATTCTTTCATAATCAGTATTTTAAGTTGGGGGGTCCTGCAGTCGTGAGATTGTGGGACCTATTTCTTCCTCCCCTGTACCGTCAATACCATTGCAAGAACCTTTCCCCGTGCACGGACAAAATTAACCAAAAAGGAGGATATTGCAATCCGTAACCCCACAGACGGCATCCCCGCTGCATAGGCTTCCGGAAGAACGGCTCCGGTACCGGCCCGTTTCGACCGAGGGGGCCGGAAACGTTCCGCATACGACATTCAGGGATGCCGGAATCTCGGCGTTATCTCCAGAGAGAATCCGTAGTTGCGTCCCGGCATAGGACGCGAAAGCTCCGTTTCATACTCCTCGTCGAACAGGTTGTTCACCTTGAAGCCGACCGAAAGGTCGGCCCATCGGAACCGGAACGCTTTCCCGAACGACAGGTCGTTCATGAAATAGGGGACGATACGGCCCGTTATCATGGCGGAATTATCGGTCGTGGTGAAGCGTTCGCTGTAATAGTTCCACTTGTAATCCACCGTCCACGACCGCCACTGCAGCCGCACCGTCACGGCGCCCGACCACACGGGCACATAAGGCAGCTGTTTTCCGACGGCATTGTCGGCTTCGTTCAGAGGTTCGCGCATGTTGAGCGAACGTGTCCACGCCAGCAGCGCATCCGACCCGGCCGACCAGCCCCGCCCCCACTCCACGGCTGCACGGGCCGATGCCTCCGCACCGAAAGCATGCACGAGCCGGATATTCGTCGGCAACCACTGCGTCGCCCCCTTGTCCGGGTACCAGAATATCCAGTTACGGATATAACTGTCGTAAAACGTCAGCGATACCCCGTAGGAAGCGCCTTCTGCGGAACCCTCGGCCTCGACACCTCCATCGTAGGTGAAACCCTCCTCCGGCAACAGCATATTCTTGGCGAAATGGCGGTCGTTCAACGTAGGAAACCGGTAATTGCGGGCCACCGACGCCTTGAAGACCACCCGTCCGAAGGGGTTCCAGTCGAGCAGAAGCGCCGGAATGAAGGGAGCGCCCTCGTTGCCGATGACCTCCTGCCTCAGATTCAGGGCGATGCCGAAACGCTCTGCGGGACGGTACCGGGCCGACACGAGCGCCGAAAGCTCCGTGCGGGCATCGTCGTATGCGCTCGGCTCGGAGGTGTCCCGCACCGGCTTGTCATTCACGGTATAGACGAAGTGCTGGAGCAGCGAGAGGTCGGCTACCAGATAGAACCGTTCTCCGAGCCCCATCTCCCACCCCGCATCGCCGAACAGGGTATGAATGTAACTCCTCCAGTCCGACCGCGTCTGCACCTCCGGCGCAGCCGCACCGCCGTAACTGCGCCGCGACTGCTCCAGATAGCGCATGTCGCTGTAATGGTAACCCGCCTTGGCCGATACTCTCCCCCGACCGGCGTATTTGTCCCACCGCAGGACGCCCCGGAAGGTCTTCTCCGTCTGCCGAGAAAAGGAGGTATTGCCTCCTCGTATAGTCCGTATTGAGCAGCGGCAGTCCGCGGGAGGAGTCCATATACCAGGCCGACAATCCGAAATCGCCGCCTCGGCCGGCATCGTAATAGAGCTCCTGCAGAATGTGGAAATCCCGGTAACTGCAGTTGCGGTTACGCTCCAGCGGATAGCTCCAGCCCGTCACATTCCCGTTGCCGTCCAGCACGAAATCCTTCTTGGCGTAGTTGCGGTAGGTGAAATCGTTCTCGGAGGTGGTCAGCAGCACGCTCGTCTCGCTGCGCATGCGCCCTCCGCCGTAGGAGAGACGGAGATACTCGTCGAAGGTGGAGTACGACGCGACACCCTGGATGTATTTCATTCCGAAGCCGTCGGAATCGGAGGGTCTCGTATCAAGCGCTATCGCGCCGCCGAGTCCGCCGCCCGCCACCCCCACCGAACTGGCCCCGTTATAGAGCGCCGCACCGTCTATGAAGTAGGAGGGGATGTAGGAAAGGTCCATCATGCCGAACAGGGGAGAGTTCATCCGCATGCCGTTCCATGTCACGCGCGTATGCGAAGCACCCGTGCCGCGAAGCGACACGGTAGCCATCGTTCCCCGGCCGTACGACTTGATGAATACCGGCGTGCTGTGGGCCAGCATATCGGCGAGGGAGAAGGTAACGTCTTCATGCAGGAGCGTCTCATCGAACACCGTCTTCTGAATACCGATGTCGGAGAGCGGCCGACGGGCCGTCACCGTCACCGGAATCGATGGCTCCGCTGCGCTCCTCCGTCTCGCCTGTCATTCCGCCGGGGGGGACGGCAACTCCGCAGACGACGGCTGCGGCGAAGGCGGCATATTCCGCACCGGCCGCTTCCGGCCGACAAACCGCCAGCAACGGCAGCAGGCATGCAATCCATCTTCCCCTTTTCATTCTCCCTCAAGCCCATATTACCGGCAGGCCGCCGGCCCGGCGAATCTCCGTTTCAAAGGTTTTCGTCCCGGAACCTCGACACTTCCGTGGAGAGCTCTCCGATACCCGCACCGCCCTGTATGTTCACGCCGGTCTGTACCTTGACGAAATCGATATAATCCAATCCGGCCGCTTCGCCCGCAGCATCCACGGCATCGGAGATACGGAAAAAATTCTTCTGTTTCGGGGCCTCCAGCATATCCTCTCCCCAATTGTCGGCATAGCCCCATCCGTAATCGCCCGTCGTAAAACGACCGTTCTCCAGCGTACCGCTCCGGTCGGGAAGCAGCGTGCCGGAGAGCGTATAAGACTCTTCCGTCATCCATTTCGGATAATAGGACTGCGGATGGGACGATACCCGCGCTATCTCCCCTTCGTGCCCCTCACTGTCGCGCCACCTGACTGCCGCATCCTCCCGGTCGGGACGGTAATAGGTCACCGAATAGCTGCGGACGGAGCTGTCGGAATACGCTCCACGGAGCTCGTACCACGGCCCGTCGTCGGGCTCTCCGTTGCCGTTTTCATCGGGCATCACCCACACCACGCCCGGTTCGGAACTCCCGGAGAACTGGTTGCCGGTTATCGAGAAATCGTACCCGCCATACCCACCCGACGCTGGATGCTGTGGTCGAACCCGACCACGATATAACCGCCGAATCCGCCGAGAGAAACCATGCCCCGCAAGGAAGCATCGACGGAGTGCAGCCTCCGGTCGGCATACTCCAATGCAGCCTGCGGGCCCGTCTCGTTTCCGTCGAACCCGACCATCGCATCGTTGATGAACTGTCCCCGGAGCGGGAACATAGGCGATTACCCGGTCGCTGTAAGGCGAACTGCCTTCATGGGGTGGCCGCGGCCCGTAAGTTTCGGGCATTACCACGCCGGAACGGTTGCATCCGAGCAGCATTCCGGCCAACAACATCCAATATGCGCAACGTATCTTTTCCATAGTCATCTGAAAACAAAAAATCCGTCGGAATAATCCCGACCCGCAGCGTATCCAATCCACGCCCGTCGGCCGAAAAGCGGTAAACCACCCCCTGTTGCTGATAGTCTATGGCGTCGCCGACATAGATGTCGCCGCGGCGCGGGTCCACTCCCAGCGCATAGTAAATGGTATTCGACGCCGGGATGAAAGGCTCCCGGGGCAACTCCTCCGCATCCGTATCCATGCGCCATACATCCCCGTTGAGGAAGTAGACCGTATCTCCCCCAGCTCCGACAGCGAGTCCCCGCGGCGTATCGCCCATACGGAAGACGAATTCCCGCTCTATGCTCCCCGAAGCCACATCGATGCGGTAAAGCGCGGGCGGCTTCGGGGAACTGCCCTCGCCGTATCCGCCGTCGGTAAGCACCCACAACCGGCCATCGCCGTCGAGCGCAATCTGGCGCGGCTGGCTCCGCACCCCTATCTCTCCCGCCACCTCACCGGAGGTCAAATCCACCATCAAAACGGCATCGTCGTACGACCAGCACGACACATAGAGCGTATCGCCCCATATGGCCATCTGCTCGGTAGAGGTGTGGTCGGGCGTCTCGATATAATCCGCCACGGCAGCCGTTGCAACATCCACCACCGCAATCCGGGGCTCATACAGCGAAGTCACATAAGCCACGCTGTCGTTGAAACAGATATAGCGCGGCGAGCCGATACCCCCGTATCACCCGCTCTATCCGGAACGTCTCCGGGTCGATTCCGAAAACGATGCCCGAATTATTCACCACGATGTAGGCCGTCCCGTCGTGTATCGTCATCGACTGCGCCACGTCGCCGAGTTTCATCCCGTTGGCCCGGGCGAAGACCTCGTTCTGCAGCTCGCCGGAGGAAGGAAGATAGAAAGAGAGCGACGCGTTCCCGTACATGAAGTTACCCTCGCAGACGATGAAGACCCCTTCGGGCTCCTCCCCCGGAGGCATCGGATACGAGAAGTGCTCCTCGGGTACGGGGCCGTACTTCATACATCCGCCCACCGAGAAGACGGCACCGCACAGAAGGGCCCGTACCGCCGTTTTCAGAATATATCCGGAAATCCTTTTCAATGCCTGCGGCAGTTCCCGGTGCATCCGGAACCCCTGCCGCACAAATATACCACAACGCCCGAAGATAACCAAAACAGCCGGGCGCCCCCCTACAAACAAAACAGGGGCGGCCTGCTGAGACCGCCCCCCTCTTAACCCAACCTGTCCCGGGCACTGCCCGGACGCATGAAAAAACTATCTCTGCGCGCGTTCCCGGTAGACTTTCACCGAAGCATCGTAACGCACGAACGGAGCGTTGTAAATATACTGAGCCGCCGCGGATGCGGGTTCCACGAATTCGGAAACGGGCGAAGCCCCCTCCTTCGTGAAAGTTTTGCTGAGCCGCAGTACGGGCCCGCTGTTGTCGTCGCTGCCAATGGCCACGCCGAGCACGGTGTACTCCGCATCCCATTCGCACCAATAGAGTTTGCCCGTCGGGCACCAGGTACCGGACGCCACGAGGGTTTCGGCTATCTCAGCATCGGAAATGGCCCCTGTCGGGTCGGAGGGGTCCTCCTTCACCATCGTGCCGTACCATACCACCGCCTCGTCATTGGCACTGAACGTCACCTCCACATAGGCCATTCCCCGACCGGAGGCATACTTTTCGGAATCGAGGGCATAAAGGTCGTCGCCGTTGAAATATTTGCCGATAACGGCGCTCACCCCGGCATCGCTCACCTGATTGGGCAGCGTCTCGAAGGGGGCGCTGACGACGACGTCCGCCGCAGGCTTCCCGAACTCGTCGATGCAGGCGGCCCAGACGTAATAGGTGGTTCCGGGCTCAAGCATCTTGGAGAAGATGTTGCCTCCCACACCGCGTTCGCGGTTGTAGTCGAGCGATTCGATATCAGCTGCCACATAATCCGTCACATACTGTTTCATGTTCCCTTTGAACTGTTGGTAATCGGCATCCGCTATCAGGTCCCACATATAGACCGACGTTTCGTCCGAAGGGGTTATCGCAACGGTCGCGCTGCGCGAAGTAAGTCCGGTTACCTCCACGTCGAAACGGCACTCCGATGGCGGGATATTCGGTTCAAGCGTACGGAACGGGAAACGGTGGATGTTGGTGGTCGCTGCGCCGTCGGCCCATCCGAACACCAACACGAGATAACCCGTATCGGTCAGCCATACGTTTTCGTTCTCATATTCGTAAACACCTGTCGTCGCATAGAAATCTATCATGAAACCGTCCTCGGCGACCACCTTTTCGAGCAGCTCCTGGTCGGAGAGCTCGTCGTACTGGAAGGCGGGACGTATCGTACAATAGTACGGAAATTCATCGTCGGAAGGCGTCACGGTAAAGTCCGCGCCGTCGTAATAACGGTTCGTGAACTCCACCTCGAAAGTCACCGCATCGGAGAGCTCCTCCGTCCGGAACGGTTCGCTGACCACCTCCGTATTCACCGCACCGTCGGCTCCGAGCCCCACGGCGAAAGCCACATGTTCGCTGGCCGGCGAGAGCCTCGTGAAGGAATGCTCCTGCTCCCCCCGTGAAGCAAGGTTGGCGAGCGCCTCCTCCATGCTCCCGTACATCTGCTCGGCCTCCGCCATCATACGCTCCATCATCCGGCCTATATCTCCGCCGTGATGTTCGTCGAGGGTGGCCTTGGCGATTACGTCGAAGTAATAGCTGCCCGCCGCATCGAGCGGAACGACCCGCATGTCAACCCCGGTAGCCGTAATGTTGGAGAGGGTTATCCCGAAAGGCGGCTCCTCAGGCACCACCTCTTCCGCACCCCGCTGGTACACCTCCAGAACGACGGTCCTGGCATTGTTTCCCGTCCCCGCAGTAACCGTCACTTTCGCCCGCGGCATATCGTCCGGACTCTCGTTGATACCCGCAGTCACCGTGAAGCTCGCATCATCCGCTGCCTGCGCGACACACCACGTCTGGTCGGAAAGCACACGCCACGTATCCTGATTCGTCGTGACGGCAATCACCCGCGTCCCTCCGGTCGCCTCGAAGACGAGCGCTTCGGCAGGCTCGATGGAGAGGGTCGGAGGAGCCGTCTTTGGCTCCTCTTGCCGGCATCCTCCCATGAGGACCGCCGTCACCAGCAAGAGTGTCGAAAAGAATAAATTTTTTTTCATTTCCATAGGTTTTAGATTAGCAATAAAAACACGTCTATAAGTATATAAAAAAACAAACAGCTCTCCCCACCTACGCCTGCAACAACAAATGTAATATATAAAACCATATATTGCAAACATTCCTGACTCTTTTATGGAGTAATTTTCCATTTTCCCGACCAAATCTTCCCCCAAAAGGGGTATTTTGCCAATAATTATGCAAACAATACATACGAAACGACATACGACCGCCGTGCATTCGACAGATAAAGAGGCAACGTCATACCAAAAGGGGACGGTCATCACGACCATCCCCTTCCCTTCAACTAACCCATTAACTCTTCGGGCATCGCCCGAAAAACATGAAAATGAAAAAACTACTTCTGCATGTATTCCCTGCGACCTTCGCCGAAACCGGCGGGAACGGCGATACCACCATAGGAAGTCTG
>ENA-OQDU01000054-OQDU01000054.1-human-gut-metagenome-genome-assembly--contig:-NODE-54-length-11454-cov-1.035226_pt1 | contig 11454 bp, 20 predicted proteins | sample MGYA00242789_ERZ504623 | MGnify/ENA primary metagenome ERZ504623 (study PRJEB26092, sample SAMD00036335) | human gut metagenome | host: Homo sapiens | study: EMG produced TPA metagenomics assembly of... | reverse complement strand
CTACCTACAAGTCCACTTCTCCCGCTCTGCAGTTTGGTCTGAACACCCTGAAGAACAAGACCACCGATCTGCCTTCTCCCCAGAAGAGAGGCGTGTGCACCGCCGTGAGAACCGCGACCCCCCAAGAAGCCCAACTCCGCCCTGCGTAAGATCGCCCGTGTGCGTCTGACCAACGGGATGGAGGTCACCGCCTATATCCCGGTGTCGGCCACAACCTGCAGGAGCACTCGATCGTGCTCGTCCGCGGCGGTCGTGTGAAGGACCTCCCCGGTGTACGTTACCACCTCGTGCGCGGTGCGCTCGACTCGGCAGGTGTGGACGGCCGTCGCCAGCGTCGCTCCAAATACGGTGCGAAGAGGCCCAAGGCAGGCGCTGCTCCCGCCAAGAAGAAATAGCGGCCCGTACTTTTCGTGATGCGGACGCGGCTTCCGGTGCCGGGCGCGTGACGCAGGGAATCGACAAACGAGGCGCCGCCAAACAAACGAAGAATTTTTAAATAAAATGAGAAAAGCTAAGCCTAAAAAGCGAATTCTACTTCCGGATCCCAAGTTCAACGACGTACTTGTGACAAGGTTTGTAAACAACCTGATGGTGGATGGTAAGAAGAGTATTGCTTACACGATATTCTACGATGCGTTGGATATCGTCGGCGAGAAGATGAAGGACGCGGACAAGGCTCCTCTGGAGATTTGGAAGCAGGCATTGGAAAATATCACACCGCAGGTGGAGGTGAAATCCCGCCGCATCGGTGGTGCCACGTTCCAGGTTCCTACCGAAGTGAGGCCCGAGCGCAAGATTTCCCTTTCGATGAAGAATCTTGTCCTTTATTCTCGTAAACGCGCCGGGAAATCCATGGCCGAGAAGCTGTCGGCCGAGATAATAGCTGCCTACAACCAGGAAGGCGCTGCCTTTAAACGGAAAGAGGAGATGCACCGTATGGCCGAGGCCAACAAGGCGTTTGCTCACTTTAGATTTTAGGAGGCTGCAATCATATGGCAAAAGACCTTAAATTTACACGCAACATAGGCATCATGGCCCACATCGATGCCGGTAAAACCACGACGTCCGAACGTATCCTTTTCTACACCGGCAAGACGCACAAAATCGGCGAGGTGCACGAAGGGGCCGCCACGATGGACTGGATGGTGCAGGAACAGGAGAGGGGTATTACCATTACCTCCGCCGCCACCACCGCTTTCTGGCGTTATGAGGACAAGACCTATCAAATCAACCTCATCGACACTCCCGGACACGTGGACTTTACCGTGGAGGTGGAGCGTTCGCTCCGTGTGCTCGACGGTGCCGTGGCTACCTTCTGTGCAGTCGGCGGCGTGGAACCCCAGTCCGAAACCGTATGGCGCCAGGCCGACAAATACAATGTGCCCCGTATCGGTTACGTCAACAAGATGGACCGTACCGGTGCCGACTTCCTGGCCGTATGCGCACAGGTGAAGGAGCGCCTCGGAGCCAATGCGGTGCCCATCGCCCTGCCTATCGGAGCCGAAGACAAGTTCGCTGGCGTGATAGACCTTATATATAATAGGGCGCTCATATACGACGATGCCAAGAAGAACGAACTCGTTAACTATACCTACGAGGAGGTTCCGGCCAACATGAAGGCCGAGGTGGAGGAATACCGTGCGAAACTCATCGAAGAGGTCGCTACCGTGGACGAGGCTCTGATGGAGAAGTTCTTCGAGGACCCGGATTCGATAACCCCCGAAGAACTGAAAGCGGCCATCCGCAAGGCGACCATCGAGATGACCATCGTACCGATGCTCTGCGGCTCCTCGTTCAAGAACAAGGGTGTGCAGCTGTTGCTCGACTCCGTCGTGGCGTTCCTGCCCTCGCCGCTCGATATCGAAGCCATCAAGGGTGTGAATCCCGCTACCGGCGAAGAGGTGGTACGCCATCCGTCGGAATCGGAACCTTTCTGCGCCCTCGCGTTCAAGATAGCCACCGACCCCTATGTGGGCCGCCTCGCTTTTGTGCGCGTCTATTCGGGCAAGCTCGATGCGGGAAGCTACGTGTTCAACTCCCGGTCGGGCAAGAAGGAGCGTATCAGCCGTATCTACCAGATGCACTCCAACAAGCAGAATCCGCTTGAAACGGTGGGTGCCGGCGACATCTGTGCCGTAGTCGGTTTCAAGGATGTACGCACGGGCGATACGCTCTGCGATGAGAAGGCTCCGATAATTCTCGAATCCATGACCTTCCCCGAACCGGTAATCGGTCTGGCGGTAGAGCCCAAGACGCAGAAAGACCTCGACAAACTCGGCGTCGCACTCGGCAAGCTGGCCGAGGAGGACCCGACCTTCACGGTGGAGACCGACGAGGAGAACGGCCAGACCATCATACGCGGTATGGGCGAGCTTCACCTCGATATCATCGTGGACCGTCTGAAACGCGAGTTCGGCGTGGAAATCAACCAGGGACAGCCTCAGGTGAATTACAAGGAAGCGTTGACCGCTCCCGTGGAACATCGCGAAGTGTTCAAGAAGCAGTCGGGCGGTCGCGGTAAGTTCGCCGACATCGTATTCCAGCTCGGTCCGGCCGACGAGGGCGTTACCGGACTCCAGTTCATCGACGAGGTGAAGGGCGGTAACATTCCGAAGGAGTATATTCCCTCGGTGCAGAAGGGCTTTACGGCTGCCATGGCCAACGGCCCGCTCGCAGGGTTCGGCGTGGACAGCATGAAGGTGATTCTCCGCGACGGTTCGTTCCACCCGGTGGACTCCGACTCGCTCTCTTTCGAAATCGCTGCCCGTAATGCGTTCCGTGCCGCAGGCGTGAAGGCCCGGCCGGTCATCAAGGAGCCGGTGATGTCCGTAGAGGTGGTGACTCCCGAGGAGTACATGGGCGATATCATAGGCGACCTGAACAAACGCCGCGGACAGGTATCCGGTATGGAGCAGAAGGGCAATGCCCGTGCCATCAAGGCGAAGGTGCCCCTCTCGGAGATGTTCGGTTACGTGACCGTGCTCAGGACGCTCTCTTCGGGTCGTGCGACGTCCTCCATGGAGTTCTCGCACTTCGAGGAGGTACCCGCCAACATCGCCAAGGAGATTATCGAGAAGAATGCCGGACGCCGGAAAGACGTGGAGTAACCCTTTACAGACAATTTGAATAACAATTAAAATTAAGGTTCTAACGATATGAGCCAAAAAATCAGAATAAAGCTTAAATCTTACGACCACAATCTGGTCGATAAATCGGCTGAAAAGATTGTGAAGACCGTAAAGGGTACGGGCGCCGTGGTGAGCGGTCCGATACCGCTGCCTACCCAGAAGCAGATTTTTACGGTAAACCGTTCGACGTTCGTCAACAAGAAGGCACGCGAGCAGTTCCAGCTCTCCACCTTCAAGCGGATATTGGACATTTACAGCTCCACGCCCAAAACCATCGACGCGCTCATGAAACTGGAGCTGCCGTCGGGTGTCGAGGTCGAGATTAAGGTCTGACCGGAGCCGGCGGAACGTGCGGAGCCTGCCTGGCGGGAGGCTTCGCATGAAACGTACGGCATGCGTACGGAACCGCCGCGAGTGCCGTGCCGGGTCCGGGTAAACCGCAGACCGGAAGAGAGAATATATGCAAAAGATTCATAACAACACCAAGTAACAAGTAATCAGACGACTAAAATGTCAGGACTAATTGGAAAAAAAATCGGAATGACTTCCGTTTTCAGTGCCGAGGGTAAGAATATACCATGCACTGTTATCGAAGCTGGTCCCTGTGTAGTTACGCAAATCAAAACCGTGGAGAAGGATGGCTACGAAGCGGTTCAGATTGCCTATGACGACAAAAGCGAAAAACACACCAGCAAAAGTCTGTCAGGACACTTCGCGAAAGCAGGTACGACTCCCAAACGCAAGGTGGCGGAGTTCAGGGATTTCCATGAAGTGAACCTTGGTGATACCATCACGGTGGATTCCATTGCCGACGGCGAATGGGTGGATGTGACGGGCATCTCCAAAGGAAAAGGTTATCAGGCGTCGTAAAGCGCCATGGCTTTGCAGGTGTGGGCGGACAGACACACGGTCAGCACAACCGTCAGCGCAAACCGGGTTCGCTCGGTGCATCTTCGTATCCTTCGAGGGTGTTCAAAGGCAAGAGGCTTCCCGGCCAGGCGGGCGGTACGCAGGTTAAAGTCCTTAACCTGAAGGTTCTCAAGGTAATTCCCGAAAATAACCTTATCCTCGTGAAGGGTTCAATCCCGGGAGCAAAGGGTTCTTATTTATTAATCGAGAAGTAGGAGATGGAATTAACTGTTTACAAGACCTCAGGAGAGGAGACCGCCAAGAAAGTAGTCCTCGAGGATACGGTCTTCGGCGTGGAGCCTAACGACCACGCTATATACCTGGACGTGAAGCAATATCTCGCCAATGCACGCCAGGGTACACACAAGTCGAAACAGCGCAACGAAGTCGCAGGTTCGACCCGCAAACTGAAACGCCAGAAAGGTACCGGCGGCGCCCGTTCGGGCAGCATCCTTTCGCCGCTCTTCCCCGGCGGAGGCCGCGTATTCGGTCCCGTGCCGCGCGACTACAGCTTCAAGCTCAACAAGAAGCTCAAGAGGCTGGCCCGCCGCAGCGCACTCTCTTATAAAATGAAGGACGAAGCCATCAAGGTCGTGGAGGATTTCGCTATCGAGGCTCCGCGTACCAAGACCATCGTAGCCATGATGAATGGTCTCAAAGTGAGCGACAAGAAGATACTGGTCGTTCTTCCGGAATCGAACCGGAATATCCTGCTGTCGGCACGCAACCTTCAGAACGTAAAGGTAATCCCTGCCGCAAACCTCAATACCTACGACGTGATGAACGCTTCGAGCGTACTGATTGCCGAGGGGGCGGTCAATGTAATCAACGAAATGTTAGCTTAGGAGAATCATGGAAATGCAGATTATTATCAGGCCGGTACTTACCGAGAAGATGACCGCGCAGGGCGAGAAGCTCAACCGCTTCGCCTTCATAGTGGACCGCAGGGCTAACAAGATTCAGATTCGCCAGGCCGTGGAGGATATGTACGGTGTCGTGGTTACGGATGTGAATACCGTGAACTACATGGGCAAGGAGAAGAGCCGTTATACCAAGAGCGGTCTCCTCGAAGGGCGCTCGAACCACTTCAAGAAGGCGATTGTAACCCTGAAGGAGGGAGATACCATTGATTTTTACAGTAATATCTAAGAGAGATGGCAGTAAGAAAGTTCAAACCCGTTACTCCGGGTACAAGACATAAAATCGCCGGAACGTTTGAGGAGGTTACCAAGAGCGCTCCCGAAAAGTCGTTGCTCGAACCGAAAAAGAGCACCGGCGGCCGCAACAGCAACGGCAAGATGACCGTCCGCTACCGCGGCGGCGGCCACAAGCAGATGTACCGTATCATCGACTTCAAGCGGACCAACGACGGAATGCCTGCCACGGTGAAGGCCATCGAGTACGACCCGAACCGTTCGGCCCGCATCGCGCTCATCGTCTATGCCAACGGCGAAAAGAGCTACATCCTCGCTCCGAACGGCCTCAAGGTGGGGCAGACCATCGTGAGCGGTTCGGGTGTCGCTCCCGAAGTGGGCAACACACTTCCGCTGGCCGAGATACCGCTCGGTACGGTGATACACGCCATAGAACTCTATCCCGGTCAGGGTGCCGCCATGGCACGCAGCGCCGGTACTTACGCGCAGCTTCTCGCCCGCGAAGGTAAATATGCTATTATCAAACTCCCTTCGGGTGAAACCCGCATGGTGCTGACCACGTGCCGCGCAACCGTAGGCGTCGTGTCGAACCCCGACCACAGCCTCGAACAGCACGGTAAAGCCGGCCGCCGCCGCTGGCTGGGCCGCAGGCCGCACAACCGCGGTGTCACCATGAACCCGGTAGACCACCCCATGGGTGGTGGCGAGGGCCGTTCCTCGGGTGGGCACCCGCGTTCGCGCAAAGGTTTGCTCGCCAAAGGCTACAAGACCCGCAACCCGAAAAAGACTACCTCGAAGTTCATTATTTCAAGGAAAAAGTAGGGCCGCATGAGCGCCTTGCCTGAACAAAAAGGAAAATTTAAAAGGTAAAAAATAGTAGCATAATGAGTCGTTCATTAAAAAAAGGACCATATATCGAACCGAAACTCGAAAAGCGCGTCATTGCGCAGAACGAGGGCGGTAAGAAAAGCGTCATCAAGACCTGGTCGAGGGCAAGCATGATTTCCCCCGATTCGTGGGGCAGACCATCGCCGTCCACAACGGGAACAAGTTCATCCCGGTTTATGTAACAGAGAATATGGTAGGCCACAAACTCGGTGAGTTCGCGCCGACGCGCAACTTCCGCGGTCACGCCGGTAACAGAAAAAATAAGTAGGAAATGGGCTCGAGAAAACATGAAATGGCCGAGAGGATGAAGGCCGAGAAGAAGCAGATAGCCATTGCCTCCCTGCGTGACTGCCCGACCTCCCCGCGCAAAATGCGTATCGTTGCGGATACCATCCGCGGCGTCGAGGTGAACCGGGCGCTGGCACTGCTGCGTTACTCCAAGAAAGAGGCTTCCATCAGGTTGGAGAAGCTGCTCCGTTCGGCTATTGCGAACTGGGAAGCGAAGAACGAGGGCGAAAGACTTGAAGACAATACCCTTTACGTAAAGGAGATTATGGTCGACAGCGCACGCATTCTCAAGAGGATACAACCCGCTCCTCAGGGGCGCGCACACCGTATCCGCAAGCGTTCCAACCACGTTACGATTGTAGTAGATAAAAAGATAACCGAAGAAAAAGCGAACTAAGATGGGACAGAAAGTAAATCCGATAGCTAACCGCCTCGGCGTAATCCGCGGCTGGGACTCCAACTGGTACGGTGGGAAAGACTTCTCGTCCAAGCTGGTGGAGGATGCTAAAATCCGCGAATACTTGAACGCCCGTCTGGCCAAGGCAAGTATCTCGAAGATTATCATAGAAAGGACGCTGAAGCTCGTCACCGTTACCATCTCGACCGCACGCCCCGGTATCATCATCGGCAAGGGCGGCCAGGAGGTCGACAAACTGAAGGAAGAGCTTAAGAAACTCACCGGCAAGGAGGTGCAGATAAACATCTTCGAGGTGAAGCGTCCGGAGGTGGATGCGGTGATTGTCGCCAACAACATCGCCCGCCAGCTCGAAGGCCGCGTATCGTACCGCCGTGCCGTGAAGACCGCTATCGCATCGACCATGCGTATGGGAGCCGAGGGCATCAAGATACAGATATCCGGCCGTGTGGGCGGCGCCGAGATGGCCCGCAGCGAAACCTACAAGGAGGGACGTATCCCGTTGCATACTTTCCGTGCCGATGTCGATTACGCACTGGCCGAAGCCATCACCAAGGTGGGTATTCTCGGCGTGAAGGTGTGGATTTGTACCGGCGAAGTATATGGTAAGCGCGACCTGTTCGAGATATCGGGCGCAAGCTCGTTCTCCGGTACGGGTGAGGGCGGCCGCAGGGATGACCGCGGTCCGCGCGGCAAGCGTGACGGTAACAGGAAGAGAAGGGGAGGCGACCGTCCGGCACGTTAATGTCGCCGGCCGGTATCCGGCAGGGTCCGATGCGGAACGCTCCGCGCTACGGAGCGGAAAGGCTGAGGGCCGATGCGGAGCCGAACCGATTAAATGCAACAATTAAAAAACAGAAATAACAATGTTACAGCCAAAAAAGACCAAATACAGAAGGATGCAGAAGGGGCGCATGAAAGGTCTTGCCCAGAGGGGTAACCAGCTTGCGTTCGGCTCTTTCGGAATCAAGGCGCTCGACTCTACCTGGATTACCGGACGCCAGATTGAGGCGGCCCGTCAGGCTATCGTGCGTTACATGAAGCGTGAAGGTCAGATATGGATAAGGATTTTCCCGGACAAGCCCATCACCAAGAAGCCTGCCGAGGTACGTATGGGTAAGGGTAAAGGTTCGCCCGAAGGGTTCGTGGCTCCCGTTACCCCCGGCCGTATCCTCATAGAGGCCGAAGGGGTGCCGTTGGAAGTGGCTCAGGAGGCACTCCGTCTGGGTGCGCAGAAGCTCCCCATCGCAACCAAGTTCGTCGTAAGAAGGGACTATACCGAAAACCAAAACTAACAGATAGACCATGAAAGCAGTAGAGATTAAGGAGCTCTCCGTGGCAGACCTGCAGGAGCGCATTGAGGCTGAAAAGGCGAATCTGAACAAGTTGAAGGTGACGCATGCAGTCTCGCAGATAGAGAATCCGCAGAACATCAAGAAGGCACGCCGCGACATCGCACGTATGATGACCATTCTGCATGAAAAGATGAACAAATAATTACCGCTACTATGGAAAGGAATCTCAGAAAAGAAAGAATCGGGGTGGTTGTCAGCAATAAAATGGACAAATCCATTGTGGTGGCAGTTAAGAGGAAGGTTAAACACCCTATCTACGGCAAGTTCGTGAACAAGACGACCAAGTTCACCGCTCAGGACGATACCAATACGTGCAACGAGGGCGATACCGTCCGTATCATGGAGACTCGTCCGCTGAGCAAGACGAAACGTTGGAGGTTGGTTGAAATAATAGAAAGAGCTAAATAGTCATGATACAACAGGAAAGCAGACTTACAGTAGCCGACAACAGCGGTGCGAAAGAGGTTCTTTGCATCCGCGTGCTGGGCGGAACGCGCAAGCGTTACGCCACGATTGGCGACAAGATAGTAGTTAGCGTGAAAAGCGCTACGCCTTCGGGGGATATCAAGAAGGGGACGGTTTCCAAAGCCGTCGTCGTAAGGACCAAGAAGGAGATAAGGCGCGCGAACGGCTCTTATATTCGTTTCGACGACAATGCCGTGGTACTTCTGAACAACCAGGGAGAAATGAGAGGCACCCGTATCTTCGGGCCGGTGGCACGCGAACTCCGCGACCAGTACATGAAGATTATCTCTCTTGCACCCGAAGTATTGTAGAACTGATTATTCATTTTAGTTTAGCGCGGCGGTCGGCCGACAAGTGCGAACGGCGCTTCGGCGCAGGGAGCGGAAACGGCAGTACAGCGGCGCGGAACAAGAAACAAACAGGAAAATGTCAGCAAAATTACATATCAAGAAAGGGGACACCGTCTATGTGATTGCCGGTGAAAGCAAGAGCAAGGAGAAAACGGGCCGCGTGCTTGAGGTCGATGTGAAGAACCAGCGGGCTATCGTCGAGGGTTTCAACATGGTCAAGAAGCACACCAAACCCAACTCTGCACACCCCCAGGGTGGAATCATTGAGCAGGAGGCTCCCATCCATATATCGAACCTGATGCTGGCCGACCCCAAGACGGGTGCACCGACCCGTGTGGGACGCCGTGCAGGTGAGAAAGGTAAATTAGTTCGTTACGCTAAAAAGTCAGGGGAGGAGATTAAATAATGGCAACGTACACACCTACACTCAAGACGAATTACAGGGAGCAGATAGTTCCTGCCCTGATGAAGGAGTTCGGTTACAAGAGCATCATGCAGGTACCCAGGCTCCAGAAGATAGTGGTAAACCAGGGAATGGGCCAGGCTGTTGCCGACAAGAAGCTCATCGAAGTGGCTGCCGAGGAGCTCTCCCTCATCACCGGTCAGAAGGCCGTTACCACCAAGTCGAGGAAGGACATTTCGAACTTCAAGCTCCGTAAGGGCATGCCCATCGGCGTGATGGTGACCCTCCGGTCGGACAGGATGTACGAGTTCCTCGAAAGGCTTATCGCCGTTGCCCTGCCGCGTATCCGCGACTTCAAGGGCATCAACGAGAAGTTCGACGGCAAGGGGAACTATACCCTCGGTGTTGCCGAACAGATAATCTTCCCGGAAATCGACATCGACAAGATTACCAAGATATTCGGTATGGAGATTACGTTCGTGACCAGTGCGAAGAGCGATGAGGAAGCTTATGCGCTGCTCCGGGAATTCGGCCTGCCGTTCAAAAACGCAAAAAAGAACTAACGAATATTGTGGGCACTCCCCGGAACGGCTCGATGCCGGTGCCGGGGTGGGCACATGAAAATAACAGACATTCGATATGGCAAAAGAATCGATGAAAGCCCGCGAGGTAAAACGCCAGAAACTCGTGAACAGGTATGCTGAGAAGCGCGCTGCCCTCAAGGCGGCCGGTGACCAGGAGGGTTTGAGCAAGCTCCCGCGCAACTCGAACCCCATCCGTCTGCACAACCGCTGCATGATTACCGGACGTCCGAAAGGATACATGCGCCAGTTCGGTATCAGCCGTATCCAGTTCCGCGAGATGGCTTCCAAAGGGCTCATCCCCGGAGTGAAGAAGGCTTCCTGGTAGGAGCGCTGCCACCGGCCGGTTTCCGCAATGCGGAGCCGTCGCCGGAGGAGTGGCCGGGAGTTCCCGGAGCGCTCGGCAGGAGAGACGGAAGCGGACCGAAATGGAGGATTTACGCTTTTTTTACGCTCGGGAATAGTGAATTGTGCCGATAAAAGTGTACTTTTGTGCGGTCTTTTTGTGGACTAACGGATATTTTCCGGGAGGACATCGCCCGGAATATCCGTAAAATCCACATTATATGATAAATAGGTGGCTTGTGTCTATCTGCAGTACGGCGGGCGGAATGCTCCGCTTGTGCTGTTTCCGCAGTAGCGATGCAGGTGCCGAATGATGAAACTTTAATTTTTAACTTCTAAATCATTATGACAGATCCAATTGCGGATTTTCTGACAAGAATTAGAAACGCGGTGAAAGCCAACCACAAGGTGGTTGAAGCTCCCGGTTCCAAAATTAAACAGGAGATCACCAAGATCCTCTACGAGCAGGGCTACATCCTCGCCTACAAGTTCGACACCGACGAGAAGGGCCACCCCACGATCAAGATCGCTCTGAAGTGGGACGCTGCCACGAAGTGCAACGCCATCAAGGACCTCAAGCGCGTCAGCCGTCCGGGTCTGCGTCGCTACGCTTCCGTTTCGGGCATGCCCCGCGTACTGAACGGTCTGGGTATCGCTATCCTCTCGACGTCGAAAGGCATCATGACCGACGCCAAGGCCCGCAAGGAGAACGTGGGCGGCGAGGTGCTGTGCTACATCTACTAATGCAAAATCATTAAAAAATCAACGCAATGTCAAGAATTGGTAAATTACCTGTAAACCTGCTGCCGGTGTTACCGTCGAGGTTGCCGCCGACAATACGGTAAGCGTGAAAGGGCCACTCGGGACGCTGAGCCAGAAAGTTGACTCGGACATCAAGGTAGAGGTCGGCACGCACACGGATCCGCACACGGGAGCTCAGAATCCCGCTGTGATCGTCACCCGTCCCACCGAACCAGCCCCGCCACCGCTCGATGCACGGCCTCTATCGTGCGCTGATCCAGAACATGGTCATCGGCGTATCGAAGGGCTATGAGATCAAGCAGGAGCTTGTCGGTGTCGGTTTCAAGGCCGAAGTCAAGGGCAGGTGCTCGAGATGAGCTCGGCTATTCGCACGATACGCACTTCCTGCTTCCGAAGGAGGTTACCGCTACG
>ENA-OQDU01000053-OQDU01000053.1-human-gut-metagenome-genome-assembly--contig:-NODE-53-length-11537-cov-1.083699_pt1 | contig 11537 bp, 10 predicted proteins | sample MGYA00242789_ERZ504623 | MGnify/ENA primary metagenome ERZ504623 (study PRJEB26092, sample SAMD00036335) | human gut metagenome | host: Homo sapiens | study: EMG produced TPA metagenomics assembly of... | reverse complement strand
CGGCTCCCGGTTTCGCACGCGCCAGACACGCCCCGTTCCCGTAGGGGAAATCGAGGAGGTACACCACCGGCGGCTCGACACAGGCAGCACCGAAGTGAACCGCGTGCTGGGCGGAGGCATGGTCAGGGGGTCGCTCGTACTGCTCGGCGGGGAGCCGGGCATCGGCAAATCGACCATGGCCCTGCAGCTTGCCCTCGGCAGCCGGGGCTGCGAACACTCTACGTGTCGGGCGAAGAGTCGCCGCAGCAAATCAAGATGCGGGCAGGCAGGCTTCCCGGAGGCGACGGGGAATGCCTCGTCTACGCGGAAACCCTCCTCGAAGAGATAATCCGACAGGCCGAGGCCGTCCGCCCCGACCTGATGGTCATCGACTCCATCCAGACGATTTACAGTCAGGTACTGGAGTCTTCGCCCGGCAGCGTATCGCAGATACGGGAGTGCGCCGCCATGCTGCTTAAATACGCCAAAACGACGGGGACTTCCATCCTGCTCATCGGCCATATCACCAAAGACGGCACAATAGCGGGGCCCAAGGTGCTGGAACACATCGTGGACGTCGTACTTCAGTTCGAAGGCGACGGCAACAACGTCTACCGGATACTGCGCGGCATCAAGAACCGTTTCGGCGCCACCTACGAAATAGGCGTGTTCGAAATGCGCAACGAAGGGCTCGCAGAGGTCGCCAACCCGTCCGAAATCCTGCTCACCCACTACGACGAACCGTTGAGCGGCATCGCGGTAGGAGCAGCGGCAGACGGCATCCGCCCCTACCTCATCGAGGTGCAATCGCTCGTGGGCAACGCCGCATACGGAACGCCGCAACGCTCCTCCACAGGATTCGACATCAAGCGCCTCAACATGCTGTTGGCCGTGCTGGAGAAGCGCATAAGGCATGAAAATGTACCAGAAAGACGTCTTCCTGAACTTCGCCGGAGGTTTCAAGGTAGCCGACACGGGGCTCGACCTGGCCGTGGTATCGGCAGTCATCTCCTCCTATTTCGACCGACCGCTGGCTACGGGCGTATGCTGCGCGGGTGAAATAGGACTTTCGGGCGAGGTACGTCCCGCACCGCGCACCTATCAACGGATACTCGAAGCCGCCCGGCTCGGTTTCGGCCGTATCGTTGTATCGGGCTATTACCGCGACAAATCCGAGGTGCCCGGCGACATACGCATCGTCCGCGTCAGTCGTATCGACCAACTACCCAAGGCCATCTTCACCGAAGAGATGTAACGCTGCCATATACGGCCCGAGACAGTTACCGGTACTTCCGGAAGCGGCAGCCGAACGCCCGCCTTTTCCGCTCATCCTATCCGAAATCATTGCCATCGGACGCATTTATCCGATACGCAACCGAGATACATGTTATGCCCTGCACCCGCGACGGGTACGGAACCTGCGACAATCCTCCCCGAACGGCCAGGGCCGCAACGAATACCAAAAGACTTCAGTCTTGCCATACACGACACAAACGGAGGCCGAGACAGAAGAATCGAATACACCCGTCGTTTCGCCAATCTCCATTACCTGCCCGACACGATGGAATCGGCCTCAAATCCAATCCGGAAGCCTCCATCCGACACCGATTGTCGGAAGAAGCCGAACCGGAAAAATGTACGGAATATAGAGAAAAACATCCGGGGAACCTGCTGTTTCCCCGGATGATGATACAAGGCCGGAGGAATTCCTCCGGCCTTTCTGCCATATCCGGTTACCACCATTCCCCGACACGGAAGCCGGACGGACGTCACCACGGCCGCTCGGACGGATGCTGCGTCATTCGCCCAACTGTGATGCATCCAAATTGTCGTCCTCCTCGAAATCGGGCACCTCGAACTCCGAACGGCCGCCGAGCATGAACCGCAGATAGGTAATGGGCAGGCCCTGTTCACGAAATTTGCGCTCGTACGCCGTCTGGATGGAGAGGTCCGTATCAGCCATCCCCGTCCCGTAGATATCGTCACCGCAGGCCAACAGGGGCAGGGCATTGCGTTCGATGACCGCTTTCGTATATTCGTGGAGGTGACGCGAGTCGGTCTTCAGGTGTACGACACCGTCGGGCTTCAGAAACTTCGCATAGTAACCGAGGAACTGCGGTGAGGTCAGGCGCTTCTTCACACGCTGCTTCTTGAGCTGCGGGTCGGGAAAGGTTATCCATATCTCATCCACCTCTCCCGACGCGAAGAAAGAGTTGATGAACTCGATACGCGTGCGCAGGAAAGCGGCGTTTGCCATCCCCCTCTCGGTAGCGGTTTTGGCACCGCGCCACATGCGGGCCCCCTTGATGTCGATACCGATATAATTCCGGTCGGGATTGCGCTCGGCCAGCGCTACGGTGTACTCCCCTCTTCCGCAGCCGAGTTCGAGAATTATCGGATTCGGATTACGGAAAAACTCATCGTGCCAATGCCCCTTGAGCCGGTACTCCTTGCCGAAGACCTCCTCGAAATCGGGCTGCACCATATTGGCGAATGTCAGGTTCTCCTGGACTGCGGTATTTATCTTTTCCCATGCTCGGTTTCTGTTATCTCTATGCCTACGGCACGCAAGCCGCGCACCGGCGTACCGGACGTATGACTGACCGCGAAACGGTAGGTTCCCTCACGCCGCAGGACGCCATGCGACCGGAACGTCCGCTGCCGAACCGTACCCTCCGCCGCATCCGTTCCGAACGGCAGGACAACCCGTTCGATAAAGAGCAGCGAATCGGGCGTATGCACCGTTATCTCCAGAGGAAGCGAGTCGCACCCGGCAGAGCACCGGCCCCCCGTAACGGCAAAAACCGACAATTCCCTCAACGACACGGTATCCGAATTGACGAACGATACCTCCCGCTCCTCAACGCTCTTCCATCCGCACGGGTTTACCGCTACGGCCCTACTCTCCGGCCGACCGGAGCACCCCGCCGACAACAACATGCAACATAAAGCCATTACGGCACAATATCGTACGGTCCGCATATCCGGGAAGCAATTACTAATATTTTTTCAATACAGCGCAATAATTAATAAAAAACAACACAAACCGCATCCGTATTTTTAAAAATCCCCTCACTTCTTCCCGGCTGAAAACCGCCAGAAATCACTCTTTCCCGGCAACCGAAGATTCGCTACCGTTGTTCCGGGCATTTTCGCCGCCCGTCCCGTCGGCAGTACGCTGCGGACGGGCAGAACCGTTCGCCTCTCTCTCCGCACCGGAAGCGGATTTTCCCTGCTGTTTCGCACCCGCCGGCCGTCGCCGCGACGGTTATCACGACTGCCTTCCGCCCCGTTGGGTGTCTGACGCTGGGGCCTGTCCTGACCGTTCTGCCGGCCGTTACTTCCCTCGCGGCGGCGGTTGTTCCCACCGTTGTTCCGCACGACTTCGCCGCCGGCTCCTGCGGCAGTACGCTGCTGCGAAACGCCTCCGTCCGGAACACTTCCGCCGCCCGCGCCGTTTTTCGCCTGACGCTGTCCCTCCTGCCGCGGCCGCTGTCCGTCGCCACGCTGTTCGTCCCTGCCACGGCCGCCGCGCGATTTCTTCTTTTCCGGGTGTTGTCGAAACGGGTGATGCTGTCCTCCCCGATGACATTCACGAAACCGGGGTCCACCTCCTGCCGCGGAGCGGCTCCCGCCGCTTCGAGCCTGTCGGGTTTGATGCCCCTGGCATTCATTTTCATGATTTCACGCACCCGTTCGACAGGCAGCGACACGAGACCGGCCATAGAGCCCGGCGCACTGCTGAAACTCATGGTACGGGCAAGGATATCGTTCTTGACGAAATAGTAGTCCCCGTCCAGAGCCTGGAGAGGTTCCGACACACGCGGAAACTCCTTCCGGGCATCCATATAATCGTCGTATTCATATACGAGACAGCATTTCAATTTGCTGCACTGCCCCGCCAGCTTCTGCGGATTGAGCGATATGTCCTGCGTACGGGCGGCATTGGTGGTCACGGACATGAAACTCGATATCCAAGAAGCGCAGCACAGTTCGCGGCCGCAGGAACCGATGCCTCCGATGCGCCCGGCCTCCTGCCGCGCACCTATCTGCTTCATCTCCACCCGTATGTGAAAGACCTCCGCGAAAACTTTGATAAGCTCGCGGAAATCCACCCGTTCGTCGGCGATATAGTAAAAGATGGCCTTTATCTTGTCACCCTGATATTCGACATCGCCTATCTTCATGTTGAGATTCATCTCGGCGGCTATCTGCCTCGCCTTTATCATCGTACCATGCTCGAGAGCGATGGCCTCCTGCCACTTCTCGATGTCATACGGCTTGGCCTTGCGGTAAATCTTCTTGAACTCGCCGTTCTGCGGATTGAAGCCCACGCGGCGCATCTGCCTGGCCACCATATCGCCCGACAGGGAGACGATGCCGATATCATGCCCCGGAGCGGCCTCTACGGCCACGATGTCGCCCTCTTTCAGAGAGAGACCGTTGACATTCTGGTAGTATCCTCTGCGGGTATTCTTGAACCGCACCTCGTATATGTCGCCGGGCAGCGTGTCGGGGTAATCTTTCAGCCAGTCGGTCACATGCAGTTTGAAGCAGCCCTCGCATACGCCGGCGGAGAGCTCCTCGCCTCCACAGCCGCAAAATTCGCAGCCCCTGCCCATATCGAGCGTACAGTCCTTTTTATCTTTCTTATCTTGAAACAGTTCCATTTGTCGTTCCGTATTTGTCAAACGTATGAAAAGCGGATATACGGCTAAGCCGCCGGGGAGCCGCACACCCTTCCCCGTATTTTACAAAGATACTCAGACTGCGGATAAATACCGCTGCCGAGCCCCTTTTTCCATGCTGTTTTTATTCCGCATGCACAACGGACGCACTGCGCTTCATCTGCTTCCGGTAACGGGCATTGTAAAGTACCGCAGCGACTGCCAGGCCTATGATGAGCCCCATCCACAATCCCGAAGCACCGACCTCCGTACCGAACGCGAGGCAGTACCCTATCGGCAGGCTGATGACGATGTAGGAGATGAATGATATCCACATGATGCTCTTTACGTCCTGAATACCGCGCAGAATGGCGACCGAACTCGCCTGCAGGCCGTCCGATATCTGGAACACGGCGACGAACACCAGAAAACGGGCCGCCATCTCTATCACTTCCGGGTCGGAGGTGAAGAGCATCGGAATATAGCGCCGCAGCGAAATGAACAGCAGCGCCGTCACGGCGTTCCACATCAGACCCAGCCGGTATGCCGTCCCCGCATAGCGCCTTATCTCGCACCAGTCGCGCTGGCCGTAGGCATGGCTGACGCATATCGTGACGGCAGAACCGATTCCCAGGATTATCATGAAGGCGAAATTGGAAATCACCGAAGCTATCTGGTTGCCGGCCATCTCCACCGTTCCCACCCATCCCATCATGATGCCCGTCAGGGCAAAGGCACTGCCCTCCATGAACATCTGGAGCGATATCGGCGCCCCCACGCGGATAAGGGAACGTATCATCTCCCATGAGAAATTCTCCCTGCGGAACAATCTGAAATAGCGGTAGAAACTGTCGCGGCGATAAAAATAGACGATGATGAGAACGGGTGTCAATACACGGGAAATCAGTGTCGCAAGTCCGGCCCCTGCGGCACCCATCTCGGGAAACCCCCAATGACCGTAGATGAACAGCCAGTTAAAGACGACATTGATGGCGTTGGAAGTGATGATTATCGCCATCGCCACCTTGGTGTTGCCCACCCCTTCGAGGAACTGCTTAAAGGATGCGAACACCATGAATGGGATGACCGAAACGGCCACATAGCCGAAGTACGGCACGGCCTGCCGGACAACCTCGGGCGACTGTCCCATGTGCCACATGAAGGGACGCACGGCCATGGCCAGCAGAAAGATGCAGACGCCCATGCAGCCGTAGAAGAGGATGGAGTTCTGAAGATAGGCGGCCGACTTGCGATGGTTGCTCACGGAGTACATCTCTCCGACCAGTGGCGTCAGTCCGAGCGACATCCCCGTCCCGAGGACGAAAAGCATGAAGAACACCGCGTTGGCAAACGACACGCCCGCAAGCGGCACGGCACCGAGCCGGCCTACCATGGCGTTGTCCACAAGCTGTACGAGTATCTGTCCCGCCTGCGAAAGTATGACGGGAAAGGCAAGAGTCAATACCCGCCTGTAATATCCTGAACGGTTGAATTTTTCCATTAGTGAAACCTTTGCATCGCCCCCGCCGGGCTTCCGGCGGCCCCGTTCCGCATTCTTCGCGGTCGGGCGGCATCCGGTCCGTACCGGTCGGTCAAGGAAGACTGCCCGCCAGCGTTCCCACCGCTCCGGGACACTCCGCCGCAACGGAGTGTCATGCGTAGAACCCCTCCCCCGAAAAGCAGCGGCACACGGAACCATTGTTCTATAAGCCCCGCAAAAGTACTGAAAATTTCCGCAGCCGCCAACCGTATAATACGCCGGCAGAAAGGGAAGAACATACGCAGGGCGCACCCTGTCTCCACGGTGCGCCCTGTCCTGCGGCCGCCGCATGCCTCAGTCGATTACCCTGCCGAGCTGCGCATCGACCGACTGCATGAACTCCTCGTAATTGTCGGGGGCGAGCCTGTTCTCGTAGAGCAGCAGCATACCCGGCAGCATGCAGCGAAGCCCCTCCTCCACGGCAGCCGCCTCTCCGGCCGTGTAGGTTCCGTCGGCAATGCATTCCGCCAGACGGGGTTCGCACAGCCTGCCGAGGAGCCCCGTGATAAGGGCCGCCGTCTCGGTACGGTCGCCGAAGCCGCCGAGCCGCTCCAGAAAGAAGAGCTCGAAAACTCCCGGATACTCCACGAAATACTCCACATAAGCCCGGGCCGTTCGACGCAGCCCCTCCCTGCCGGGAGCGCCCCCCCTCCCGTCCGGGCTGCCACGAAATCGCCGACCTCCTGACAGAAATCCTCCACACAACGGAAAAGCAAGTCGTTGATATCCTTGAAATAGTTATACAGCGTCGCATAGGAATAGCCGGCGCGGTATGCCACATTGCGTACGCTCACGCCTTTCAGCCCCTCCGCCCTGAGCAGATTCTTGGCCGAATCCAGAAAATAGGTCTTTATCCTCTCTTCCTGAATCTGTCTGTTTCTCATTTTCCAATCCCTTTCTTCTAAACGTTAACAATCTCCACCTGCGTGGACACGATACCGGCAATGCGTCTTACGCAGCCGGCCCTCTCTGAAAATGCGCCCCCTCGTCGCGCAAGGGGGCGCACCACAAACACAAAAACTAATATTGAAGAGAAAAACATTTCCCGTTCCGGTTTCCCGGAATAAGCGGTCCGTCTCGGATTCGCTTTCATCAGGCGGAAGCCCACAGGACTTCCGCCTCTCCTCCCGGCATGTCACAAACCATCTCAATACCCGCCGGTACGGCACGCAAGCCGCCGGTACCGGCCCTGTCCGAATGCCGGAAGTCATTCCATCCGGTACGCAGAGCGCACCCCTATACTTTCACCTATGCTATGTGGGGATGACCCCGCCGGTGCCCGGCGCACGAGCGCAACACGTCCGCCGACAAACTCGACCGATACCGTATCCCCTCCGCAGACCTCCTCGCCCACTATCATCCCGGCGAGAGGCTCCTCGACATATTCGAGCAACATCCGCCGGAGCGAACGGGCTCCGTAACGCGGCTGGAAGCCGAGCGCCGCAAGCTCCTCGCGGGCATCTTCGGAGAGCTCCAGCGTATAGCCCATCGCAGCAGCCCGTTTCGCAATCCGCCCGAACTCAATATCGACTATGCGCTTCACGTCGTCGAGCGAAAGCGTATTGAATACCACGATATCGTCTATGCGATTGATGAACTCCGGAGCGAAGGTATCCTCCAACGCACTCCGATAGTCACCGTCGCCGTTCTGTTCCTCCAGGGTGCAAAGTCCGGGCGCATCGTAGCCTATAACGGGCGGACGGGAGGCTGCACGGCGCGAGCCCACATTGGAAGTCATGATTATCACCGTATTCCGGAAATCCACCTTTCGGCCGAGCCCGTCGGTAAGCTGTCCCTCGTCGAAGAGCTGGAGCATGATGTTGAACACGTCGGGATGAGCCTTCTCTATCTCATCGAACAGCACCACCGCATAGGGTTGGCGGCGTACCGTTTCGGTCAGTTGTCCACCTTCGCCGTATCCGACGTATCCAGGCGGAGAACCGATGAGGCGGCTCACGTTGTGTTTCTCGGAATACTCGCTCATATCTATCCGCACCAGCGCATCGCGCCTGCCGAACATCCACTGCGAAAGTTCCTTGGCCAGCAGCGTCTTCCCTACGCCCGTAGGCCCCACGAACATGAACACGCCGATGGGTTTGCCCGGGTCCTTGAGTCCAGCCCGCGAACGCTGTATCGCCTTCGTAACCTTGCCGATAGCTGCGTCCTGCCCTACCACGCGGGACGCCAGATGGCCGTACATATCCCTGAGTCGGGCCCGTTCGTCGCCGGAGACCTCCTGTACCGGTATCCCCGTCATGGCGCTTACCGCTTCGCGGATATTTTCGGGCGTGACCAGACCGGGACTGAGACGTACTTCGCGCTGCCAGTCAGCCCTGATTTCCTTTATCTTGTCTGCAAGCGCAATCTCCCTGATACGGGCCTTGGCCGCGGCTTCGTAATTCATCCCCTTGGCCGCCGACCGCTTCTCCTCCCCTGCAGCCTGAAGCGCTTCCTCGAGCTCCGAAATGGCCTCGGGTTCGTGACGGGCGAAAAGACGCGCCTTGGAGCCCGCCTCATCGAGCACATCAATGGCCTTGTCGGGGAAATACCGGTCCGTCACATACCGGTCGGTCAACTCCACACATGCGGCGAGGGCCTCGTCCGAATACCGGACGTGATGGTGCTGCTCGTACCGCTCCCGAAGCCTGTGGAGAATCCGCAGGGTATCCTCCCTGGAAGTAGGTTCCACCACTATCTTCTGGAAACGCCGCTCAAGCGCCCCGTCGTGCTCGATGCTCTCCCGGTATTCGTCGAGCGTGGTAGCCCCGATACATTGCAGTTCGCCTCGGGCGAGCGCCGGTTTGAGGATGTTTGCCGTATCGAGTCCGCCCTGCGTGGCACCTGCTCCCACGATGGTATGTATCTCGTCAATGAAGAGAATGACATCCCTCTCTCTTTTCAGGCCCTCCATGAACTCCTTGACACGCTCCTCGAACTGTCCCCTGTATTTGGTGCCTGCCACCAGCGACGCCACATCGAGCGAAAAGACACGCTTGCCGTAAAGTGACGGCGGTACGTCGTGCGAAACGATGCGCAGGGCGAGCCCCTCCACTATCGCACTCTTGCCCACACCCGCCTCGCCTATGAGTATCGGGTTGTTTTTCTTGCGCCTGCCGAGTATCTGGATGAGCCGGTCAATCTCCGTCTCCCGCCCAATCACCGGGTCCACCCCGCCCGCAGCCGCAGCGGCGGTCAGGTCGGTTCCGTATTTTTCAAGCTCCTTCAGCACGGATTTTCCATGGGGCTTGACGTCGTTCCGTTCCGTATCCTCTTCATCCGGCCGCTCCCGGCCGTCGCCTGCCGTACCGCCGTATCCCGTATCCTTGGGATCAATCCGGAGAATACGGATGTTGCGCAGCGCATTCATCTCCATATAGTAGTCCTCGTCGAACGGCAGGTCGGAAATCATCTCCGCCACCAGATTCCGGGGAATATTGAACGTACTCAAAACCCGGGAGCTGGCGAATTTCCTGCTCCGGAGCAGATAAAGCAGGAAATGGCCCGTATTGACGAGCGGCTCGCCCCCTTCCTGCCCGAATTCGGCGCATACCTTTCGGAGCGCCGCCATCAGATTGTCGTATAGTTTTCTGTCGGCCGCGATGTTCTCCTGCGTCGCGCTTTCCAAATCCTTCTCAATCCTCACCTTTATTTGGTACGACTCCCAACTTTTGATGAATTTGCCCAGGATGTGGGCTGCGTGACAATTACCCTCTTCAAGCAGGAAAAGAAACGCTCGGTCAACGGGATTGCCGCCGCCGGCCCTCTGCGAAGCCAGCAGGCCGCGTGCGAGGGCGTTTTCGAGTGCTTTTGTCTGTTTGAGTTTCATGATAAATCCTTGTTAATTGTCAAATAAATAACGAGACATCCCACCCTCATATTTTACGCATCATATTTTACATTCCGGAAAGACGCCGAAACCATCGACACACACCACTGGAATACAAACACATAAACACTATTAAAATTTTTTTATTAATTGTTGCTTATTTTTGGATATCGTAGCTATTCGAGCACACACGGTCTGGCGGAAGACAAAAAAAGCAACCCTTTTCCGGGTTGCTTCCTACAGAGAAACTCTGCGGCCTAATCCACGCGCTCGAACTCGAAAGGCTCTGCCTCCACGAAGAGAGAAGCCGTATTACCGGCATAAGTCCGGCCGCCCACCAGGTCGAGCATCCTGACCGGCGCCCCCTCCGAAAAATCCACATCCTTCATATCCACCCAGAAAATATTGGGATAAAGCGTGGATTCGAAATAATACACCCTGTTCTTCTGGTCGGACACCGTCCGCCAGCGGGTGGAGGAGATATTGGGCTGGTCGGGAACGCTGATGCCGAGCGGAACCGAGACATTGCGTATGACGCTGAATATGCCGGCAACCGCCTGCCGGGTATCGGCTGTCTGCGGAAGCGCATCCACATAGAAGGAGGCCCGCACGAAGCGGTCGGCCGCCCTGTTCGTTCCGGGCAGGAAGGTCAGTCCGCCGATGTTCTGCCAATAATCGTCCAGAGCCAGCTGCCGGTCGAACAGCGGCGAGTTGGTCATCACCCTGTATGCCGGACTGTGATGAACGGACAGAGCCCCGTCCACATATTCGAATATGGCACTGTCGCCCGCTGCATCCGATACGGAGAGGTGCAGGGTAGCCATTCTCGAACCGTCCGGCATCATGCCGGAGACCACCTCGAACCGTCCGCTCTCCATCTCCGCCACCGCCTCGTCCACGGTCGCACAGGTATCGAGTATGTACTGTACCCATGCTGCGATGGAAAGGCCGGGCGTGGAACCGTCCCACTCCGGATAGGCCGATTCGGCGAGCCACAGCAGATTCGCCACGAGTCCCGCCTCATTCATGCCGTCGGTACTGCATATATCGTATGCCGAAGTCACCACGCTGCCGTACCGGGAGGTCCACGTCAGGGGATTGCCCCCCACTTCGCCGCTGCGCTCCATACCGCGCGGGAATATCCACAAATTGCTCCGGCTGTCCTCCTTCCAGTCCATGGAACGGGCCGTCAGTACGGTTCCGTCGGGCCCCATATAAACCACTCTCGTACACGCTTCCGCCCTCTCCGGGAAAGCGACGGCCAACGCCCCTGCGAGGAGCGCGGCACACAAAAATCCGCCTTTCATAACTATACCTGTTTTTTCGGTTATATCCTGTTCCATGCACATTTCACGCCAAAAGCCTCCGCCCAATCCGCCGCAGGCACCGGAGCACCCGCTCATAGCCATGAATCATTCGCATGCGCCGACGCACCGTACGTAATAAAAACACATTATCTTTATTTTCCTACATATTAGTTTGGTTGTTCAATAAATAATCATTAATTTGCATACAGATAAACCAT